>JGI24021J15306_10012125_pt1 | contig 10707 bp, 4 predicted proteins | sample Ectturendosymbi1_FD_15306 | JGI IMG/M metagenome (IMG submission 15306) | reverse complement strand
TAAAACTCGCAGTGGGAGATAGTGTTGCCCGATGCTGCATTCAGTTCGCTCGTTGCTTTGCACAACTACCAATTTATGAAACGCCTCACGAACGGTTCAGAAACAGAAGCGTCGATCATCGTTTGTTGTATCCGTTCCGATCTGGTTGAGCTCACCAGGTCGTTTGTACTTGCGACGCCACGCAACTCCGACTAAGTATGACCTCGTGGTTGAAGAAGTTGACCTTGTACATGCAACGCCGTCTTACGCTAGTGTGCGTTTTCCTACTGGTAGGGAAGCTACTGTGTCATTGCGTGACATTGCACCTTCGCGACAAGCAATCACATTCTCACCTGATGGGTCTGGAAATCTCGTAAAGCGTGAAGCAAACACCGAAGCTAGTGATTTGCCTGATGCAAGTTACGCGTGCAATGGTGTGTGTGATAACGGTGAAAACCCAGACGACAGCGATTTCACTAACGCTGGCGAGACTCCCCTTGCAGAAGTGCTCTCGCCTGAGATGTCGGATAATGTCTCGGGTGGCGTGCGAAGATCAACTCGTCAAAGAAAACCGGTTGATAGACACGGTGCTGTGCCCTATATCTAGCTGTTTTTGTTTGATACGTGCAGGGCTGCGGCCATCGTAAAAATGACACAGGTCCGGTTCCGGAGCTCTTCTATTCATGAACATGGCTCCGGCTCCAGATACGGAGCTCTTGGGTTTCGTGAGTTTGGCTCCGACTCCAGCTCCGGCTTCTGTTGGTTTTCACAAGTTAATATTTTAAAATGTCTTGTTGCGTCTCAAGTTGAATGGAAACTGAATTAAAGCAAGTACACAAAACTAAGAGAATATACCAAAGCATTTTGAGTAACTTAATCTGGTAGTTTTTTACAAGGAGCGCTCTTACCATGAAGAAATCGGCGAAAAAACAACCATCACAGGTTCAGACGATTCAGAGAACAGTTACTAGCAGAAACGTAACTCAAGATAATGATAAAATAAACAAATTTTGGAAAGGCAGTCGCTTGTTTTGCCGTCATTGCCTGAGGACATGGGCGTCCGCAGAAATTTGTCCAGGGGGCAACATCGAAATTTTGCTTATCCTTTTCAGGTTGCTGACGATGCAATGCAAATGGACGTTCACAAAACGCTTCACCCTTTCTACCCCATTAGTCTGTACAGGCTGAACCTCAATTCTCAATCTCTTGTTTGAAATGTTTTTTACACTTCGGCTATCATAAATGCTTTTTCCTTTCATAAACTGCCTAAAATCCATTTTTTCGAGCACTTTCTACAAATAAGTCATAAGAATAATCAACGGTCAGAACAATATGAGCGGTGAAAGAACAAGAAAGTTAGACACTCTCGCAAAACTGTTTCAAGCAGTGAGAAGTAGTATTGTATATTGACAAGACTATCGGACAACTTACTGGAGTTAGAACACCACGCAGGCTTTAAAAAAACGAGCATATGAATTACGAAAATTCGCCACAGCAAATATAGCTTTGCACTTAGTGCTAACTAAGAAGTCAGAACTAAACCTGAATGATAAAGACATATCCCCACAAGTCCGCATAGACGTATTCTAACAAGCCACGTATTTTATACTTTGTGAAAAGAATCCTGCATAAGAGTCGCTGTTCACTCGGGCACGTTGATCACAGTCTCACACTCACAATGGATTTTTCAAACTTGTGGAAGCACTGCTACAGATTTACTCATGTTTCCCTTCACACAGTATAAAACTACACGTGGCTTGCCGCTATCAGCAGTGTTACTGTCTTGTTGTATTAACTGCCAAGATGTCTGTGTTCGACAGTCACATGCAGGACTCCCATTCAGTGGTTTCAAACAAACCCAGATTGCACACCAAAAAAATATTCGTACAATAAAAAACCAGAAAGCTTGTGTTACAAAACAAAAACGAATTGAAACGACAATCGTATACTGATTTAATTATAATTCCTCTTCCAAATTTTTTTCTGCACCCCAAACATCAACGTTTGGACACAATTGGACGACCTTTCTGTTGCTCAAGACGTTTTCATAGCGCTGGTAACATACTCCGTTGATGATATCTCTCACTAATTGCAGGAGCACATTCGTAATTACGCTAGGAAACTTTGTCCGAACTTGCAATGTGTATGGATCTAAAATCCCACAAAGGTATAATCCCAATGCCTTCCTCTGATTGAAATTTGTTTATTAATTTGTATGTATACGGTAACATCGAAATTTAAACAATCAGTCCTAAATCTTTTTTTCACAGCTTCCTCAATTGGCATTAGAGACAATAACATTATATATACAACCCCGACAATGATCTTATATGAGGATATGAAACGCGTACTTTCTCGCCTGATGTGCACATGTAAACACTGTAATGTAAAGTTATCTTTATATTATTGAACACATTGAAGTTGCTGATGAATTTGTCACTTCAAAAAACAGATTGAACGCAATTTTTTATAAGTAAACCTAGACACCCAAGTCGACTAAAAAAAGCATATCTGGGCAGCGCCGGATTTAAGGGGGGGCCCGGGTCCAGGCCCCCCCACCAAAGAGGGCCCCCCACCATGTTCGTGTGTTTAGCCATATGTGCGACATGTGCGTGCCACTTATTCATTTTTAGCGAGATAAATGTGTTTGTAGACACTATTAATTGTTGGCCAAACAGCAATATTTCACTTGAAGAACCTTTGATACTGTGACGAAACAACTATTACACTTATTGGTTTCCTGAAAGCCGGTCAGGTATCTGAATCGAGTGAATGCAAGGCCAATCCACGTACAATACGTTAGCTTACTTCTCTGCTCGCTACTGGAAGATTTTGCGTCTGCTTTACTCAGATTTGCACAAGTCGCATACGAGTAGCATTGCTAGGTATGGCTACCATACGCCCTCTTTTTGAAGTACATGTCCACGTTTTTCATGAGAAATGAAATATTCTCTGAGGACATTCGATAATATCCTCCTTTTTGCATTCTTATTTTACATAGCTATAATCAGTGGCATAACTAGAGCTTTGGGTCAGGGTGGAAAACTTAGCTAAAAGGGCCCCACTGGCCGCTGTACAGGGCCCACTACCACTAGCCAACGCTCGGAAAAAAAAACTTGAGAAACGATGGTAAATCCGGATGTGGATAGCTGTGCTAAAACCCTAAATCACCGGAAAATAATCTGAAAAACGCAAAAAACAACAACCTACTGAAAACCAAAGGAATACTAAAACCGAAATATCACTTAAGGTGCCGGTCCTGTTTTCACATATAGATTGCCAGGGGGGCATTTCGCCCCTCTGCCTCCCGTCAGATACGTCACTGGCTATGATATATTGGTTTTGCATGCAGTAAGCTGTTCCTACTCTACTGCAACAAGATACGAGATTGTGGCGTAGCTTAGTTTGTGGGAGGGCCTGAGAGTTTTGTAATTAATCTATGTTTTGGTTGAGTTAATTCTCGGCTGAAATAGCGGGAAGGCTTTCACATTAATCGTTACATAACAGTGGTAGATCTTTTTTCAGTATCTCAATGACCTTGGCATTAGAGTGCGGACTGCTGACGTCAATATACTGTAGTGTACTAGATTTGCTGATGAACCGTGATACGGTGATCAGTGTGTTGTACAAAACTTAGTGTAGTAGCTTCTAGTAATTACAGCGAATCCAGGGGTGCAAAAATGCGGTCGCACACTCGCGCCGCGCGATCAAAAACTAAATTATTTTGAAGCTGAGTGAAATACGTGTGGTTGCATTTGCACAATTCGCAAAGAAGAGTAAAAAGACTATTGTGACCTTGTGCACATTGAGTTCCAAAAAGTTGTTTCTTGTAGCTTAACCAGATGGCCATCACTTTATCGCGGCTTGCCACAGATGCTTCAATTGTACCCAGCTTCAAATTCAAACTTAATGTCAATCGACAAGCCAACTGTTGTTCTGAAATGTTTTTTTGGAATTATTTGAGCGAATTCTGTTCACATTAAGACATTTGCAATCATTTGTGGTTGCTTTTATTGAGCAAGTTCATAATATTGAGAAGTCAACAGCATCAGTTGTTGAGGTTGTATCGTGTTTCGCCACTGTAAAGGCAAGGATTCAAGAGAGACAATCAGATGTCAGTACATATCAAGCGAAGTTAAATCAAGTTAAACCAGCACTAAGAAAATTCAGCGAAGGCAAGGATCATGAATCTGATTCATCTGGTAAAATTGACCACTTCATTTGCTGAATTTAAATGCTTTGACTAGATTCCTCCATTTGCAAACAACTAATTGGGAAAAGGATGAAACATGTGAGTAATATCAGTTTGATAGGAACGTTTCTACTGATGAAGCTGAAGTAAACTATTAGACCAATACCGAGTTCGTGCAAAAAGAGCATCAACCAAATGCAATTTATTGTAAAATGATGGAACATGATAGATGGGCAAAATATTTTGCAACTTGCAATACCATTAAAAGCTACAAGAACTGATAAAGATTGCGCAATTTTACTTTAACGTTATGGCTGTTTGTGCTAATATGGAACAATTTTTTCCTTGATGCAGCCACAGACCACAAAGAAAGAGAAACCTTTCTGGTTGAACCAGTTTCTAGTCTAAAGCTGGTGTGCAATTTAAACCATCTGTCATCCAAGCAGTTTATAAAATTGTAAAAGGCGGTTCTACATTTATAAGAAATTTAAGAAATCTGCAAAATATTCATGAGCTAAATAGGTTAAGTAAACAAGGAATTTGTTTTGTGTGTTTTGAATGAAAAATTGTCTACGCTGGACGTTTTACGTTTTACTTCAATGCTTAAAACTAATCAACAGGCCTACTTGTTATTTGACTTGTTAAGTGCAGATAATACACTAAGTAGGTGACAGTCGTAAATTGTCCTCCCTTTTTGCGTTGAAAATATGGCAGCCCTATTGAGTTCATTAATAAATAAACATGGACAGAAGAAAGGGGATCATCACCTTTACAAGTGTAGAGCTTATACAAGTGGTTCTAAAAAACATTATAACGCAAAACAGGCAAAAAGGAGAGACAAAGAAGTTGCAGCTAAGTCAAGAAACATTCAGGTTACTATTTTACAGTGGCAGTGAAGTTCAGCGGAGACATTTCTGCGGAGCCTGCAAGGGGACAGAAAATCGAATAACATGTTGTGACAGACTTAGATCTACGTAACGATGACAATAGATCTAGTTTAACCAGCGGTGCGGCAGAAGAACGTCAAGATGCATCATCGATAAACACGATAGATGAATTGTCTGACGCTATCACTGGAGGCAAAAATATCGGTCTCTGGTCATCTAATACTGTATACCAGAAAAAATGCGGGGATATTGGTTGAAAAACGAAAAGTTAATTTTTAACGTGATGTTCCACAACACAGAAAAGAGAGAAACTTGTCGCGAAAATGCACTACAAATCTTATTCGTCGCCAGAACAACAACGCCGAAGTCGTTGAAAGAAGTCGGCTTTGTTTTTCTTCTTCACAAACTTGCGTTTACTGTTTCACATGTAGACTGATGTGCGCGGATACTAAATTGTGCATTTCCTTATGAGAAAAGGAATCTGTGACTGGAAGCACGCTGAGGAGCCATGAGCAATAGAAAATAAAGATGCCACGATTACGTTTATTCGCAGATGGAATTAATCACTATGAAGAATTGATACAGAGCTAGCTAGTCAGGTCAATCAATGCCAACAATATTGGAAGTCGCTTCTGCAACGTATGGTTTATGTCGTAAAATTTATTGCTGAGCGAGGACTGACGTTTAGAGATGATGAAAACGTTGGGTTGCCCAGAAACTTTTTTCAAGCAAAATTTCAAAAAAAGAAATGCGATGCTTCTGGTGAACGGTTTTGCAACAGTTCCACAAATCACTAAACATTGTCAATTATCATGTTGCATCACAAAGTTTTGTTACACTTGAGTTAACAAATGTGACGTTACAAGATTACGTCATCAATATTAATGATCCGTGGAAATACTAGTGACTTCATCGGCCATCCCCTACCAAAAGATTATATATCCGATCCACACATGGGGCCTCCCACCAGGCCTGGGCCCCGGCCCCCCCACCATCTAAATCCGACGCTGTATCTGGGTGAAAAAAAAACGCAGTAGGAGTCCGGCTCACATGCGAAAAAACGCCTAGTGCCATAACCTGAAGTAAAGGTTTGAAGATTCATTGCCATGTACTGTTACGCAATAAAGACCAACAGTAAAATAATTCGCTAGCAAGTTCCGCAACTTGCCTCTGCAGGCGAAGGAGCGGACATGAGCGAACTGCAATCTCATTATTGCATGACACCAGAACAGTAAACCTGGCTCTTGTGCAGTGGCAGTGTCATATCGGCAAATAAACTGTCATTGCAAAAATTAAATGAACTTAGCGGAACTAAGCTGCTAAGTTCCGATAAATTTTGGTGCTTAGTCTCAATTTCCAAGGGGAGTGATGCCCGTTTTACCCCTCCCTGCGGACGCCCATGCCTGAGGGCCTTTTGTTATTTCTTACCACCAGCATTAAGACGATGGCTGTTTGGAAAACTACATTTGTGTTCGAGAATTTAAACACAGACCAGCCCCAACTGACCAAGTGTTATGCACTCGTTGCATGCTTTGTCTGTTGCAGTCTTCACGATTCCAGCTAACAGCGCTGCCCGCGCAAACCATGCAAAGAGCGCAAAACACATAGTCGATTAACTCTTTTATGTGTTCTTTCAAAAATGCACACATTTACATCAACACAAATGCCAAGATGTGTTTAAAAGCCCTTTGTTCAAAAATAAACATTTTTATTTCTAGCAAGAAATTCACTTTTGACTTTTTCAAAATAGCTGAAAACTTGCGGTTTCTTATCTTTTGCACTCATAAGAAGCAGTGATGAATCGCAGAGCAAAGCACAATGTAACCTGCAAAGCTTAGGAGAAAATAAGACTTGTTACCGTGTAGAAAACATAGGCTATACTTTTTTCCACAGATGAACACTTCAAGAAAAGTCCACATTTGTTTACACTGCATTTTTATACCCTCCTGGTAATGTACTGCTATGCAAAGCTATGCTAGTTCGCTGCCAATTAGTTATAACTTTCATGTTACGCTACTGCTAGTAAACGTAATGTTTCCTGGTGAACTTTGCCATTAATCTAGTAAACCTTGCTAGTAAAGCTAATGGTTTCTAATAAAAATTCGTGCTTTACGATGGCATGCCGCACATTTCACGCTTAAATCTGCAATGGGTGTCATATCATAATCATATTCGCTGCTAACAGCATGATTACACAGCTACAAGAGATATGGACATTGTATACCAGGGGTGGCCAAACTGCGACTCGCGAGCTGCATGCGGCTCTTCGAACGATTTCATGCGGCTCTTTGAGCTTCCCGAAAATTTATATGTTTGTTTTTTATTTTTTATTTCTATTGCAAAGTGTAGAAATATTGTAAAATAGTACAGTGGTAGCTAGGGTACCGTACATTCAGAGCTGGGCAGTAACAAGCTAATTTTCCAGTAGCGTTAGCGGGAGCGCCGCTCTTTTTAGAAAAAAATAACGGATGGGGTAGCGAGCTATCACCATTTTACCACTACTGCTATTTGCTACTTTGGCGCGAGTGGTGGCCAAAGGAAAAAGTTCGCAAGAGCTCTTCCGTCAGTACACATTGATAGTAACTGCTCTTCCCACTGTTCTGCGCTGATTTTGGATGATTTGTTTGCAGTAAGATAGCAGCATTAGGTAAGATTTAGTTCAGGTTGCTTTCGACCTGATCGATAGGTGTCACGTTGGTTCGGTAACAACTCAACATCAGCGACAAACTTAAAGCAGTTGGGGCTTCGAAGCAGTGGCTAATGCTACCGGTAAAAGTTGCGTATGACTGAATTGAATGCTTGGAAAAACATATGGCACTGGGTTCAACATTTCGTTGCTTGTGCAACTACGGTTTTTGTTTTGAAGTATATGTCAATACAACAGTTTTTGTATCTTGGTTCTACATCAATATATTTGGCTGTGTGCATAACTTGAAGCAAACTTATGATTCTGTGTTGAAGACAGTGGCGTAGCCAGAGGGGGAAGGGGAGACATCTGCCCCGGGCGCAGCATTTTGAGGACGTAAATTGAGGTTGAAATGTCACGTAACATATACGAAATGTCAGCGGATGCTAGTAAATACGATTCACTAAATGTCGAATGCCAGTCGCTGATAACTATTTACATAACTTAATCAAGATCACCAAGGTTCGCAAAGAGAGAAATTACGAACATTAGTGACATTTTCAGACGTCGCTTGTGTCTCCAGCAACTAGCGCCAGCATGTGGTTTGACTCAGAGTTGCCACTAGAGATGGCATGGACAGAAAATTTGTGCCCCTTGTCTGCACCGCATTAGCAACTTCTGTCCGCTGTCTGCACCACATCCGCACTTGTACATTACTCTGTCCGCGCTGCACCGCAATCCCAAAATTTCACCCCTAACAGCAATGGCGATTTGCACCTCCTCACCTGAAGCACTGTACTTCTCATAACATTTTTCTCTAGGTGTAAGATTTGCAATAAATTTGGCAGTGTCTATTTTACCGCATAGCATCTATTTTGCCTCATTAACAGCACTGCTGGAGCTATTTTGCCTTTAGTTGATCTTGATCAGTTGAAGTGGTCACGTTTCATGACAAGTTCGAAACATGAGGCGAATAAAATTTTAGCAAAATCGTGATGATAAAAGAAATCAGTCACTTGAAGTTGTGTGGCTGTGTCAAGCAAGAATGTTAATCAAATAAAATTTTTTCAACAGCAACTTTGATTGTTTAGTCCAGGCGATGGCCACTTGCAAAGAAATGGCATCATGTAATTTTTACCTAAGCACATGGAGGCAAATAAAATTTTGGCGAAATTGCAATGATAAAAAAAGCCCAACTACCTGATGTTTGGTGGGGCTATGCCAGGTTTAAACGTAGATGAAACAAAACTTTCGTCAATGTTAGCTTTGCGTGTAGAATTAAAGGAACGAAAATGCGAGATTTGTTGATTTAAATTATGTTCAAGCAAACTCGCCATAATAAGTTTAACGCGAAGTGATTTGTCCGTCATCTCAAAGTGAACACGTTCCTGTAGTTCCCCCAGAACGTTGGGTTTTCAAAATGGGCGGTAGGAGATTGAGTGGACGCCCTGTAGCATGCTCGGAAACCTAAACCCTCAAGTGACCGGGAATTGTGGTTTGGCAACGTACACAGATTATGCGAGCTTCTTCAGCAGTTATCACTGATGTTGAAAACTAAAAAATTATTCTAATAAACATAGCGATTTTAGGCACAACACGAGTTTTACAGTAGAAAAAGCTTTTGATGTTTGGCAAAGCAGCCTTATCTGATTTTGCTGAACAGCAGAACTTTGAATAAGTAGCAGAAAACAAAAATAATGCGCTTCCGGTGTCTCGTTTAGTGAAAGTGCAAAATTCTTCAACGAAAAAGGTTTCACGCAGGAGACAGATTCTTTTAGTGAGTAGGGAAAATTACTGATGTGCGATTGGAATACTTGGGAATGTCACAAATTAAGTCCGATGTCCAGCAGTGTACCTTTTACAACGCAAAGTAACGCAGATGCTTCGAAATGTTTCAAGTGAAGAAAGTGGCCACTAAGTGGCCCGTGCCGGACAGAACGGTTGAAGCGAAGAAAGAGGGGAGCAAACAAAATATATTGATGAGTGATTTCAGGATAATGTTTGCAAGATAAATATCAAAAGTACAACTTCATCGGCGAAGATTGCAAAGCAAAGTGCGAAAAAACTTGAAAGTTGGTGCACAACGTTAAAAGCATGACAAGTTCAACATTTGAATGCAAGTTTGTTCTGCGCATTGGATTCATTGTAAAAGCTTACTGCTCGATGTCCAGTGTTGGTTTGATACACTATAATTAACATGACGAGATGTTTCGGTATAAAAAATAACCGCAACCATTTAGTAGGTTTGGTTACAAGCCGTGCAACCCTTGGAATACAAAGCTTTGCTTTCTATGCGCGTTAATGCTAAGCCGTAAAAATGTTTGCATTTCGATTTGGGCAAAACACGTAGCACAACAACTGATTATGTTACTTGAACAGCAACAGTGGATGCCTATAATCGCATAGATTATGTTGCTCACGATTGACATCCCTTAGACCGGGGGTTCCCAACCTGTGGTACGCGTACCACTAATGGTACGTGAAAGTCTTCCGAGTGGTAAGCGAGTAACTTCCATTTTTTTCACAAAAACCTGGATTTAACAGCTTTCTAGTTTCCGGATTGGGCTTTGTATCTAAATGAATAAATTTTCCTGTAGCCTTCTTTCCTACTGCATCGCATCATTATGACTTTCGATACGCTGTTAGCAAATTTACGCTAACCCGCATCGACCAATTGGTGGAAGATAAACTAAAACATAAAATCTCATTAAATTTAATTGTGGTCTTTTATTGTTATTTGAATGTAAGTATATGATTCTGTTAAATGAACTAAGATTCGATCAAATTAGTTGTTCTGGAAGAAGTGGTACGCGTTGACAATACGGGGTGCCCAAGTGGTACGAGATCGTGAAAAGGTTGGGAACCCCTGGCCTAGTGTGTAAATTGTCGTATCGTAATACTAATATACTTGGCTATTGCTGCCAATGAAGCGTTTTTTTGTGATTGTTACCGTAACATGGGGCATTTTCTTTGTAGTGTAGAAAGGATAAAGCGTTTTGTGAACGTCCATTTGCATTGCATCG
>JGI24021J15306_10012120_pt1 | contig 10709 bp, 10 predicted proteins | sample Ectturendosymbi1_FD_15306 | JGI IMG/M metagenome (IMG submission 15306) | reverse complement strand
AAAGAAGCAATAACGGCAGTAATAAAATTTATTGTGGGGCTCCGTAAATTATGGTCAATCTCTTCATGGGCTCCATAACACCAAAGGTTTGAGAACCCCTGCCATAGATGATCGCAGGTACACAAGAGTAGATATAACATGTGCAACGGTTCAGCTCTCCTGTTTGAGATAACTTTGAAATGCCTTGTTGCCAATGATTTTCTAACACTAACGCAAAAATTGTTTCTGCAGTAAACCATTTGCTGCTGGTTCAGCGGAATTGCGCTTCGGAAAAGCTATATGTCATGGTCACATTGATGTACAAGCGTTAACGGCAAAGTTGTATACACCAATACGCGAATGAGATCCAGAAAAAGCTTTTTTGGCAATTTTTGAACAGAGCTAAACAGGCTCAGCTTACCGGTGCATCCACAGTATGAACACGATAATGAGCAGTATTATGAGGCAGAAGCTGAGCACCCCAACAACAGCGTACAAAGCGATGGGCGGCGGAGAAGTCGAGGGTGAAACTGAACAGATAAACGTTGCGTTAACAATTCGAAACACACTACAATATTCCATGAGATTTTCTGCTGATATTACAAAGTGAAGCTGTAAGAAGTTGCTTTTGGGCATTTGCTTTTGCTGTTCACACGCTGTTTGTGCATGTACAGTAGTTAGAATAAGGAGATCATTACTGGATGGTTCTATGCGAGCTTCGAGGAGGCATGGATTTTTGCGAGGTAGCTAAAGTGGTAGGTACTAAAGAGCTGATACTAAACTTAGAAACGATGCATCAAAAAGTGAATTTTCATTCTTCGACACTAATCTGTCAGTGTGCTATTACAACAGAACTGTTGCTGTCAGAAATATTCAAGAGACCCCTGCTTTTGCCCCACATTCCGTTATATTGCTGCTTGACCAGTGCAGTGAAAAGAAATACACGCATAGCTTAGATAAACAGAAGACAAAATTTTTCCACAGGTTCTGTACAAAACTAGGTTCAAAGTCGAAGCGTCCGACCATTTCATCAAACCAATGTCACCTGTACAGTTCACTCCTGAGTATCCTTCATCGCATTCACAATGATAACTTGTTCCGTTTACCCAGCAAATTCCACCATTCTGGCAGGGATTCAAAGCTTCACACACATCTAGTCAAGTACGTATTGCCAGTAAAACACGTCTGATTATTCAACTAGGTCTGTTATTATTATAGTATCTTTACTGCAACGCATTACCGAGTGTGCATTACTGCATCTACACTAGCTGTCTAGTCTGTGTGCTGAGCAAATTCCAACATTGTCCAAAGAATCAAAACTTCACATACACTGGTTGAACAACATGTTTAGCTGAAAACATTAAATTAATTTTCAAAGTTGTTACTTTCTGCACAGTTTAATCCTATATATCCTTCATCGCACGCATAGTAATATCTTATTTGTTCCATTTGCCAAGTTTCACTATTCCGCCAGGGATGCAAAGCTTTACATGTATCTGTTTCAACAAACGTGTTTAGCTGAACAACATGTTTGCTGAAGCAGGTATGTGTAAAAATCTGCACCCCTGGCAGAATGGTGGAACGTGCTTGGCAAATGGAGAAAATTAATTACTTTTACTAAGTCATTTGTTACCGGTATCTTTATTATCTGTTTCACAAAGTGTTACCCATTATGAATTACAAGATTCGACATGAAACATTGACTCATAAGGTGAGCAAATTCCAACGTTTTCTAAAGATTGATTATATCTCACACACGATACAGTTAATTGAGAAAACATGTTTAGCCAAAGACATCAAATCATTTCACAGTTAGTACCTTCAGTGCTGTTCATTCCTGAATAATCTTCATCGTACGCTGGAAACCAAAGAGGTGTATGTAACCGTTAGTATAGGCCAGGGTCTCCAAACTATGGCCCGCGGGCCAAATGCGACCCGCGAAGCCATTTCATCTGGCCCGCGAGGCCATTTTTGTCAAATGATGAAAAAAAAATTACCAAAATTTTGCTGATTGGGTAGAATATACCATATCCCAAAACAATCATATTACATAAGACACCCGGCTCTTGATACGTTCTGTAACAGCTTATGTGGCCCTCGGACACAAAAGTTTGGAGACCCCTGGTGTAGGCGGATGAAATGATACTCCCTACCACAGGAAAGACTTGATCGGGCGGTGGGAACTTCACTTACTCTCTTGTAATTGGGTGGTTAAAGAAAAAAAAAACTTTTGAAAAGTTACTATTATGGAAAAGGAGCATTTAATAATGTACGCAGTTTTAATTCCAGTCAACGAAAAGTGAGCCACGGCAACGTTTCAACTTAGATTGCGCAGCAACAAAGGATGTATTTGATGTTTTCATCACAAGGGAGAATTTAGGTCTCGCAATCACAAACTAACCAGCGAATATGCCCATGACTAAACGTCATTTCACTTCGTCTCAGCACCAGAACCGTCGCCAGAAAGTTTTTAATAGGGGGGCTTTGCGTTTTTACGGGGGTTTCGGGTTTGTGCGGGGGGCTTGACACTCCAAAAATTGACAAAATTTCAATTGATTTATAGTGTTTCATGTTTCAGCCCTCCCGTGGCGACGGGACTGCTTAGAACACCTGAGCGTAATCAGCAGGCAGTCTTGATGAAGGTAGCGTGGTACCCGCAAATCAGCGTGGGGGCCCAAATTAAAATTAAACCAGAACATCTCTTAAATCATAAATTCTGCGGGCGTGCATGTACTCACCATTAGGCATGCTGATTTTTTGTATGTACGAAAAACGTCATTCTAAATAGCAACTGGTAGATATTTGGGTTACATATCTCTTTTCCAAAAATGTGTATGCGTATCTTTTTACCAAGAAGGAATACAGCACTGTACAGCTCACATCTACAGCACAGAAGCAGGAATTAAGATGGAACAAATCTGCTTTTTATTGTGTTCAAATACCTTGTTTAATCTTGATTCTTGAATGTTCAATGTAATTAATATTTCAATATTGAACAATTGCACGACTGTTCAAGAACTTTCAAGAAAAGCGGAAAATACTCAAAGACAACAAAATGTGTTTCAAAGATCAAGGACATAACCAGTTTTGATAACAAACTCAAGGAAGTCCTTGGCGTTCAAGGACATGTGGTAACCTTACTTCTATTAGCAACACCTTATAAAGCGCGACAAACCTCATTGAATTCGAAACAGAGCAAAGTGTATATCTGCACAAAAGGGTGTTTGGATCGGTTTTGTCAAATCTTGTCGACGATCACAAAAAATTTGCACAAAAGGGTGTCTAGCTCAAAAATGAACTCCTCGGTGGTTGCAATCTCCCTTTCGGTTGACAGTGTATATTCACATTGATTTGTTCGGTCAGGCACGTTCCACCGATCGGACAGGGATTCTGCTTTCATCGCTATATTTTCTTCACCTTGTTCTGTGTTTGTTTTGTTCTCTTAATTGTGCTTATTTGATTTCCAACTGTTGTTTTTCAACACTTTCCAAAAGTGATAAAAAGGGTTGGTTGACTAGATGATCGCCATGGTCCCTCACTAATCCTATATGACACAACACCCCTCTTTGTTTACGCTGATCAGCTATTACGTCATTGTATTTTCATTTGCTTTAATGTTCACTAATGGTTGATTTGCTTAGAGCGATCGTATTTTGTAGTACTTCTGCTTGTTGGCTGAGTCATATGAAACAATGAACCATCATCAACAAGCATCTACAGCAAAACATATCTAATTATCTTACTAAGTTAGTGATTATTTGTATTGCAAAATAATTGCCGAGTGTATGCATTACTACAATCACAACGGCAGTCTGATCTCTATGCCTAGCAACTACCATGTTTTTTCCATGGATTTAAATTCTCACTACATTTGGTTGAGTAGACACGTTCCGTTGAAAACATCTTATCGATTAACAAAAATTACCTTCTGTGCAATTTATTCCCGAGTATCCTTCATCGCATTCACAGTTATAATCTGTTCCGTTTGCCACGCAGGTTCCACCATTCTGACAGGGATTCATGNCTTCACACACATCTGTTTCAACAAGCATGTTCAGCAAAACATATCTAATTATTTTACTAAGTTAGTGATTATTTGTATTGCAAAATTATTACCGAGTATACGCATTACTACAATCACAACGGCAGTTTGATCTCAATGTCTAACAACTTCCATGGATTTTCCATGGATTTCAATTCTCACCAAATATACCTGAGTAGACACGTTCCGTTGAAAACATCTTATCAATTAACAAAAATTACCTTCTGTGCAATTTATTCCCGAGTATCCTTCATCGCATTCACAATTATAATTTGTTCCGTTTGCCACGCAGGTTCCACCATTCTGACAGGGATTCATGGCTTCACACACATCTGTTTCAACAAGCATGTTCAGCAAAGCATATATAATTCTTTTACTAAGTTAGTGATTATCTGTATTGCAAGATTATTACCAAATATATGCATTACTACATTCACAACGGCAGTTTGATCTGTTCTCTTCCATGTTTTTTCCATGGATTTAATGGATTTAAATTCACAGTAATAAATTGTTCCATTTGCCACGTAGGTTCCACCATTCTGACAGGGATACATAGCTTCACACACATCTGTTTGAACAAGCATGTTCAGCAAAGCATATATAATTCTTTTACTAAGTTAGTGATTATCTGTATTGCAAAATTATTACCAAATATATGCATTACTACATTCACAACGGCAGTTTGATCTGTGCGCTTCCATGTTTTTTCCATGGATTTAATGGATTTAAATTCACAGTAATAATTTGTTCCATTTGCCACGCAGGGTTCACCATTCTGACAGGGACTCAATATATCACAAAGATCTGTTTAAGCACAATAAACAAGTTCAGCTGTTATTTTGCCAGTTTAAAAACGTGGGCTGCAAATTGAAAGGAATCAGTTTAAACTCTAGTCTAGACTCTTATCGTCGCTTCTCAAAACATTTTTTAAGGCTGAACTTGACTTCAATTTTCTGTTTTGCTTAATTTGTACCAGAAAAATTGGTGTTCTGTTTTGCCCAATTAAGTATAAACAACCTTCAAATTTTTTCTGAACGGTGTACGTATACAATTTTTTGACCAAGTGAAATACCTTGTTATGTGGATAAATGCCTTACTGAAGGATGATGGTAGTATTCAGAGACAGACTGCACTGTGCAGCAAGCAAACTGAGAGCCACTTTTGATCAGTGCTCTCGTGCAGTAAAAACAATCTATTTCGTGCCTATTGCATGCCAATATATGCTTGCCAATTGTGGAGCAAAGACACACAGACTAGTATGAAGCGCTTACGTAACGAGAATTACACACCAGGTTAGCCTTTGTGTCAGGATCTTTGCCTTGCTGAGAAACAATTAGTATCGATTGTTTTATACGATGCGCATCTTCATCTAACTTTTTTATCCGATCGCTTCAAATGTCTGATGCTTTTTACAAATCTTCATTTCCCTCAATTATACAACGCTCCTGTATGATGCGACCAACTGCAGTAGTTCTCGGTGCATTGTTTCGGTGTTCGCATCTGATCAGTATTGCTTTTGCGAAGTAAAAACATGTGTGTGCAATGTGTACAAAACAAGCATACAAAAATTAAGAAATATAACTGGTAAAATGATAATTGCCACATCCTGCTTTAAAATTCAGGAAAAACAATTGGATGTCGATCTCATGATAAATGCGTTGCAAGCATTTGAAACTTTGATCGGAACAGTTTGCATGCCTTTGTGCGCCAATGTGCACCTCTATTTGACTTACCGTTTACTTTTTGTTTTTCTCTGTTAGCTGTTTGTCTCAAAGTTTTGATGTTAGAATGCCTTCATTTCTCTCACACTACTGGTCCCTGCATTATGTTGGGTGAATGACACTACAGTTGGAGTGCTGTTAAAGTGTTTTGCTGCTCTCAATGTTGGTAGTGTCCAAACACCGATTCTGTAATGCGCTACTGTATGGCTGACCATTTTTTGTGCTCTTGTGCTGTATGACTGCGTGTGATATGGACCACGAGTCTGTAATAAAAACTATTATTATTATTATAATAGTTTTTATTATGATAATAATAATAATATTATTATTATATATTACTGGAAAAGAAAGATAGAAATTTATTTCCTACTTGTCAACCTTTCATCGAAAACCTCAGTATTGCCATAAACAGAATAGTACATGCAGAAAAAAAATCATCAAGCGTTTGTGCATCAACGCTCACTTTGTATAACTTCTTTACGACAAGAGAATTTATGAAATGCAACCTTGATGTGATTTTTGTTTGTTTTTAGTTTTTTTCGAACATTAAGTAAATCTTCAGCAATACACGTTGCAGCTATCTGACTAAAATAAACCAATCTTGAAAATGCACATATCATATTTTACAAGTTTTTTGCAGGTTTCACATTTAAGAATTTAGTTACTCACGCTTGAAGCAAATGTATGGTCTTCTCGAGGTGGCTTTTGTGCTTATCCACGATCCTAGCACGTCGGTGAAGTTCTTGCCTTCCGGGCAAATTGATTCCACTTGCATTAGTTGAACAGCGTACATAAGAGTCGGATCGTTGATCTTAGGTTGATTCTTGTACCAGTTTCGATAAGTTTCACATTTGTCTTCAGTGCTAGTACAAATGGTAATATTTGACGTCGACCACCTCCATTCGTCTCCAGCAGCAGGGTTCTTAATTCCTCCTGCCCAGTATCCCATGGACCATTTTGAAGTCTTGCAATTGGCAGAGTTGTTTATGAGCTGTTCAGAAAGACCTTCGTCTATTGCCCTTTGTATCTCTTCATCCCAAATTTCGACCAATGTTGCATTTTCACTGGCACAGGCGTTTTTGGCCTCTGCGAATGTGTTTCGATGATCTCCGTAGTATATCAACTGGCTCCCTTTGATGAATTGTTCTGCAGAGAATATTGTGAAAAAAGGAAGCAAAGTATCAGATCTTTGGTTTGTGAAACGGATTGTAAAAAATAACTAAAGTTTCCAAATCTACAAAGTGGCTTGATTTATAACTTTTTTGGTTGCATCAGCAAATTTTAGACCAGAACGAAAAGTACGTCATTTAATACAAATTTTTTCTCGTTGTGAACAGAAATAAAATTCCAAAAAATGCAGAGTCTTTTTGTGGAACCATGGCAATCCCCTTCCACTGATCAACATTTTCAAGCTTGTTTTGTAACTATTTGGATAGATGTATATAATTTGCTGTTTTTTATTTATTTCTTTATTTTAAACAAATGATACCAAAGTTTCTGCAGCTAATGCCCCTTACCAAAACGAAATCCGGATTTCTTAATATCTACACAATTCTGTTTCTGAGAGACAAAGGCTAAGATTTACAGAACGTGAGAGTTTTTGAAAATCTAGGAGCGACTATAGTTTAGGCAGGGCTGTAGTCATGTCATTATATGCAAGTATAATGGTTAAACCATCAGCTGTCCACGCAGAAGAAACTACTCAACATTACACTGCATGGTAGCAGCGAGCGCGATCTTTTGTTCACCGGCATATTGAAGCAATATTTATCTGTATAGCTAAGAACATTCTGTATCGTTTTCTGATGGGAATTTAATTTGTATTTCGTTTCAATGTAATTGAACAAATGGCCTGTTGCGCATGCCACGCGCTTTGTTCAAAAACTTTGCAAACGGTAAAAGTTTGCAAACGGTGAATATCAGTAATGTAAAGCATTTTTACTTGGGGTCCGACTTCGATGATTCCCTATGTAAACCGTAAATGCTGTGGTATGCTTGGAGTCACATGTTTTCACTTCATAACTAAAACAAAGCAGTTATGATATTAAGCTATATTTTGTCAGAATACTCGTTTCATTGAGGTACGTTTTAAGAAAAACAGTTCCCAGAGTACGAGGTCAAAAGCACACACAGTAAAAGCTAAGACGCTACAGTACAGGAACCTACATGTTACATCCATGAAAAAGGACCACCATGCTACATAAGGTGTAGGGAACCTATTTACTATATCACGGGCTACACATGTTGTGGTGTATCTCCGGCGGGCCGCAAAAATATTTAATTTTATCTTAAAATTTTCCCCTTGTCTTCCTAAGGAAAATAAGGAGAGAAGACTATGGGAAGGAGCGAGAGATGCTTCTTTTGACTTACTGTTTTCAATAATTATCTGCTTATCACGGCATTTCGTCTTGACGCGATGTTGTGTTCTATCTTGGTTAACGAAAATTGTGATGGGGGCCGTTTTAAATCTTCACGCGGGCTACATTTGGCCCGGCCGTAGGTTTCCCATCCCTGTGCTACATCCATAAAAAGGACCTAAATGCTAAATTGCTATATCCATAAAAAGGGATCATTACCTGATTGACTAACAGCGCTGTAGAAAAGAAACGAAAGAAAACACAGGTTCAAAGCCTTACACCGGCTGTAACAAAACTGCAGATTTCCAGAAACAAGCATCACGCCATCAATTTTCTTCCCTGCAAAAACAACACTGATGATAAATACTTAAAAATAAATGCACGCAAATGTTTTTGTTATAACACCCAGCAATCTTGCACCAGTGCTCAATTTGAAATAAGAAAGTTTTAAGTTCTGCCCAGCTGGCACGTAATTTGCGTGCATACTAAAATAACGCCACTACAGTACGCGACATGAGATCACAGTTTTGCTTCTAGACCTGTAGTTTAAATGGAGTAGGCTTATACAAACGCTCGGAGCGAAATAGGCATTTGCGTGTGTAACGGTCGTCTCCACAGGGCCGTCGCCAGGATGTCGCAGCAAGGGGGGCCCAAAATCACAAGGGGGGGCAGATTTTTAAATACAATGTTGGACGTATGCAGCAACCGCCACGAAAAAGTCGATTGCGACATGTAAACTTACTGACGCTCTGAAACAGAGGTTCTCAACCTGGGCACATGTACACCAAGGGCTACATTTGCCTATCTGAAGGGGTGCACTTGAGGTTAGCAATACAAGAGAAAAAATATTTATATTATATATATTTCGAAATATTTATATCAAAATCATATGCTCATTGTTAAATATATCTATGAATAACCATGATAAAATACCTTGTCATACGAGATTTTAGGGGCAGCCCACCTGTTCATTGTCGAAATGCTGAAGGGTACATGGGAAACAAAATGTTGGGAACCCCTGCTATAAAAGTGCAGTCAATAAAAAATTGTAAAAGATTACTGCGAGAGCTCCACGTTGACTGCCCTTGTTCTTACTTTCGGCGCAAAAACGTTCAATGACAAGCAATTGTGTAAGGCATGCTTGGCTGGCGGAAATACTACTGTAATTTCGACAGAGAAGACAAACAAAAACGTCACGGTTAGATTTTTGAAAATACACATGGCCTACGTCAACTCTACATCTCTTTTTTCTTCGCTATGTTCAACAGTAGCACCCAAAATATGTAATTTCCTAAAAACCAAACACACTGCACATATAGCCTATGTAGCGGCCGTAAGGACAAGGGCTGTAAAAATCTTGCACACACAAGCAAAACACGTCAAGTAAAACACCCTAAATGGTTGCAACTGCTAGGATCACCATTCGATTGTTTGTTACTTTTCCAGACTGCAAAGAATCGAACGCAACGAAACCGTCGCGGGAAGGGATGAGGTTTAAAATTCCCTTAAGCTGTCATTATTGAAATACGTGTTAAGAAATAAAAAGCTACAATCATCGAATCACGTCCGGCTGAACAGAGCACAGAAAACAATTAAGGGTTTAGTCCTGCCCTTCATAACAAAATTATCAAGGATTTCATGAAAATTTGTTTGCCAATTTTGTCATTTTTAATGCACCGAATGCTTAGTGTTGGACAACCTGTCCTAGAACATTGTGATCCAATAATTCAATTTAAATTATTTTGAATCTTTAGAAAGACCTTTCTCATGATCAGTTTGTGACCACAAAACTAAGCAATAAGACACCGCATGGTTGGATAGACCGACCAAGGACCACTAATCTAAAGCATCAAACGTCAGACCCAAACGCTGCTCTGTCCTTTTCTTGCTGTTTGTTTACTCTTTGTTTCCTTGGGTATAGTTATGTGGTTGCTATTCGGCAAAGTGATTTTTGCTTATTATTTAAACTCATCAATTTTTTTTTATTTGCTTAGCATGGGAGCAGTACAAGCTTGCGCAAATAGTGTACTCAGTGGCAATCTGATTTCTTAATGACTGAATAGAAACGCAAATCAAAAAAATTTTGAAGCTTTGATCAGGTGCGTTTCGAACCTTTCGCGTAATTCACATGTAACAATCGGCACGATTCACCCGTAGTATGCAGGACGCAGTCAGAGTGCTTTGAGTATGCGACACTACAGTCGGCATGCGGCTTTACCAACGGTCATATTGAGATTCATGAAAACTCGTTGGAATACCCTGGCGTTATCGACACAAAATCGGATGAAATGAATAAAAATTAAAAACATAAATGGTTGACGAATGTTTATTTATCGAACCGATCATACACAGTAACGGCAAACGACTCTATGCGTACCACACTTTGCTGGAGGCCCCTTGGATCCTGAGGTCCTAGGCTTAAGCCTACATAGCCTATTGGTTAATCCGACCCTGATTGTACACACCCTACGTGCGACTACTCAAAACTAATTTGACAGTGCTCTGTGTTTCGTACAACTTTACTGTTCGTCATGAAACAAAAATAAGACGCGCTCTTGGTTTACCAATAGCTAAAATTTTGTTTGCATAAAGCATTCAAGACCCTTATTT
>JGI24021J15306_10012118_pt1 | contig 10710 bp, 4 predicted proteins | sample Ectturendosymbi1_FD_15306 | JGI IMG/M metagenome (IMG submission 15306) | reverse complement strand
CACCTACATGGTCATGAATCTTGGGTAATGACTGAAAGAATGTTATCCCACGTCTAAGCGGCAGAGATGGGGTTTTTGCGAAGAGTCCACGGCGTGACAATGTGCGCAGCTGTGAAATTCCTAAAGCGCTGAATGTCGAACCACTTCTCCGATCAAATAAAAATCAGCCACAATTGTTTGTTAATTGCTCCATGAAAGTCTGGCGAAGCAAGTCCTTCTTGTCCCCTGGAAAGCGGCCCAGAGGTGGACCAAGGACCAGGTGGAGTGACTAACATCTCTGACCTTGCTTGGTCCCGTCTGGATATGGTGCCAGTAGAACTGTCAGAAGTTGTTGAAAGCTGTGAGGTGTTTCGAGAGGTCCCAGGGCTGCTGCCCCACGACCCTCCCCAGAGTATGAGCAAGTGTGAAAAGTAAGTTATGCACGAAGTCATCTGTGATGAAATAAAGAAATTCTTACGGATCTTTATGTGGGCAAAACACTTTCGCCGCAATTTGAAATTTTTATTGAAAACATTTTAACACTGAACAACAACAGAGTTGGGTCTTAACGTAAAATGACCATATGTTCTAAACTTTACAGACGCGAACAAGTTCATCACTAACCATGAAAACGATTGAATCGTGAACTGAAAACATCTTTCTGTTTTGTAATCAAATCTCTTCAAAGTGCTCCACTTCTTCCCGTCTTCACTGTGACGAGCCTTGCAGTGACAGAAACATTTGTTTGAAAATGAAAAAAAAACAATCATTTGAAGCTTTTATTTGTCGATGATTGTTACGTAAAAATGCAGTTTGTATATAAAGAATTTGTAATACTACTCTGAACGCCGCTTAGTTTTCCCATAAACATGCCTTAGTAAGCAAGTCAGTTGTTTTTTGCCTATTGGTCAAATGTTGGCTGTTAAATTAAACGGTATTTTGGTTCCATTCAGCCCTTCACAGAGACGAATCTATTTAAATGTTTACCTCTGCTTCGGCGACCAGATGTCCATCGGTCAGATACGATGTAGGGAGAATGACGTCAACGCATTTTTCGAATTGTAATCCATGCGGCTCGCAGCACAACGTCGGCGTTATTCTGTTGTGCGATGAATGCTTTGTCTAAAAATAAATAAATGTTTCTGAAATTTGGTGACACGTCATGGCAAGAGCATCTGTTGGCGACACCCTTGCAAGGATGAAATGAAATTACGGTCGCGCTTCGGGGGGAGGAAATCGAATCCGTCCAGGGTGAGTACATCTCGCAAATGAATGCACACCAAGCCAAGTCGCAAGGCTGATGAATGGATCAACATCTAACTTTACAAGCAATAGAATTATGAATGCAATGAAAAGCTCTACAGGTTTGAATCACGCTTTCAAAGAATTAGTAGAATGGGATCTGGTTTCATCTTTTTGCGATGATTCAACCTTGCACATATTTGTATTCAGGTAACCAGTCTCCACAAATGTGACGAAGTTGAATCAGTCAGCATTTTTAAACAGGAAATCGATTTCACGCAACGCTACGCATCTTCAATTCTGAAATTTTAATAATATTGCCGAAGGCAGCGTGTCTTATTACGTGAAATCAATTTCCAATTAAAAAATGCTGATTGATTCAACTTCGTCACCTTTGTGTAGAGTAGTTACTTCAATTATAAATGTATGATTTATTTAATTGATTGTCTTAGATTCAAGGGCAACAAACAGTTCATAAGATTTGCAAAAAACATTAAATCCGCAGTTACAGAGGAGCCATTTGCCACACAAGCAATACTAGTTGGAAGAAAAAGCAATGACTCGCAGCGTGGCTACAAGATTACTCTTGTGATCGTGTTACGCGTGAAACCGCTTGGTTTACTTTCGGCTTTGGTCGGATGCAGCAAGCAACAAAAACTGTTATGAGCTGATGATTTCATTAATTTGAAACACTGCTGTGAAACGGACGGCGAAAGCCTTACTAGATTGGGAAGTCGGCCATAACAAGACGTTAAAGTGATGTTGACTTCTTGTAGCAAAGCTCCTTTCGGTACAAACACTTTACAGCCTCCCACTTCCATTTTACCGCCCTTCGGACCAATCAGAGCAGATGCTTCATGGATGAGTAAACTGCCCTGTTGGAAGTTGGTCTTGAATTAGCTTTGTCGTTCAGGTTTAAAATACAGAAAAGAAAGTCTTGTCATGAATATTTTACCAAATTGGGTTCAGACATTTGTTTATACCTCATTCTGTGTCTCTTTTTCCGGAAAGAGAGGATTGCCCACGTTTTCCTCATCGATCTAACAAGAAAACAAACTTTTTTTGAAGAGCCCAAAATCGGCTTTAAAAAATTCAGGTATTCTTCTGAAAAGTGTAAACAGCCGAAAAAGCTCATGCTTTACGAAAATCAGCGGCGTGACGTCAGGAAGTGTGCGCCTCTTTTTTCAAAACTTCTCAAAATAATTAAGAATTAACTGAAAAATTTTTTTGCGCAGAATGTTTTTATGTAAAAAGAATTCAAGTTCAGTTATTTCTGTTTCTTTTCGAGTTGTGCTGTTGGGGCTCAACTTCAACAAAGCGATTAGATTCAGAAAATAAATTTTTCATGTTTTTACTTTTTCCTTGTTCAGCACAGAACAAAACAATTCGTCGATTCCATCCTCTGCCTCATCCTCTGCTGCTTCATCTGAAGTGACCGAAGCATAATTTGAGGAGCCCTGACTCCTCCGAGTGTGAGCTGGTGACCTCACTGCGTCTGCGCCCGCCCCACCGCAGTCCCACGAGAAGTCCAAGTTCAGCTGCGCGAAGAGGAAAAGAAACTTGAGCACGTTGCAAGTTATTCAACAAAACAAAAATCTCAACGAAAGCTTGTCCTAAGGCTTTGACTCTCTGACAACGTCCTGCAGTAATTTTCCTGCCGAGTATTCGTTTCGAAACCTTTACGTAAGCCTCGTTTCAATCATTCCACAACTGCCTTGAAACCTCGAAAAATAAAGCGTTTCCAAAGACTCGTCTGAACCAAATAAAGGACAAATAACTTTTCAGGCAGTTCTTGTGATGTATTAATTTATCTAAACGTCACACTGCCAGGTAAATTTCAAATGCAAAGGTACCTGCTTTTGTTTATCAGGAAGTAAAAGACAGACCACGTCTACATTGACTCTCTAGCGCGATCATTCGGCGAGTTATGAACGAAATTGCGTCAAGAGCCACTTAAGCGGCTTCCGCTGTCCTTAAAGAGTGAAGAAAAAGAACATCGAATTTTCATTTTAAGTCATAAGATGTTCTTCTACTGTAACTCTCGTAGTACCTTTCCAAAGTTTTAGTTTGCAAATGGAAAATCTAACGTTGCAATGAAACTGGATATCAAAAATGTAGGGCAAAAAAGGTTTTTTTGAGATTGAACATGATTTGTCTCATCTTATATCGACATTTAGCTGTAGAGCTTTCGAACAACTTTTTCTGCTTTACGTTTAAAGAAGTACGAACGAAATTAATTGACAGTCTTGCTTGGCATGACGGACTCACTGACAAACCAAGTTTAGCTAAATCTAGCAGAGCGTCTTGCGCGTCCTGAGAAATGCCGCAAGAGAAGAGGCGGATATCCTTGATCTGAGGAAAGCATGGAATGAGAGACTTCGCCCCTTTTTCTCCGATTGAATTTCCGGAAAAGTCGAGATATTCCAGCTGGAAGAAAAGAGGTCACAGTTAGCACCGGCAAAACAGTAATAAACTGTTAAAAAATATAATCTGCGAAGTAAAAGCGCAGCGGTTGTTAAGAGTAAAGATTCAGTCAGTCGCATGACTCCTCCCACGGTCGTAGCCGGGGAGGGCGCGGAGAGCACGTGTCACCCCTTCAGTTTCTATATTTAGTAGTGCACGTGTTTCTGAGAATATTATTGTAACTCTCACAGTTACGCAAAGTTTATCGAGAGTGCTCAAAGGCTTATTTTTTCGCAGCAGGTGGGCACGAAGCAAGACGTACCATCATACGGTTTTCTACCTGCAGTTTTCCGACTTTAAATTTTTTTTTTCTTTATTCAAAGCATTTCGCCTGATTTGCCGATATTTTTAGCAGTCGCCTTCCCTAATCTCCGCCCCGAGCGGCGTGTGTTCGCGAAGTGCTGTCAACAGAAGCTCTTCCTCATACGTCACTCACCATATGCTCAGTTTCCAGCAGTTTCTTCGCAAACTCTTTGACACCATCGCTCGTGATTCCGCATTGCCATAGAGACAGCGATCTGATGTACTGAATGCTTCGAGAGAGCGCGATTATCCCTTGATCGGAGATGAGGTTTCTTCCCAGATCTAAGAAGCTGATCTGAATTCAAATTCAAAGATAACTTTGAGCTGTTGTTATCAGTGCCCTTTCCAAAAATTCTAGTAACTCGAAACAGCTGATCCCAATAAAAACACACTGGTCAGTTTGTGGAGAGAAAATATCCGGAAAAGCAACTGAGGATAAAAATTTCATGATTAGCTTTTATGTTTAGTGGATAATGCGCCACCAGGTGGAGCGGGAGCGCGAAAAAGCTGAAGTTGGTCACGGTTGACGAAACACCAACTTATTATTCATTCTTTCGAATGAATGTCAACCATTGGCTGTTGCTCTTACGTCATTTCATGCATCGGGTCCCAGCAGGAATGTAGCACGTCAACTTCATGGATCAATTTTACTGCCTAAGTCAGTGCATGTTACGTTCAAGAAAATTAGGTAATCGCATTTTTTCATTTCAAGAAGGTCATTATCTCTTATTTTCTCGGTTGCAGCCAATATTTTTGTAAAGGGGGTTGTGCTAAGGCGGGGTGGAACTCAGACAGTCTTTAAAATATCAGGGAATCGCTGTTGTTAGATCGTCAGACGTGCTTATTTATGTCCTGGATGAAGAAATGAAGATGTTCACCACGAAAGCTTCTTCCGAGTAATTGCCATCACTGTTTGTTAAGCTTGAGTGTGACAAAAAGATTTTGCCAGTGACTCACTTGTGAAGAGGGAGGAGAGCTTAAACCTCTAGCCTCCTCCAAACTGCGCTGTTACTCTTTCAGATGTTGTCATTGGCTTAAGGCAAAAAGTTTTTTAATGTAAGCACTGGTCAAAATGTTCCAAATCTACGAAAAAAATATGTAAATGATTTTCTTGTACAAAATTTGCTATTGGTCTTGAGTTTTTTGAAAAGTTTGGCATTTTTTTCTGAAAGATTCCGTCTTTAAATGTCAACCTTCGCCTGGGATAGAAATTAAAATTGAAAGACAATGTTGCCTTGACGAGATAATGAGCTGGTTTCTAAATCGCCTGTGGTAACACGTTTCAGACAGCAAAGTGGAAAACCTGCGGAGAGTTTTGGCATACTACAGGCTTATCTTACCGTGTGTTTCGTTTCGATAAGTTTGTCAGCGAGCTCAGCCACTCCTTTCTTGGTGATCTTGCATCCGTACAGCATTAGCTCCTGGATGCACTGAACACAGCTGCTGATCGATGACAAACCGGAGTCGAAGATGTGGTTCCAGCTGAGATCGAAATGTTGGACCTGGCGGAAAAAAGCAGAGTTCATGAAACTGGATTTTCGCTTTGCCGCTTTTTGTCACTATCAACCTTTTCAAGCGAACTTTCCGATACATTTATGAAAACAGATTATTGTTGTTGTTGCCAGGGCAACTTATCGAGAAACTTACTCAAAAGACAACCTCTAACATTTTGATGTAAGGCTCACTCCACCAAGCCCTTCAAACTCGTAGTGAAGCATTTCAAAAATTAAATAAGCAATGTGACGAAGCATGAAACACCTGAACATGCAGTTTGGACACTTCCTGGCAGAACTGATGCAAACAATCCGCTGCGAATCTGCATTTCTTTATTCGCAGGGTGGGCCGATCCTGCACGAGCCGGAGGACAAAAAACAAGTTCGAAATGTCGCTTGGAAGGATTATGGAGTGCAGAGGGAGAACTATTTCTTCCGGCAAGTATGGAGAGATCATCTTTGTGGTCATTTCTTCGTTCGCTTCATGCAACCAGCTGAACATCTCCAAGAGACTGCTCACCACGTAACTGTCAATTATCCGAATGGTTGGAGAACTGGGGGTGGTGGCTTCAGCTGGCTGTGGCTGAGGTCCGGGAGAAGGAGTAAACCTTTCAAAACGAAGTTCACGCATCCGAGACAAAATGACATTGACAAGCGCGGTCTTTTTCTTTTCCCAACTAGTCTTCACAGCTCCAGGTATGACGCATTTCATTTGGTTGAAAGTGGGTTCGCTGCTGAGACCGAACGAGAACCGAGCGACTGAGCTCCACCCGCACTTGGTAAGCAGTGGAAGCTGCTCGACGAAATCGTCGAGCGGCATGATCATCATCAAGTAAAGGGCAGCGAAAAATTCCTGCCAAATAAGATGAGTGAAGTACCTTCTTTTGTAACCATCCATGATAGTCATTTTCAAGTTAGCTGAGCTGAGAATAGAGGTGGTAAGAAAAGATCCAATGGTGTTCTCCCCGATGTCCGCCTCTTGTATGTCTTTTGTCTCAAAGGTAATTTGCATGTTTCTGTATCCACTCCAAGCCAGTTTGGAAAGTTTGTCCAGTTCACAATCTTTGCCATTTAAATGATCAGAGACGGAATACTTCACGCACGCTGAGGCTAGAACTTTTGTCAGGCAAACGAAGTCCGCCTCGCAATTTCTCCTCATCAGATAATCAACAGTCAAAATGAAGTTCACCGGCACGTAGCAGTAAGCAAAAGCGCCTGCGTTCCTCATCAGAATTGCTCGGATGGTGTCATAGTTCTCTGAACAAATTTGACGACCGAGTTCGTCCTGAGCTTTGGAGTTCAATCCGAGGATCTGGAAGACGTGTTCAGGCCTCTGCGAAGGGTGGAGGTTGTAAATGCAGGCTGGCCGCGACGAAATGATCACCCGGGCATACGGAAGCAAAGTCCCGTTGATTAAATTCAGAAGGAAGAAAAGTGGTGAAGATTCGTCAAAGAGGTTGACTCTGGGAACTTGCGCTGATAGTTCTTCAGCCGCCGCTTCGTCTAAACCATCCAAAGCAACAACAACATTCGGATCTTCGCTTAATATTCTCAACCAGTATCTGTCAGATTCGTCAGAATGCTCCCAGTTGGGCAGCATTGTTGACAAAAGAAATTTTAGAAAAGTTGTTGGTCTCGAAAAATCAATATATTTGACAAAAATAAAGAACACACACGAAGCTTGTTGTTCGCCATCCTCATCAAGCAACTTCTTGACCCATCTTTTCATGCAAGTTGTTTTGCCAATGCCCGCCTGACCCACAACACAAATTACTCGATTTCCGTTGAGGAACTGAAGAATCTCGTCTTCACTGACGTTCCCTGCTGGTTCCCCGCACAGCTTCATGAAGTCTTCTCTGCTTTTATCAACTCTGCTGAACTTAAGATCGACTGCCACCCTGCGAGGGTCGTCAGCAATTTGAAGAGACACCGGCGTCAAGGAGTTGCTGATGGGAACGATGGCTGAAATGTCTTCGCAGTCAATGAGAGCTCGACGTCGGGTCTCCTCTTCCAACTGATTATTATCTGCAGCAAAGAAAAACAATGGGGTAAGACAGTATGTTTGGAGGTTAAGAGTTAAGTATTACTTCATTCCACGATGCAGAAGCAGTAAAATGAAAAAACGCATTTGAGCAGGTTACCTGGTTCCTTCTTCCTCAGCTGCTGGGATTGTTTAGGATAAGAAAAGCGTTTTTTCAAAAGCTTCAGCAGTGACGGTCGCCTGCTGCTGCTCAGTTTATCGAGCTGCGTTTGATCTGAAACTGAAAAACAACTAACTGTTATTGAAATTCAAGTGTACAAACATTTTTCACGATGCACTGTTCGTTGCGGCTCTGTAAAAATTTCAAACAACTTGAATTTTGGAAATTCTGAGTACAACCGTTAGTTGTATAGCCTTGCAGCAAAAAGTTATGCCTGTAGCTCGAATCATCGAATTGCAATGATATTTATTTTTCGTTGTGACTTTCCAGGTGAAAAGACAAACTATTGTGGGTAAATAAATATCAGTTGCTCCAAAAACATTGTTCTTGACGAAGGGCACAGATACATTGGCTCGTCATGCGACTTGCTCTGGTTCGCTGCTCAGCTGTTGCCACAAACAGTGATTCTTAGAAACCTTTCAATGATAAAGCTGTTCTGGTATGGAAGAGACTATAATCTTAAGATATTCACAGGTTTAAACTGTCGATCAATGGTATTATTGCAGAATTCTGAACTTCTTCTCAACCTAATACTAGTGTTAAGATCTATCCTGAAATTTGCTTCTTGCTGTGGCGGTTGAGGTGAACGCTATTGCCCAAGTAGCGGTACGGCAAGTCACTCAGTGGCCGTGGATCGAACTCCTAACCTTTGTGTTGAGAAGCGAACGCCATGCCGAGAGAGTGTCCGCCTCTCAATACAAAGGTTGGGGGTTCGATCCACGGTAACAACACAAATTTCATTTCGACGCTTTCTGACAGCATCAGTTGTTTTTACTCCTCCCTTGAAAAAGTAAAGATATGTTTGCTACCTGACACTTGACCGAATGTGCGCCTTTCATCCCAAAAACAAATTGAAGATAAAAAGTCACTTTGTCGCGTTTTTTGCTGTCACGTCAAACGTCAAATACACGCTCCGCTAAAAATCAGCACCTCATCTTTGCACGAATCATTATTCCTCAGCTGACGATGCCCTGAGTTCCCTGATCCTTGCCTTGTCTGCCCTGAAACACGCAGTCGCTTTTACAAAGGGATCGTTTCTTTCCGTCAGAGTTAACCCAGATTCTCAAGATTTTCACGTTTTCCGCACTTCTGAGGTGGCGTCCGTCTCCAACGTCGCTGCCCAGTAAAGCTATAAAATGTTATATCAATGCCATGCATCGATGCCACCAGGAAAGCATGTGAAGAAAGCACCCATGTTCAGAAACGGTGGTGCGGCTTGCAATACTGCTCATATTTTGATGTTTGGCAAATTCAGAAAATAAACATCATTCGTTATTTGTACAGTGATTCCACTGATGTCGTGCTTCACCTGAACAGACCAAAGTATCGCTGCTGTATCTTCTCTTCTGTGATGCGGCTTGAATAGATCGGCGCTTTTCAGATGACGACTTCAGCCGGTGACGTGAACACGACGACACGTTATTGCAAATGAAGGTGGACGTTTGCGTGACGTAATAATTGTAAATTTTGTCGCCGGATTCTATGACCGCCGGGCCATGAACGTGCACAGGAGTCGTCCGCTGAGAGCGAAAAAAAACAATGTCAGGCCTTTCTCAGAGAAACGCTTAAATATACGTCAGCTGTTGATCAACGGTTGGTCAATAGAGTGACCATGTAAGGAGTGAAATATTCAGTTCACAAAACGTGGCTTTAATGAAAAACATAAAACAAATCTTGCGAAACATGTTTGTGCAAAACAACACCAAATTGTTAACATGGGGACCATGGTCGTCGGAAGTTTTTTTCCAGGAGGACAATCGGCGCAAATATTTTCTCCATACATCGTTCAAGCGGCTTTGCTCGAATATTCAGATTTTTGACACTCATGTTCTAAACCAGTGGTGTCAAACTCATTTCGTGCTGTGGGTCATATGTCCGCACTTAGGTTTTACGCGGGCTAGACAATTTTGCACATACAGTAAAGCTAAATTAGTTCCATTTGATATTTTTTGGCGCCTCTACAGCATTGACAGAAAAAGGGTTACTGAAAATAGCAAAATCAGTTTCCAGATCTTTAAAATCAACAAATCTTACTACGAATACATTGGAAATTCTTCGAACCCTCCTAGAATCTATACAACCTCATGTCTTTGAACTGAAGAAGTTGTTAACTTTGGCTTACTTCGATTATTAAGTCGTAATGTCGCATTGTGATATCACAAAAAACGTAACTCTGCTATGACATAATAATAGACATAATTCGGTCAGATCCAACGCAAGCACAAAACTGATATGACGCGGGCCACAAAACGGGGCTTGTCTGGCCGGATTTGGCCCTCGAGCCGCCAGTTTGACACCCCTGTTCCAAACAGTGTATTTGGACTAAACGAAATCACATTGGTTCATTGCACTGTGGTTTTATGATCATCATCAGCAGGTCTGGTTGTGTTTGTTTTTAGGGTTTTTGGAAACTGCGCTTGACGACACTTTGAAATTTACGCTTCTTTCCGAGACAATTGAAGTTAGAAGTTAACATCCTCGCGCAGAGAAAAAAATAATTCCATTAACACCCAATCTATCTGTGAAGAACGACGCACCGCTAAGCAGTGATAGCGTGACTCGAGTCAATGACTCGACTCGAGTCACGATTTTTGTTGACTCTGACTCGACTCAAGTCATGTTGAAAAAGATGGTGACTCGACTCAACTCGAGTCACGTTTTTTACAGAATCATTCGACTCGACTCGAGTCACAATCAATGACTCGAGACTCGAGTCAGAGTCATTTTTGCAAAATCTCAGAGCCTCTGATTGACAAAACCCAGTTTGTTTGCATACAAAGAAATGATCATTTTTTGGTCCAGTAATGATCAAAATTGGAGCAAATATTCTGTTTTGACTTTCAAGTCGTGTTATGCTATATCCTAAGGGTCAAGTATTCATAACTTGAACAGAGGTAGACCTGAGATTTGCTTTTCATTGACGGGCCAGAAAGGCACAATATAGACCTATTGACACATCATCATGATCCAATCAAGTATTTGCATATCGTGATAATGGCAGTAGGCCACATACTGTTACTTTGAGTCTT
>JGI24021J15306_10012117_pt1 | contig 10710 bp, 6 predicted proteins | sample Ectturendosymbi1_FD_15306 | JGI IMG/M metagenome (IMG submission 15306) | reverse complement strand
GAAATCAACTGCTCCTGCAGTGGACGATCACGAACAATTTTTGCCGTTCAGTGCATTCATGGCGTTGAAACTATGCTATTGTTGAATTGAACTTTGGTTGAATTACACATTATTTTTTCCAAATATATATGAATCCTGTATATGAATGATTGTTATTTTCAAAAGTCACTACGCTTATTGTTAGATTTATCGATGAATTATCATGATAAAATATTTTGTCATAGGAAATATTAGGGGTACATGTTCATCTGTCGGAGTGCTGAAGGGTACATGGTTAGAGAAAGATTAGGAACCTGCTGTAGACTTTAAAAAACTTTTGCAATTTTTCAAAGACCATTTGCAAAACGTTGCTCCAGCAAGAAGTGCTTCAGTAAACGCAAAGAGAGAATGTTTAACATATTATCAATGAGAATGTTTTTCAACTTGTTAATGTCAAAAAACAGTTCATTATTTTTCTGACCTGGAAGGAAATTCTTTTCTCGTCAACTTTGAACATTTTGTAACACCATCGTGAGTTAACTCTAACAAACAAAGTGTAGAACACTTCAACAAAGAACGGTAACCGTGCTGCTCAGAAGTGAGATGCACTTGAAAGCCAACTCGGCTTTTGTGATGCATGCAATAGTGCGGAAAGCCACAAAGCTTCGACTTGCCAGTCCAGTGCAAAGCTGGCATTTTGTTTCTTCTCAAACGCCATGAAGCGAACTTCAAGCACAGGTGCGGTTTGCCGCCACATCTTCACGGGTGTTATTCTTACCGTGTTCGTGTTGAATCGAACATTCAACCCAAAACCAACCGAGAGGTTGCAACACTGCACAAGTTTTGCACCCACTGGGTTAACTCGCACAGAGCAAACGCCTCAAGACCCGGTGATAAAAAAACAGAACGTTTTTGAAACATCAGTGCATCAAATCACTTTGCGTACTGCAAAGACTGAGGAGCAGCAGATCGGAATGATGCAATTAACGCAAAACGAAATAAAGAAATAGCATGGTTCGCTGATACACAACAAACGCACTGGTTGAATCAGCTTAGAAACCAAGCGCACTTTTCCAACAATTTACTGCATTTTGATTTTCACCAGAAACATTTCAGTTGTGAACTTATTCACAGGCTAGATACTGAAAACGATGTCTTTTTCATGTTTGTCTTTCGTACAAAACATTTCCGAAATCCACTGATGAGAGTACATGTCATTATTTTACGAAACATCCTTGATCAAACAACGTCTGACAAATTTTTCGGAGTTTTTTCAAAAAAATGCATAAATCGGCTGAGTAGAAAGTTGGTTGAGACACCGACAAATTCAAAAACAGTACAAGCAGTTCAACCAGATCATGATGTACGTTAATGGATTGGTTCAAGAGAAAGCTTCTCTAGCCGTATTTATTACGGTCGAGCAATTACTCATCGCCTTTCATAGCTGATCCCATCTGATGATCAATGAAGCGTATTATTTAGCCTTGAGCGGCGCAACGCCATTTTTCGTTTCCTTGTTCGCAATGCTGCATTTAGGTGCGCTGTTGTGCTGTTAACTATTTCAGGACGAGACGATGAGTCAAGCAAATATTTTATCGACGCCATCCGTAGACTGCTGGCCACCGCTACTGGGCTGTGAATTGCGCAGTCTATTTTATTTTTAAAGGGTTTCACTTCATCAACAAGACACATCTTCACGTTGCTCGAAGCTAACCGGTCCGCAGTTGGTGTCAGTTTTGTTTTTCGGCTTCGGTGAGACCAGCGTTGTGGTCATAGCGTGTGTTTGAAACTACAGTTCGCGTGCTTTCTCTAAAATCGTGCTTTGGTTTTCATCTTTTCACCAGTAAGCTTTTGTTTGCAATTTTCAGGACTGTAGATGCGTAAATTAGGTGAAGTCAATTCTCCAGTAAAACAATTTGCAGTTTGATTTGACTGCGTCTTCCTTGTAGAGACTTACTACTGAAATGTAAATTGTGCGAATTCAAACTATCGCGAAGTCATGAAAGCTGCGAAAGACAGTCAGATTCCTCGAAAGCTCACAGCAAGCATAGAGCCTTCAATTCTCTCCTTTGTGTCCATTAGCACAGTTTGCAACAGTGGTGATGTCTGTACGATTTGCTTTTCTGTTTCTCTTCGGCCAAAATGCGCCTCAAGTTTGCCGCTCCGTTTTATCCACGGTTACCAAGGTATTTAAATTAAACTCAGCGTATATCCCAAAGTATGCCATTGGAAACATCGAGCTTTCTGAAAAAGAGTTAGATCGAAAATCTGAGCTGTGGAACCCAAATCGTTTTGTATACTTTATGTTCTTGTAAAATTAGCGCGAAGTTTATACTTTGCAGTTCGCCAACCGGCATTTGAATTCATAGTCGGATTGCAGTTCTGCGTTTCAGCTGTGTGTTTAGTTTGCTGTAAATAACCGCAATTAAGTGCATGTCCAATTGTTGATTGTTCGTCCGGCGCTCTGCTAACCGGAAGTGACGTCTGTTCGTTCAGTTGAAGCGCTGGAAGAATACAGTATTTTCTGTTGTGTTCCAGAAACCGTATCCGACGCTGGCAATTCTCCATTCTGTAAGCAGCATCTGGGGGTAACACGAAGCTGTAGTTTCATTGATGCGAGGAATTTGTGCGGTGTGAGAATAGGCGAAAGGTTGTCGGATTCGCGTTGATTACTCTGTGAGTGCTGCTCTCAGTTCGCAAAAAAAGCTGCCGCCACAACAGCAGTGGTTGGCCACTATTGCAGCATTCATTTAAGATAATAACTGCCAGATGATGCAAGGTAGTCCCGTCGCCACGGGGATGGATTTTGTGGGCTTAGCCCCCCCAAACAAAGCTCCAAGACACCCCAAATTCCCAAATTGAAATATGAAGCACTATAAATCAGTTGAATTTTTGTCAAATTTGAATGTCAAGCCTTCCTGCACAAACAGTCCCCGCGCACAAACGTAAAGCCCCTCTGTTGACCACTTTCTGGCGACAGTTCTGGTACAAGGGAAACAGCAAGCAGCACTGGTGACCTGGCCGTCATTACTGACACAAAACAAACGCGTACTATTCATCAAAACTTTCGTCAATACGCGCAAATACGTTTTCTTAGTAAATATACCGCTAGCTATATCTTCTAATTTCTAAAATTATTTTAGATGTTTCGAAAAAAACTTTTTTTTCAAGCTTTTCTTATTTCAACAACTGAAAAAAAATTTCAAAATTAAGAGGAAAGCTGATATGGAAAATAGGGTACAAAAAGGATATTTTTAAACCNTTTTTGTTAAATTCTGGTCTCGTGATTAGAGCCAATGGATTAACTTTAAGATTGAGATGAAACTTACACACATGGCTGGACAATTTATAACTAAAATTGTTTTGGCAAGGTCTTTTTCTGTATTTGCGATAATTGTCCATTCACTCAACGAAATTTACTGTTTTTCTATCCTATTGAGGTAATGGCCTCTAATCAAAGATTGGCAACAGCGAGGGTTTAAACATTCCACATGAAAAACAATTCTTGTGTTGGTGACAATTTGATTGCCCCTTACTTCCAAAGATTTAAAACTCATGACTGACGTGAAATCGGCTTGCATTCTTTTCATACGTTCTTTCCAGGCACGTCACGGTTTAATGTCGGTAGTGCAGATCCATCATTAAAAATCAGTCAGTCTCTACTTTGTGTTATTATTTTCGAACATATCAGCAATCGGAGTTAATCAAGATTTTTTAATCAATGGCTGAGAATGCGAAGCAACATCGGGAAAAAACTGGAGATACATTTATTTCATTTTTTCTGCAAGTTTTGCTGCAAAGCTATTGATTCCATGTATGAACAAAGAACCTTTGCTCTTTGCCCCCTATAACAGCAATGAGCTTTGTTCCTCCAACAACAAAATTCCACAAAAAAACAAAACCTAGTTTTACCATGTTCAGTAGATGTCAACATCAAAAGGAACATTAATTATGCGTTTTAGTTTGTTTTTGAATGAAAAATGTTTACATGTGTTTGTTTCATTTAGTTCTTGGTTAAAAGACATCAATTCATAGGCGTAGCCAGGGGTGGGCCAAAGGGGCCATGCCCCCCAAAAAGTTTTGGAAAATATAGTCATTTTGTGCTTTGAGAGGCGTTTTTCCAAACAAAATAGTGTTAACGCCTAAAATCATACACTTTGGCCCCCCCAAATTTTTTGCCACCCCCAAATTTTTTGGCTGGATATGCCACTGCATCAATTGATCGTTTTGGTTTGTTTGCTTAATTTTGCGACAGAAATCAGTCCTATACGTGGAGTTTCCCATGCTTCCTTAAAATTTAATCAAACAAATACATGACGTGATGCAGTGTCATGCAAAAATTTAAATATCAACCTGCGTTCTTCAGTTTAAACATCATCTGTTTCATCTGTATATCCAACCTGCTGTATTTCAAAGAAACAGTTTGCTTGAAATCGCGGTAATCACCTGTACATGACTTTACTTTGCAACCGAGTGCAACGGCCCGAGGAATTTGTTCTTTCAATTTCTCTCAGTGGTACTGGGTTGACTGAGAAAGTCAGGTTCCCGCAAACACCAGACAAATTTGCAGCAAAATGTTTAGCTGACTATATTAAGAAAAGAAAATTTTCTTTCATTTTATCCGCAGACAGTAGTTCCCGATGCTGGTTGTAGACACATGAAAACATAATGCACCATAGCGGTGAAATATTATTTTGACCGCATTCAAGCACTGAATAACTAATTCCTCAACTATATAGATATATTGCCATCGTGTGGTTGAGATTTTCTCAATGTGCCTTCGCCACAGGTTTTGCTTGGTAACCGGGCAACCTCGGTTTCGCTTCGTGGCGACATCTGGTGTCCCATACAGTACAGTGATTAATCAGGTTTTGCACAACGTTTGTTCTGTCGTAGTCAACCTTATTTTCGTAAATGCCAATAAGAAAAGCATATTTGAAATCCTACTTTATATTTTTATGTCATTCGTTTTACATGGGTTTTGCTAGCTTTTTGTGGAAGTTGTGTAAATACGAAACGTTTATCTGCAAATCTTCTGCACAAGAAAATCAAAATTCAGTTCAACAACAGCATCGCTTCAAAGCTATATACGCGCTGAATGGCAAAAAATCGTTCGAGAACGTCCATTGCAGGAGTATTTTATTGATATTCACTTTTTCCAATTTATCCATCAAGTCTATTCGCTGCCGATCTTCAACACAACACTTTGTTTTCAGCGTTCGAGAGATTTCAAAGAACCGGTGGCTCAAAATTTGTTTACAGATGACTTAAGTACGGGCAGATAAAGCCTTGATCAAATCAGGGCCCACCAACAACATTTAAGTACTGTATGTTTTGAGTCTGATCCTAACTTCGATTCCATGAACTGCAAGTCCAGCAACATCAATATGAACTTCGACTGTAACCTAGATATTCTTTGCCGAAATGCAGAACTTGCCAATGCTTGTAATCGTGAAATTCGTAATCTTTGGAAATTGTTTCAAGCGGCCATGGAAATGTATCATTAGCATAAACATAATGACTGCGAGTATTGTCAGACACAGGCGCTTAGCCAGGGGTGGCAGTGGGACAAGTAGCCCCGATTCCATAAAGCTGCAACAGAAAGTGTCAGGCTAACCAAGCTTTTAAAGCTCAAACACTGACTAAGAAGCAAGCCATTTTCAAAGTCTTCTTTGTTATGCCTTAGTCACTGTTTTAATAACAATAGCATTCATTCTACATGTTTATTTGCGATGATGATACACGTATTGCAATGGTTCAGACGGATTTTTGCGGAGCTTTAAAATTTTCATCAATGATTTCCCCTCTCCTTGCCGGCGAGTAAAAAATCAGTTGTTTCAAGTAATCGGAGTCCGACAGGTGCATATTTTTAAAGTGCTTCATCTTTCATCGGGTAGAGTCAACAGCAGAACATAACGTATGTAGCAACTAGCGAGATACTTTTCATTTTATAAGTGCTGAGAGCGTTGACACAGCCACTACTGCAATCTGTCTTATCGAAAAGATGCATGCCACTTAAAGGAAACTAAATTGAATTTTTTCCAATTAGGACTTCAAAAAACGCAAACACGTTATTGTGTTTTCTAGAAGCTAGTCATTTGTACAAATTTAATTACGTGTAGTGCTAAGTCATCTTTATGTGCAGTTGAGTGTGGGCAATGAATTTTGTAATCCTGGGGTTACGACGGTGTTCACATTTTAAATCCATTGTACATCTCAACAGTAACGTAGTCAGCCCAAAAAAAAATTGGTGGGCAAATATTTTGACGAACACCAATATTTTGTTGGGGACACCATTTCACACAAACAAAACGACAAGATATGCTGGAAATTTGAGGGACCATGGCCTCCTGACACCGCCCCAGATGGCTTCATCTCATTGAAGTCTGTTACTTTAGAATGGCTAGATCAGGGGTTGGCAACCTGCATCTCTTCAGCTTCTCTAAAGTGGCTCTTTCTGGATGTGACAAAACTTGTAATTTAGGTTTGCATTTGCTTATTATTGGAATTAGGTTGATTTCAATTTAACGTATATGTCCCTATGAAGGTGCACGAAAAACAAAATGGCATCGACATTTTGTGGCTTCTTACCTGCCATATCTGCTGGAAGATGAAGCAGAACGGCCCTTTTGTTATAAAAGGTCGCCGACCCCTGAGCTACATCCACCAACCCAGGCCCGTAGCCAGGTTTCAAGAATTGGTGGGGCACAATACATTTTTAGGGGGGCAAGATTTTTGCTTTTACTATATGTTTAAAACCAATTTTTCTGGGCGCAATAAAATTTGGGGGGGGCACAAAAGAAATTTGGGGGGCATTACCCCCGAATACCCACCCGTGGCTACGAGCCTGCACCAACCAACCGTTGTGTTAAGCTGCGGCGACAAGGATTTCTTAATCTTACTGCAGAGCTGTGGCGATAAACGATTGTGTTATCCTTTTCGCAGTACATCATTTTCAGAGTTAGAACTGAGCAGGTGAAACATATGCTAGTTTGTTTAGAAGATATGTGCAACTTTTTCCAATTTGCGATATTGCCTTTACCATATTTGTGAATCAGTTTGTGACTTTTTCAAATCTAGTATATTATCTTCACCAAAATTGTGAACTAGTTTGTGAACTCTGAAAACTTGCACTCATATAAAGCATGGATACTGTTGTCGTCCATATCTTGAGCGACTGATTGATATACAAGAAATGTTGTAAGTTGTTTTCATGGAACGGCTCGCAATTTTCAAAAAGTCAGAGCACTGCATTTTCGTTGGAGGTGATCACCTAATCATTTTTGGGAAGCAAGCTTAGTGCAAGTAATGTACAAAAATGCTGTCGCAGTCGCATTTCACAGCGTTTAATGACATAAAATTCAAATATTTTGAAAACTCGCTGAGAGATTGTAGCGTTTACGCTATCTGCACACGTAAATCAATCAATCTTTTTTACACCTCCTTTCCAAACAAATCAAATCTTCACCAAATTGGTGAAAAAAGAAATTTCAGATCCTGTGTTCAAAATCCGCATGGGTTTACAAACGTCTACAAAACTGTGAACGTCATGACAAGAACAAACAAGAAAAACTATCAATTGTTATCTTCACTGCAACTTTTTCTGAGGGCAGAAATCACCCAGCAACTTACATTGTCTTACCTAGTCACCAATTCTAGAGTTTCATATTTAGAGTAATGCCCTAGGATTTGTCAATTTGGGTATACACGTTATTTTCAGTGCATTCTACCGTGGTTTGACGTTATTCCATCTGAAGATATCCAATCTCTATTTATAATTCTTCACTTCCTCTACTAGAGATAAATCATAACATCACATTGCCAAAGTGAACTTGATGCAAACACAACACTGTTAGGTTTCGTTTGAAAGGGGTCACTAACATAGACGGAAGTAATTGGTAAAATATGACATGTGTTCCAAGTATTCCTGCACAGAGCTGCAATTTTCATTGACTGAGGATTAGGGAAATGCTTAAATGAGTTCGATGTAAACAAACAATGAACTCTAAAATTTCAACCTGGGTTTCACGTGTCAATTCGGCAGAAAGTTGAGTGAACGTAGAAGTCTCGCGTTTCAATTAGTTTGAATGCAACCCGCAACGTTTCAGAACAATCCATCAGATTTTGTGACTCGTTTTCTTGGATTTTAGGCAACAATACGAGTCTTTGAGGTTTGATGGACTTTCTAGCATTTCTGGTTCAAAAGTTATGGCCAAACATCCGGAAATTAATTAGGGAAATTCCCTGAAATTACTCAGCCATGTCCTAAATGATTTGGGGTCTTCTGACCCTAACGTGGGGACCAGAAACGCTAAGAAGTCGATCTCGGCCTATACAGCTTCATATTCCAGCCTAAAATACAACCAAACTTTGAGCCACAATATTGGCCCGTTGTCCGGGTGGTGATGTCATAACAGAACAACCAAAAAATAGCAAAACTTACCCTTTTTCTAACGACACCCACCGAAAACCCCGCACCCAAATTTCAAAAGTTTTTTTTCAGTGCAAACTACAAGACTTCATGAGTCTTTCGAGGGTTGGAATCAAAGTTACTATAAAGACTTATAATAAATTTGGTTGGAATAGCTCGCTAGCATGTTCTGGCGGCGAGTTGTCGCTATTCAAAATGCCGCCAGTAGAAGACTCAATGCATTTTCTGCAATTTTCTGATTTTGGGGTAAAATGGGGTTTGGGGCCATAACTTTGGTTCCAGACAACCTAGAAGGTCATACAAGGGCTCTATAGACGCAGGAGATCATGTAGTTTACAAAAATAGTTTGAACCAAAATTTTGGATGATTGGATTGGCGTCCAGGGCCAGTCAAAGTTGGTCAAAAATTCAAAAACATTCCCAATCTGGATCTCCTCCCAGGAGAACCCCTAACCCAAATTTTAAAAAAATGTAATTGAAACTAGAAGACTTGCCGCATCCGTAGAGGGTTGGAACAGCTCTCTAACTATAGCGGCTGGCGAGTAATTAACAAAAATATGCCGGCCAATATATAGGCCGGCGCGGTCGTTAAAGGGTTTTAAACCGACCATCAATCACGTCTACTGGCGGATTTTTGGGATTTTTCTTTACTTTTTCTTTCATTTCTTAAGAGCACTTCACACATTTTTGTTAGGAAAATTGCTTTTGTTCTTCAGCATACACAAAGTTTTCCAAAATTAACACGTTGTTTTTTTCTGATCGGATGAGTTTCAAAAGACTTGCTAAGTTGTACAAAACCCACGCGCGCGTCTAAACCTGTCAGTTAATCCAGTATAAGCGAATAAACAAAATCTGATCATTTTCGGCAAGGACAACAACGGTGTCTGTGTTTAGAGGTTACCTGAGCAGGGTTAATGTATATGAATATCTAGGCAGGATATTGATTTATCCATATAGTACAAGACAAATCAAAACTCAATAATTTGCTTCCCAAAAGCAGGTTCAAACTCGAGTGTTGAAATAATAAAATACAGTGCAATAGAAATCTGGTCAAAAATTCCTTCAGAAATAAAAAGTAAAAGGCGTTTGGCACTTTTTGCCGCAGAGTACAGAGATGATCAGATAGTGGATTTTTACTATCCGATCCTTTCCTGTTTTTGAAAAATGTTATCCGTATCCGATCCGAATCCTGTTTTGGTTAAAATCATACTATCCGTATCCAAAAACTATCTGAAAGTGTATTATGATGCACAACATGCAGTTTTGTGTAGGTTCTATTTTGCCTTGTGAGGCAATTTTGTTTGACATTTTCACAGATGCAATAAAAACCACTTTTCAAACACTGTCATTCTACTGTTTATAAATATTTTGGATGCAAGTATCGACAAGAAACTCATGCAGGTTAAATCAAGATCCTATCGACCTTTCTTTCCAATGAATCATGAGAAATAGATCACAAAAAACAATAGCTTTTATCGAATTTTGTAAACATTAAAATGCATGGTAAATTTGCAATTAATTGATTTCTTAATGGAAATCAAGAAACGAGTCATGATAAGGTTTGGTTACCTGAGACAATCATACTTTGTGCATGTCCCATTGGTCCCACCCTATTGTCCCAAACGTCCCCATGGATGGGGACCAATGGGGCGTTTTAGTGAAAAATTTTAAATGCAAATAAAACTGTTGAAATGGTATGGTTTAAATAACTTAAAGTGCAACAATGGGTAGGATTAATAAATGAAATTATCAATGTGAACTCAGGGTTTGGTGTTAAAATCTAACCATTGTTACCAAAGAAATGACTAATGAAAAGCTTGGTGTGCCAACAGAACCGTTACCAGAAAGTCTTCAATAGGGGGGCTTTACATTTGTGCAGTGGGGCTTGACATTCTGAAGTTTGAACAAACATCACTGTTTTATAGTGCTTCATATTTCAATTGGGTGGGGCTTGGAGCTTTGTTTCGCCTCGGAGGGGCTAAGCCCACCAAAGCCCCCCTGTGGCGACGGGACTGCGTGGCAAACTTCAGCTTGCTTTTTAATGCGATTGACTTGGAAAAGTAAGGGAAATGTTGGACCAATGGGACAATTTTGACATTTTTGTTTCTTTTGGAAAACTGGCTGATACATTCAAAGTCAGGTGATGTTTTTCTTGTAGTTTGGGTTATTCTGCATAATCTAACATAAAACAGTTCAATTTAGTTTCAATTGATCATCACCCAATATCAAAACAAAGCAGCTTAAAATATCTTGGCGTTATACTTGATGATAAACTTAATTGGAAGCCTCAAATTGAAAAGT
>JGI24021J15306_10012116_pt1 | contig 10710 bp, 8 predicted proteins | sample Ectturendosymbi1_FD_15306 | JGI IMG/M metagenome (IMG submission 15306) | reverse complement strand
TGTAGCCTAGTTTCCAGTAAAAACTTCATCGAAATACTACCACCTAACGGTTGGCGCCCAGGGCCAGGCAAAGTGGGCCAAGGTGACCTGAAAGTCCTCCACTTATGACATCACTCAATAAAAACCCGCACCCCCCAAGCAAAAAATTTTTTTTCGAGTGCAGACTAGAAGACTTGTTGCGTCTTTTGATGCTTCGACCAGGTCCGTAACCTAAACAGGAGCGGAGATGTTCCCACGCAAAGCCACATGTGTTTAGGCATTTTTTTCCGAAAATCCCCAAAAGCAGCCGGACGCCAAAGTGTTAAGGTTGGAGTAGTTAGACCACCCTCTGTGTTTGACACAGCTATATATATGGTCAAAACTCAAAGTGCACACTACCTGCAATCCATGGAGAAGGCTAGTGATGCCTTGCAAATTGTTAAAACTGATGAAACCATGATCATTTTGCAAGAGTTCAATGCACACATTGGAAAAGTGTGAATAGGTAACATGGTAATGCTGATGTTGAAAATGGAAGGCTTCTGTTACAACTGTGCTGTAACAATGCACTGTGCATCATGAACTCGTTTCTGACAGATTTGTATAAGTACATGTGGTGCAGAGATTTTTTAGGTTAATGGTCACTCATTGATTTGGGTATAGTTTCAGCTAACTTGGTCCATTCAGTGTTGGACATTTGTGTCAAGGCGAGTTGTGGAACTGTCAGTCAATCACAAGTGGTGGTATGCACCTTATCTGGAAAAAACAGGGTGTACGTCAACCTGCAAGATTAGTCCTAGCAAATAAAGTGGGAGACCTGAGCCCCAGCTAGATGAGGATATAACAAAGACATTTGTAGACACTGCATGGCCCTTGTTTCTTGAAGCTCCTGTAATGCACAGAGATGGATTGCAGCTGTAGCTTCATCTGTTTCTTGTGTGTGTGGATGGAAATGACTCAATGTGGTGAATATTGGCTAAAAAGTAACCCTGACCTGCATTGAGGCATGAAAGTCAGCAGCCCTCTTGACAAAAAAACAAAATGCAATTTTGGGAGAATTTCGGACATGAACTGGATTCTTATTATTGGCAAGCTGGCTATCTGGCATCTCTGCAACAAAAGATATAGTATTGCTTAGATCTATGACAGACTAATATGTTGTCGTACTCAGGAATGAGGAGGTCATTTTTGTCAGACAAAAATAGTATTTCAGAGATATTTTAAAACCAGTCACTTACACACACCATTGGACACACTGGAGGGGTATTTGCAGAGAGGAAAAAAGTGCTTTTAAATCATTTAACAAAATTTGAAAGAATTTTCCAGACGTTTTGAGGTAATTTGTTCAAGTTTTACCTATTCTAACTAAATTAGCTTTATTATTCCAACTTTTCACAGATTGCTATGGTAGGAAAGTATATATATATAATTGCTTTTCTTCCACCCTTGTACATATGCGAGCATGTTTGAGCTGCAAATTGCAGGAAATATACAAGGGAACCTGAGTTTCTGTGATTAGCAAAGTTTTGGTTTGGTAGGCAATGCATGGATTTTTGTTGTAAACAATATAGCCACAAATATTGAAAACATATTATTTTGTTCAATATTTCAGCTTAGTTGTAAGCCATCATCAAGAAAATTAATAAAAGGCAGTTGTTTCAATTTTTTATTTCTTTGTTTTTCTTTTCAATTTTTAAACAAATGCCTGAATTTTTTAAGATCAGACTGCCTATTTTTTCTGCGTTTTCTTTTGCAATTAGCTGGAAACTGACTCATGATGAAAGGAAGTGATTTGGCTAAGACTTTGTTTGCTGCTGACTAGTATGTTACACCACTAGTTTCTTTGGTTTTCAGTTCTTCTATAAATGTTTCTTAGTAAAACTTGCTTGCATGAAAGCAATTGACTTCCAAGTCTGTCATGGAAAACCCTAAATTTAAAGCAAAAAGTGTTTATGGAAGAACCTTTCATAATTGAAGCTGGCATTGCCTTTCTTTTCCACTGTCGATGTTTATATTACAATCATCTGTTAAGCCTTAACCACGTATTTAAATAACTCTTAAGCATTGGGGCACAGGCAAAAGTAGGACTACAATCTAAAGTAATGGTCTTTATTGTGCAAAGTTCCTCATTTCATTTCTCGTTATATCACAACATTGCCAATATCAGATGCTTTCCAGAATGTTTGAAACTGGTTTGTTAGATTCTATTTGTTCTGATGAATACTAATATAGTACAACTAATCATAACCACCTCAATACATTCCCAGCACTTTCTTCACAATCTGTTGTTAGCATTCTAGTGAACAGTTTGATCATGGTGTGTAGAATAAGTTTTTTTCTGTGTAGTGAACTTTATGACCCTTAAAGGACCACGGAAACCACTTAGTGGCTATTTGAAGCAAATTTCAGCCATAACTGGAAGACTGATTGTGCTAGACAAACCATGAAGACATAAGATACGTGTTTTGGTATTCTTTCTGATGAAAGAGAAATACCTTAACTTTTGAAATTTCGCCTGGCAGTATGACATCACCACGATGTCATAGTGACTTCACTGTGATGAAGTATTTGGAAAATGTTTCAAATGCAAAGGTACCTCTTTTTTATCACAGCAACACACAATATTAATTATTGCTGTTTGCTGCTAGGTAGTGCCACATATGCATACTTTTTTGATTATCGTGAGTTGAGTGTCAAGCTTAACTACAGCATACATAATGGTAAACTGTGTTTCCTGTTATGACAGTCACTACGTTTGCAATTCTGTGGAATCACTGGAAAAAAACGATAGTATTAGTATTTTGTAATTATGAATTCAGGAAAAGTTCCATTGATACAAACTTTTGCCATTGCTGCAAGCCAAATAGATGGTTCTCAAAACATCATTTTGTACAGATGACCATTAAAGCATATGCTTTCAGTCCTGTTCGATGCGGAGTACTCCAAAAATGGTTACAAATAACATGCAGTGATTTTTGCAGCTAGGTGTATGCCTGGGTTGGGGTTGTGTTTTAAGCAACTCTGGTCATCATTCTAGTCCATTACTTGGTATTTCACTGAAAAAGTATTGGGGTTACATCAGGTTTTGTTTAAGGTGTTTTAGGGACCCGATTCGGGTCCCTAGAATAAGAGAAACTCATCATTGTGTCTCTAGAATTAAAGAAAATCGGGTCCCTAGAATCAGAGAAATCGGGTCCCTACAGCTTCATATCGGGTACCTAACATTTTCCTTAAAAAAAACTCTGGTTATATGTTTTACTTTGGCTGCCAAGTGCAACTGCTTCAGAATATATTTATGAATATTTTTTTGAGCAAATTGTATCTATACTTTGTTGTTTTCCTTTAGTTCTGATCTTGCCCTGACTACTTGTGTTTTAGACGCTACAAGTTCCATTTTCTTGTTGGAATTACAGATTTGTTGCTTTATTGTAAGAAAGTTTTGCTGCACCTAAAGTTTTTTCAAGATGTCTGATGCTGATCAATTCCATGCGTTGCTTCTGGGTTTGGGATCCGCAGACAACAACTTGCGAAATGAAGCTGAGGTAGGCTGCAAGCATGGTGTTGTTAAATGCACTGGCATTGTATAGCTGGAGATGTGCATCGTGTGGCTGCAGGCGAATTGTGCAACTTTTTTGTGGCAAAAGCGCACCCTTCTTGTAGAATGCCCAGATTTTGGAAGCACACTCAATGTATACGATTTAAAAATGAAACTTATGTTTCTTTTCCTCTAACATGCGTAAAAAACATGTTTGAGTTTGTGCCAGTTTGTAAGAAGTCGACACATTAATAAAAGTTGTGGGAGTTGGATTAGGAGATGTTGTTGCGGATTGATTTGACCATGTTGGTAAAGCACTCTCTTGATCTTAATTTTCGTTTTGTGTGTTACGTTCAATTGCTTGCATTTGTTGTAAATGACGCCATAAAATCACAGTAGGCAAAACGCTACAGGGGTTATTACACCACAGATGACGATTTTGTAAACTGCAAATACAAACAGTGTTTCTCAACCTTTCATGGTTCGTGGCCCTGTTTCAGCGACACTCAACACCCATGGTCCTCCTACTCCACCAATGAAAAACGTACATTTAAAAAGAACGTAGAAGACACATTAAGGCCATGAACAGTTTGTGGCCCCCCCAAAATGCTCTGTGCCCTCTTAAGGTGCCACTGAGCCTCAGTTGAGAAACCCTGATAGACCTTTACGTGGTTAGGGGTAAATGCTCTGCTGTCTTTTGCTCTGGACTGAGATGGCGGCAGATTTGAATTGGATAATTTGTGTTTTTGCAGAAAAAATATGAGGAAATTCCGTTGGTGAATAGATTCACATCCTTGGTTTCAGTTTTGTCTGTGAAACAATCTTCTCCAGAGCTGCATCAGCTGTCGGCAGTTTTATTACGACGAATCATAACTACTAATTTCGATGATAGCTTTAAATGTTTAGGTAAGTAATTATTGTGAAATGTAAATTTCCGTCGCTTGTCATAGATGAGGTCTCTCTCCATGTTGGAGTATCTTCACATCTGATTATCGTTGTTTAACCCTGAGCCAGGAAACCTTTTTTCCAGTAAGATACCAACGGACTTCATCGACCCTGTTTACGTCATCGCCACCAGATACACAAAAATAACACTTTTACAGTAGAAGCGTTTTGCACCAAAATTTAGGTAAAAGCTGACGTATTTTTGTCGCAGTTTGCACCCCCCACTCTTTGTGTTTAACAATTTATGAACATGTGCGTGCGTGTAACCACCATGTGTACGAAGCAGCGCTGCTTTGTTGTGGATAAATTTTTCTCGCAAAGCTAGCGAGAGTGAAACTTGTTTGAAAATTGGTCGGCAGCTGCTCAAAGCTGAACGTTTTGCGGAGCTTCAAGTTAGAACGACATTGTTTATGTTTCGCCCAAATCGGCCCGTGAGGAATTTTTCACGTTAAACGCTGATGTTGAAGTAAAAATCTCAGGTGCGTACCAAGATAATTCGTAGACTCGGAAGCTTTCCCGTCCGCTTCAGTTCCTTTCTGCTCTATGGCAACGCACAGCGATTCCATATTTGACAAAAAACGATTGTAAACCTTAGTCTTTTCGTTAAATCTTCCGTCCTCCTTCACTGAACGCAACTCTGTACTGACCCACTGTTCGGAACGGGAACTACAAACTTTGAGGAGCAACGAATTTTTGCCCGACTTCCTATTTTGCGCTTAATTCGCCAGTTTTTGTCGACATTTCCTATTGCTTTCGTAGGAACTGGGTAAATGACCAAAAAACGTTCTTCACCTTGCACGTATTTCCTTAAGATTGATCCAGTTTTTTTGCCCTAACCCAACAGCTGCATCTGGGGGGTGAGTTATCTTTCCAGCTGGAAGCTGTGTTCAACGTAGTTTGAGAGCGTCGTAGAACCCTCAGGGTGAGTCATACAATAAATAGGTGCTGAGATATTTTTGCCTGATTTTCACAAATTCTTGTTTTTTTGGGGGGACGATCTTTCACTCTACCCGTGCAGCTGTTGGGGTCATGGATCCAATGCATGGTTGAATGAAGACAGTGTAGTTCCAGATTATCTCCGCGCGCGACTGCAATGAAAGTGGATTAGCCGCAGGGTCAGCATTAAGCTGCGCAACTCCACTTACAGTCTCGCCGGGATTGAAAGCTGATTTTCCTGCTTTGAAAACGAAGTGGTTTGGTTCCTGTTTTACGGTTGTCACAGCTGAGCACCTAGTGGTACTATTTTTGTGTTTCTTGACACTTGACAGATCCGCTGAGGACGTTGTTAACGTCCGCATCATGAGGCTTGCCTGGGTACGTTTGGGTGACTGCGAATAGTAGTATGAGGGGCTAGGGTTGGAAACATCCAGTCACAATTAAAGAGTTGATATGGAAAAGGCGTAGGATGCTGTTTCTCTTTTTTTCTTGCTAACTTCGCTCTGCGTTCAATCCACAGATCCAAAGCTACAAGAAGAAGTGAAACAGCAATTCATATTGAGCACTCAGCAGGAGGAGAACGAAGTCGTGAGACGGAAAAAGGCGGACTGTATTGCGGAACTGGCCAGAAGGCTTTTCGGTAACTTTTATCAAGTTTCCTTGCGCAGAATGGCTGTCGAAAAATTCCACTGCAAGCTGCTTTTGTGATGAGACAGGGCGTTTGGTTTTCAGACGACAAAGGAAACAACCAGTGGCCAGAAGTGTTGAAGTTCATGTTCCACTGCGTGAGTTCAGAAAACCTGGGCTTGAAAGAAGTACCTCTTCATGTTTTTTGGTAAGTGAAGACCTACCACAAGCACTGGTTTAAAGTTCCTGCTCGCATTACGTTTGTCTATGCCGGGGTTTTCAGTTTTGTTAAAAATACTGGAAGTCCTTGCCATGGCCACTCATAACGTGTCTGTTTCTCAGTTTCTCACCACTTGCATACAGATCGCTCTCAGACTTACTATTTGTTTGTAGGACAGATATAGATACTCAGCTGTTTTCGATGGCGAGAGTCTTTGTCAAAGTGTACGGGTAGCATGGAGGAATGAAAGCAATTGTGGTACAGGGTGTTCGGATTTGTTAAAATCATTTCAGATGTGTACATCTGAGTAACTACAAACCCTAGCCGTTACACTGTAGCAGTTTTAATTTGGACATTAGTTCCCTTTGATTGCAACGGCAAATGGTCACCTGATCCAAAGAAATTGGGGAACTTGAAAGCGAACATGACGTGGGTGTCAGAATTAACCATGACAGTTTTCTTCTACTTGAATAAGAGCTGATGATGCCTACATCGTAGGCGAAATATATACTCTGTAAGATCTTAAAGTGTCTGATTCTTTGCTGAGAAAGGATCTCTTTCAATAGACAATGACAGTTTTCTTGTAATTAATTTTGCCATTGCAATCAAGAAAAAGGCTTTTAAAGATTAATTACTGCAAGCAGTGGGTGACTACACCATCATCCGGCTGTTGCGAGAGGTGTCCTATTGTCTTTTTCTGCCCCGTCATTCGGCGTGACTCATTTGAACCCGTCTGCATCGAAAGGTGTTGCTTTCTTCTGCAAGAAGCCAAACAAACATCGAAGCACTGAGCGGCGTGCAACGGAAATCGTCGTGGCTGCACGCACCGTGCTGCTTCACGCCATGCCGCGCAGAATATCTGCAAAAATAACCTCCCTCCCAGTGGCGTCGAAGCGTAACGCTTCATTAGAAAGTTTAATATCATGATCTTAGAGATGTGGGCAGATCAACGGAAACAGAAAATACAGTGCGATATTTTGCAAGCAAGCGTTTTTTTTGTATTTGAAAGCACCTATTCTTGTCAAATATGGAATTTTGGGAAGTTGAGTGCGAAAAAGTTTGGAAAATGTGTGTACATCTGCGCATTTTTACCACAACGCGCGGTGAAAACAATGTTGTGATCTGTGCAGCTGATACAATTAACTGGCTGCGAGTGCAATCGCTTGGCTGTTAATGCCGTTGTTAACAAAGTGAGTGCTGCTGCAAGCGAGTGGAATGTTGTTGGAAGAAGTTTGTTAGTTTAACTCTTCTTGCTTGAATTCATCAAAATAGTGCGATTTGCGCGTTGACAGCATTGCGGCTGCAAATCAAGTCTTCGTGATAACGATCTGTTCAAGGTCTCGTGGAAGCAGCTCTGTTTTGTACATAATTTTCTCATAATTGTATGTTTTCATCGTATGACCGGTTCCGGTGGAAATATAAGCTGATGCTATACAATACGTTAGGAAATCGACCATTTCGGTGACTTTGGCACTTGCCTCACGTCATAACACATCCAAAGAATCTCAAACATCCCCTTTCAATTTACCAAGTGACGTCTAAATGAAAAGTTTTTATCAGTTAGAATCGGGATCAAAGATTGTGACCCAATCGCTGTTTAATCCGGAAAAGATGAAAATCCTACATGCCGCAATGTATGTAGTGATAAATTAAGTATTATCAGACGACCATCTTGCTAATCAACAGAAATATAACATCCATGGCCGCTCGTTTCTTTAGAATCATTGAAAAATCAAGAAACCTTGTGATGTAAGTAATTGGATATGTACCTGGTTCACTTAGTGCAAAGCAGCGTGTGGTTGGTTTGTCTTCCGCCCCGGCAAAACCCGCGCACTTCGTCGCGGGCGCCCGGTGCCCGCTGTTACCCAGGCTGGCCCTCGCGTTTTTCTGCGATCGAAATTACCTCGACCTCACAAGGTACAGGCAAAATTGAATTTAGCTGCTGGGATATTGGAGGATGATGTCACGGCACGGCCGTCACAAAAGCACTGGTTGAAGCCTGCTTTATCGATTAAAAGAATGATTCTTGCAATGCAAAAATCATTTGAATTTTTCAGATTCACTTTTACGTATGAATCTTGATTTATTTTAAAGCTGACGTTTTGTTTAAGGTTTTACTGTGTTTCTGAAACTTTTTTATGGTTTATTTATTGTCTTCCATTGCTTCTAAGTCCTGGAAAGATGCGAATCGAGGATTTGTTTGCGCAAATTTACTGAAACAAAAGCCAGTTTCTAAACACCTTGCGACGGATTACCGCCCTTGCCACAGATTGATCGGACTGGTCTTGTGCTGTTGGCGCGGTGTCGTGAAGTCTCGTTAGGAATGTGATGCACGTATCCTATGGTTCGACTGTACGCTCATCTACAGCGACGTCTGCAATTGGCAAAACAATGCAGCATATTTGTAAGAACTGCATTGCAAAACGCTTGTGAACGTAGAAAGGAGTAAAGTATCAGAGAATCATCATACCTCGGAGACAAAATAACCAGGTTGAAATTTCAGGTATTTTACCTTCAGGAGTTGTTTAAAGGCAGAGAGATGCAGCTGTCTGTACCCACACACGATTACTGTCAGAACGTCCAGGATAATTTATGACAGCTTACTGATGTTTGTTCCACAATAAAGTAAAATGATTACGAGTTTGCTTTCCACGACCGCATCATCTTATTCACAACGAATTGTATTTACATGGTAGGTTTTGGAACCATTGGGTGTCAAAAACACTTTTTTCAGGGGGGAACAAATAGTGGATTTTCCCAGGGTGGGCCAACGGTGGCGAAAGTTCATTTTTTTCAACTCGAAACTAGGAGAACACCCTTATTCTACAAAAAATGTTTTAGGAAAACATCTATTTTTAAAATCAAGGGAGGCCAAGCCCCCCTTGCCACCCCCCTTCCGACACCCACAGTTGGAACCTGTCTCCTTCGTCACTAAACCCAGTCACAGCCGGGTGCCCAGGTCTTTTGAACTCATGACGGAGTGGCGTTGATTTTCTTTCGGCGCAAGTGTTCAGCCGAACTCCAATCCCCGGCGTATCGAGCCAGGTCGCTTGTGACGTTTCGATTGCTTAACAAAGCGGTCAAGCTGGGATCTCCGCCATCGACTTTCGATGATCGCAGAAAGAAATCCCAGCAGACGTGACTGGCCCAGAAACAATTCGCTTCAGCAGCCACTGAAGCACGTTGCTCAGCGCGATGTGAACGACAGTCTGCACCAAGGGTCGACATACGGTCTGGCGACTTACCTAACGTTAAAAGAAACTTTATCAACGGAAGACGGCTTTGTTGCTGAATCAACGAGAGTTACTGAGCGTCCCGGATAGATCGCAGTTGAGCTCAGTCTCAAATTCTTCCCTCCTTTCCAGCGGAATCAACCAAGGCCTCCTAAATAAACTAAATAAAAAATAACTGTTTATTCAGGAGGCGTTGAATCAACTTTAAACGTAGGTCGTTATTGTCGTCACGTATGTATCGCTTCGTGCATGTTACGGCGATCTCGTACTCTACGCGAAAACGCAATAGTTTCGATTCTCACGAACTGTGAAAAGGGATCCTTTGATATCCTCGAAGTCGGTTTTGTCTGCTTTGGACCGGCGAAGTATAGAAAACCTTAGGCTTTAGCAACTTGGAGAATGTGATTGTTGCGCTAAAACCCTATTGCGAAGATTCCGAAGCATACTTTCAATAATATCGGTGACGCTTTTGGTCTAGTTTTCCGGTAAATGCTTTTAACTTTGTATTTGGGTGATATATTGCTTGGATTTGGTTTATTCGGCTCCGTGCTAATGTACTTGCATACTGTGCTAAAGCAGCGCATGGTTAAAGTATGTAGCCCCCTTAAAATTGGAAATAGTGTACTGGCAATATTAAGGTTTGAAATCTGCGGAATTTCTCGCGTATAGCATTTGAATGTGGGTTCACGACAAAAATCCCGCCCAGTCATAAACTGCAATTTTGAAGGTCAAGTCGCAGTAAGTTGTGGTTTGCCGGGATGTCAAAGATGTTGCGGAAACAGTACATTTTTGTGAAAGAACGCACATTATTTAGTTTTATATATTTGTTTAGTCAATTTCCTGGCATCTTCGGCTCACAACAGCTCCATTACCAGGAAGTGATTCATCAAATGCTGGGCCAGTGCATGCAAGTGCAGGAAGCCTCCCAAGTGAGTTGAACCGAGGGCGTTGCGTTTCAGAGACGACCTCAGGTTGTGCAGTGTTCGACAGTTAATCGTTTTCGTTCGGCGCATTACCAGAGCTGCGGCACGGCTAAAAGCGAACTAACTAACCTTTGCTTTTAAGCTTCGCTACGTGGCCGCCAAAGCAACTGTCGCTTTTCTCCTGAACAACGTCGCGGACACGTCGCTACTTCGTCACTTCACAGACTTGGTGCCAGGAGTGTTGCAGGTAAATCATGAAGAGCATTGCAGTGTCGAGCAACTTCCACGATACGAGTAGGGAATCACAGTTAC
>JGI24021J15306_10012114_pt1 | contig 10711 bp, 9 predicted proteins | sample Ectturendosymbi1_FD_15306 | JGI IMG/M metagenome (IMG submission 15306) | reverse complement strand
GTGAAATGGCTTCGCAGGTCGGATTTTGGCCCGCGGGCCGTAGTGCGGAGAACCTTGACATAGAATATGAAGAGGGGTGGTGACAGCACACACCATTGTCGGAGTCCAACACCAACGCTGAACGGTTGTGATTTAACTCCGTCGACATGGTCACAATCGTTTGAGCAGGAATACAGTTATTTGACGGCCAGCAAGAGGCACCCGTCAACACCGTATTCCCACATCATCCCCCAAAGCTTTTCATGAGGAACCCAACCGTATGCTTTCCCGAGGTCGACAAAACATGTGCATACGTCTTTGGCATGCTCACAGGATTTCTGGAAAATTTGCTGGGGAGTGGGACTTTGGTCTATAGTGCTACGGCCGCGTTGAAAACCGCACTGAGTATTATCCAGCTTTGGTTCAAATACTTTCGCGACATCTTGGCATACACTCTTCCTGGGAAACTTTGTTAAGAGATGCCGTGGTAGTTGGTTCATTCACCCCTGTCTCCCTTTGTGTATGGGAATGTTCAATTTGCCAATCTTTCGGTGCCCTTCCAAAACGCCATGCCACTTGACACACTCAGCCAAACCATCCGGCGTTCTGAGTTCCCCTAATTCACTATCAAACTTTTCGCAATTAGCTTTTGGCTTGGATTTAGCAGCGGCGTCAGAAAGCTTATTGATGCACAGTTCTACGGAAGCTTTCATCTGCGCAAAGTTAAAACATCTCGCCTGAAAAACTTTGCTCAGTTCTGTCAGGTGAAGTGCCAACGTTGACAAAAGGAAACAGCATGTTTAAATTCTTGTTTTCATAAGTCGCAGCAAAACAACGCACATTGCATCATTTTTATTTTCTGACAGCTGCTTCAGTGCGGCCCAAATACCCAAAATCTCACACCTTGCTCCCACTGCTGCCTCACTCGACAACCACCTTGTTTTGCACCTTGCATGCGCGCTGCAACTGCCGACCTGTTGTCTTCATTGTAGTTTGATGCATCACCAACCAATCGCAACGTCGAAAAACACTTCCATAATTGCATTAAGATGTTTTTTGCAGTTTCGTACGCACAATACTGTGCAAATATGCGGCAGTGTAGTAAGAGGTCAAGCGAGGCGGTGCGCATGACAATGCACAGTTACCAAACATACAATTTTCGCTTCCAACTTCTGCGCCAGAAAATTGAGTCAGCCTGTAACATTGCAGCCGTCTGTTGCAACAGCCATGTGCAGGAAAACATGCTTTCCTCCTCAAATCGTTTTACTTCAATACAAGGCAAAACCATGCCTTGGCTTTCAGAATTTAGGGTGTCATTGCAAAATTTTAAGGTGTCATTTTGACACCCAAAAACGACTTAAAAACACTGCCTCTAGCTACGCCACTGGTTGGGGGCCCCAGATACAACGCAACATAGGAATATAACATAGAGTTGTATTCTTGTATCGCTTCTGAATCACAATTTTTCATACGAGTATTTTATTTGAAACAAATATATTTCATCACGGGGGGTCCCCTTGCAGCGGGGGGCCCGGGGCAATTGCCCCCGTTGCCTCCCCCTCTTAATCCGGCCCTGATTGCGACTCGTTTACCACAGTAGTGAAAAACTCGCACATACCATTATTTATGAGCAACAATTGTTGCTCTTCCCAAAATAGGTCAAGTAAGGCGCACCCGGTATTTTGTAATTGCTAAAGTCACGATTCGTTCGCTTCTTACTTCTTCAGGCTGTAAATAATCGAAGGAAAGAAAATCATTCAAAGGATATTAACTTAAAACTTCGTTTATGATGTCATTATTGAAAAACGTATCAAAGAGACAAAAATCTATAATCATCAGATTTAGTAAGACTGACCATATAACACAGCAAACAATTAAAAATTTTTTNTNCTGGTCTTCTNCANAGCAAAATCATCGATGNGTTCATTAAAATTTGTTTGCCTAAGTANNTCACGTTCAATGCACAGAATGCTCAGTGCGGACAACCTCTCCTGGGACATTGTCNCCCTTNATTCATTTTTNATTCTTTTCAGTNNTGAAAACGACCTTTCTCCTGAGCAGTTAGTCACCATCANGCTAAGAAATAGCCGCAATNNTGCTTCTACATTTGGGAAGGCCATTTNAATTTTTTCTCTGTGTATAATTTGATAGAGNTCTNNATGAGACAGAGANTGCATTTCTGATAATGCNAAACACAGTTTACAGCGTCAAGGCAGCAATCAACGGCCGAACGGCCCACCAAATTCANATAGTGGCCAGCACATGGAATAAACCTTNCAAATTTGTTATTTTGGATGATTCTTTGCTGCATGCCATTGTACCTNTCACNATCAGCCATGTTAGCANCATTGTCGNAAGACTGCCCTCGANATTTTTGTGAAGTCAACTGNAAGTTCAGNNGTGAAATANCTAAACACTAGATCAGCCATGCTTTCTCTCGATTGATCTCTTAGCTCAGTNGTTCCCAACCGGGAGTCNATGGACCCCCAGGNGTCCACAGAAGGATTTTTGGGGNTCCATGACCTTCATNTNTATACAAGGTGAAAGCAAAATAGCAAAATGCCCAACTACGCGTCGTGGTGGTCTAGCTTGCAAAAATCAAACTGAGCGCAACTCTTTTTAAGTAAAATCCAAGCCATAGGTCGGCACAAGATCTCTCCTATAGGAACGCACAAGTTTATGCACTTCATGCAAGCAGGTACGCAAGTTGTGATTAAAATAGTTTAAAACTATTGGCCACAGTTTACAAATTTGGGCACCTCTCAGCAAACTCCTCGCCCCCGTTGGTGTCATGCCGGTTACGGGTTTTAGATAAATATATGTCACGATCAGCAGTAATATCCCAGTTACGTTCACGCAAAGTTATGAAAAAATCTGGATTCAACTTTTTCAGCAATTATTGGTATTCACAGCAAATCAACGTGACAACTTCTCATAAAAATCAGTTTTTTTAAAAGGCAAATATTCGGCACTTGGTATGGACCTGCAGGGACCTGATTTTTCTGATTCCAGGGACCTAATTTTCTCTGAGTCTAGGGACCCGAATCGGGTCTCTAAAGTACCTCAAAAACCCTGTAGAAATGTTAAACACGAAACATTATGTTGCTAAAGTTCACGGTTTGATATAATTGTTCAGCAAGTTCGTTTGCTTTCAAGATGGTTAGTGAAGGTGGAAGGGACAGTTTGCTCGATGCATATCATCAATCCAAAGAAATATCTGACCATCCAACTCTGTAAATCTGCGGACAGACGCACTAACTTTTTTTTGTGTGTGTGGCTCCAGACAAGAGTAGAACGTTTACGCGTAACTTCCCGCTTCACACAGACTTTTCTCACAGCAACCTCACTCCGTACTGTCGTGCGATGTTTCGTTCAACTTGGATCAGTTGGATGGTTTGGCTCTCACTCAACTTAGATTCTAAGTCTCGAGTCGAATCGAATTCCAATCTCTGTGACTCAATTAAAAGATTGGCTTTGCCTAACATTGTTTGTGAAGTGCTTGTTTAAAAGAACAGTTAGCTTCAGTCAAAGCATCAATCAGTCTCCAAGAACATTAGCCCTAATGATCAGCATCTGTTTGCTATTGCAGTTGAGTTAAAAGCACAACTGCTAAGTTCGCACCTACCACAAACACTCGCACAAACAGTTCAGTTTCAAGTTGCGAACTTAGCCGGGAGATTTCTGTATAGCTTCCCTCTTGATGAGTATACCTGTAGGCGTTTCGCGATTAGTAAATTCGTCAGCAGTTCGAAGAAAATTAAACGTCGAAACAAATTACAACTAAATGTATCAAAAGAGCTTTGCACCATAAAAACAATAACAATGATAGTACTTCTCAAGCTCAGAAGCACTGCTTATTATTAGTTATTGTTGCACCAGACTTTCAATGATATCTCACTCTGAATCAAACTACCCGAAATTAACCAGTCTCTGCAGAATTATTTTAGTTTCAGGGTCAGGCACTGTTGACTAAAGTCAGTCGCTCTCATCATTCTTAGAAGGTAAGCGTATGGAAAGTTGGATACTATGTTTTTATTGTAGGATGCTGCTAGCCGCACGTACACGTACATCTCATCTACAGTATACGGTGATGCCAGATTATTTTGCAAAAACAAGCAAGTAAATTCGAAAATCAAGCCAAAAATAGGTAATTTAACCGAAAACAAGCCCAACATGTGTTGGCAGGAAAATTCAACAAAACGAAAAATCAGCAAGAAGATTAAATAAAAAAGCAGGGAGGCAAAGCCGAAAAAACAAGCCCAAAATGAGCGAATTTTCATAAAAACAGGCCCAATATGCCTTTAGCAGAAAGTTGAAACAGCAAAAGTGCCATAAAATTTGAAAAAAAGCAATCCGCAAAACAGAAATCCGCAAAAAACAAGCCCAAAAAACAAGCAAATTTCAATTAAAACAAGCCCAAAAACAAGCAATCCGCAAGTCTCCAAAAAAACCGCAAGACCACAAAAAAATAAGCCCAAATTCGCGGGAAAAGCGCAAGGTTGGCAACACTGTTTGTATAATAACGCTAAGCTTTGGCCAGGTGCATGTTAAGCGTAAACGACCACAAGTTCTTTCGCTTCATTCACTCGTAACAATCGGTATCATTCAGCAAAGATAGCAGCAGAACGATGAGTATGACGACACTATAGCTTACTATGTGTCGTGACCAGCAGATACTGTTGTAAATTCATGGAAACCCGTTAGAAGACACTGGCGTTAACAACACGAAATCTGAATGGGGGGATAAAACTAAATTTCATGAATAGTTAAGATATAAATTGTTGACAAAAATTTATCAAACTGATCTTGCATCGCCAATTGACCTCATGCGCATCGCAGTTTGCTGGAGGCCCCTTCAGATCTTGAGGTCCCCTTAGATCTTGAGGCCCTAGGCTTAAGCCTATATAGCCTGTAGGTAAATCCGTCACTGACTGGAATGCATACTATTATCACACCAGCAAATTAACACCTGCGAAAAACAATAAAGTACGAAACAAATACCATTTATGTAAAACAACGACACTCTACAAACAAAAAGTCAAATTGTTGAATAGCATATCAGACGAAGTAAAACCCAACAGCTTTCAGCGATTTTTCTTTCACTAAAAAAGGCTTCGAGAAAAACCCGCACGATCTTACAGTTACACCAATGCTGTATCAGTAAATATAACGTCCTAAGTTTTGCAAAAAAATGATTGCGTTTCGCTTTGTTCATGGTTTTACCTCAACAACAATGAAGTTAAATGTTGCCAATTGTAAATGCAAACCTGTTTGGTCATTTTGTTTGTCTTTCGTAGCTCAAATTTGAATTTGATCCAGTGATAGAATGTAGTGCTATTGGAAGGACTTACTTACGGACTAATAATAACACTTGCAAATGAAATGCCTTTGCCTTGCCTAGAACCATGAAACTACGTAAATGATTGTTTTCATTTAAAATGTTGAGAAGAATGGAGGCCTATGCTTTTGCATTGCAAATGAAACCTCCTCAGTCAGACTTTTTCCCACAAATATGCAGATGTTGCATGGCTCTCGGCATGAGTTTGTATCAAGACGGGGAATGATGAACCGCAGCTTTGCAAACAACTCAACAACTATAAAATAGCTATGGGAAGGACTCTAAGAGGATTTCATCCAATTATATTGCTTTCAGATTTTAACAAATTTCCTCGATTAGGTATAGCTCTGAGAAAACTGCAAAGGCACTGCGTATGATTCAACGAATTTCATGCACGTTCTGACTGATTAATGCCTGTTTCAGTGGAAATGAAACTTAGTTCGCTGATCGTTTATTGTTGCCCATTATTGAGCTTTGCATCCTAAAGGCTCGTTTTTGAATGCTGGTTTTCGCGCGAATCTGTGACGTTGCTAACGAATTTGTCACATTTCTAATATTTCTAATTGCTACATTTATTTCAACGAAAGGGGACACAAGCTACGGTGCTTCGGGAAACATAAGCACTGGATCTGTTGGCAGTGGCTCTCAAGTTGGGCATGGCAACGAGTACAATTCTCAGTCAGGTATTAAATATTTACTGCCGTAAATGGACGTCTGTCATCACATTTGTTGTCACAAAGATACAGGAATGTCTGTAACATTCAAGTCTAGGTGAAGTGAATTTCAGTAAGTCGCGACTTTCCACGTAATTGCTCATACAGTATGTGTGAAGTAATGTTTCTTGAGTCAACGTCTGTTTGAGGATAAAACACTTAGACAATTTCCACTGCCGTTTCTTGTGAAGTTATATTTAGAACGATATTTTACTACAGGCAGTGGGAATGTCAATGTTCGTGTGGGAAGGGCTGGTGACAATGTGAAAGTTTCTGGAGGAAACATGACAAGCACAACTTACAACAACCCGAAAGGTGAGATGTTATTTCTGAGAAGATGGATAGCTAAAAAAACAAGGAATCAAGTAGAAAAGTTATGGCAAAAACATGCAAAAATGTAGAAAAAAGCAAGTGGAACACCCTATCACGACAGGTTAAGATAAACCACAGATTTGTTGGAGAAATAGAGAAATTTCCACAAGAAAAGATGCCATACGTTCACATTTCAGAGTGGCGATATTCATATGAAAATTGTTGCAGAGCCATAAAGTAGGTTTTGAAGGACCTCATGTTTGAAAGATCTATTTTTCCACCCGATTCTGTGTGATTAAGTCAGTTTAGCACTGTGGGGAAACTGAAGTTATTCTTCAAGCGATGCGAATGAGCAAAGCGGTTCCTGTTGCAAGTTTCTGACAAATTCAGTGTTTCATTTGAAGTAGAAGTTGTTTGAAGTCAAAGTAGCATTATTTGATAACATTGTTTGCTGTTTTCATTAAATTACTCGCAATGGTGTTTACTGAAGTGGTCTACGTGGGCTTTCTTCCTAATTTTCAATACCCTTACATTCTGTGGAACGAGAGCAAGCGCTTAAACGTTCGCCTTGCCCAAACTATTAAGCATAGCGTCAATTTCAAGGAGCGTTTCTGATACTAACTCGTTTTTCCAATAAACAATCTTTCAACTCTTTGTTTTAAAGACCGAAACTGGACTTCAGAGGTAAAGAGTCGTCATGTCAAATTTCATATTATAAGTAAAGATCTCTAACCTCTGCGCGATAGTCGTTTAAAGCCTATAGTGTTCTCGTACTACAGAGTGATAATTAGGCCAGGACTTCCCACACAGACTTTCGAGGCTATAGCCTAGGGCGGCCAGATTTTCCAGTGGCCGCAAATTTTTTTTCGAAAGTTTTGTTGAGTTGCTTTGCAGCACCCAGCATAATAACCGTTCGCAATCACACACCACAACAGTCGTCAAGAAACTTTGAAATGCGAACGACCGAAGCCACTGACGAGGAATCTGACCTTGCGGTCGATTTAATGCGATTTTCTCAATTCATGTTATGGAAAGAAATATACAAATGACCTTGTTTTAAACGTAAATTTATGGATACAAAAAACAAGACATTTTGGAAGCCTAATGCAAGTTTAATCAGCTTAGGCTGGTGGCTACTTTTCTCTTTTAACCAGGCCCGTAATTAACGGGGGCGCAGGTGGGAAGAAGCCCCCTGAAAATTTTTTCCCCCCCACTGGAAAAATGTGTTGAATATATTTTAAAAAATTTGGGCCCATCTCAGTAAACTCTTCGCCTCTCCTGTTGTCCCAAGCTGGTAACGGGCCTGCTTTTAGTTCAATATGACTGATTGAAGCTGAAGCGTTGTTGAGAAGACTTCCTGCTCTAACGATCAAATCCCAGAGCATGCCCCCCCAGTGGTAAAGTCCCGTTTTTTTGTCATTAAATAAACTTTTGACTGTAGATTTCTCGAAGTACAGAATCGACATGGATCGTGCGAAGGGAGTAGCGATTGGAGACCACAGCCCAGTACACGGAAACTTCTAGGAGTGAAATTCTTTTTCTGCTGAAAATCCACGCATTAATCTTTGATGAGGCATAAATCTAATAGAATTCTGCAGCTCGCTACAAATATTTTCGGGTGTTGTGACAATTGTATGTAGGTTGCAAGCTTTGATAATTTCATCTCCAGACAAATGTGTCCTCTCAAAGTAGATGTGTGCGCTTTTTTGTCGCGCAACCTTGCTCTTCCAGTTTATAAACAGAACGATCTTTATATCTATTAGCACGCACTACAGAAAAAGCACATTTACAAAAGGTTTGGCTGATTGCAGTAACCTTGTTTTTTCTCTAGGTTTGCATTGTTTTTATCGTACCACTTTCGGTATCCGTGCTCATATATTGCAAATACATACAACCATAGAAATCAGAATCTGGTATTGCTAACAGTTGTTTTATGAGAACTTGTAAGCTTGTTGCTGCAGATGATGTCAAGGCCAGAATCGTGCTGCAAGCCTGATAATCAGGGCTATAATTTATTCAACAACTTACACAGGGTGAAGTATGCTGATACAATACTTCATTTCAAGTTCCCACAGGCCACAGATGAAAGCCACTTATAATTTATTTTGGTATTGTAAACTGCAATGGACGTGTGATGTTTAAATACTCAAAGATTTCAAGATTTCTTTTCTAAGGTGGTCTTGCTTTTCAAAGTCGCTTGTAACAACAGTCCGTTTCACACAATTTCCTCGTTGTTTAAAGTGACGTTTTTTAGTTCATTGCGGTGAAAGACTTTCTGTGTGTCGGGCAGATAACAAGATATGTTTGCACTGATTATTTCAACGTATAAACTATCGGTTCATAGTGAAAAAATTTGCTTTAATATTTAATGTTAGAAAGCAGTGGTGGACCCAGGGGGCAGTATGGGGCAACTGCCCCCACAAAACATCTGTGACGCCCCGTTGAAATAACGCCCCTCTGATATAAATGCGCCATTTGGTGTCTATCGAAATAGAAACAGAGACAAAAATACTCTAAACCAGGGGTTCTCAACCTTTTTTCTCCCATTTACCCATTGCCAGCTTCCTAACATAAAATTTACCCCCTGTTTTTTCTTTACTCTCTAGCGCTGTAGAAAAAAAACAAAGTATTGCAACTTCAGCATCATTAAATTTTCCCCCAGGATAGGTAAAATTTACCCCCGGTTGAGAACCCCTGCTCCAAACTAAGCAGTTTTACACTCCAATGAACACCAGGATTTACGTGCCGGACTTTCACCCTTCCTCGTTTCGACAAAGAGCAACATTGCTATTCTTTTGTATTAATAGCAACAATAGGAGCAACAATATTATTTTTTTGCAGTAATAACATTGCTCCGTTATTTCTCTTCCGCGTTAGACCTTCCCAGCAAACGCCATCGCTTTCGCTAGCAGAGTTCTGGAAATGCCGCTGGGCGTTGCATAACTGGTTTGTTTTTGTTACAAATTCATTTTTAAATGTCTAATGGCAACCTTGAAAAGAAAAGCTGTAGTGGAAATAGGAATGCGATAAATATGGAAAACTTATGATTGACGCAAGATTTTAGAAGTCTGCAAAGCGAAAAAACAGTTTCTGGTCTGCTGCCAGTGCATTCCGCAAACAGGGGCGTATTTAGGGAGCGCGGGGCCCTAGGCCATCTTAGTTCTTGGGGCCCCGAGCAGGTGTGGCCAATTTGGACGTTTGTCTGAAAAGCGTGAAAGTGTGCCCCTCGTATACGCAGTGCCACCTCAAAAATCTTTCTTTTGTTTTGCCGACTTTGGTTCCACGGTTGCCTTAGATCTTCAGCAGAAATAAAAGCCTTTCGTACATTTTTCTAAAGAACAAATGGCATTGCGATCTTTTCTTAGAATTTATAGCTCTTTCGTGTAGCGCAGAAGTTCTCTTCGCTAAATTTAAGTGAATTCTAGCGTTTTTTGAAGGTTTGTTTTTCTGATACATAGATTTTCATGCGGGACCGTTCTGCAGCCCTTGAAAATATCGTCTAGATGTCGATATGATCAACATTTTATCCCGTGTATAGCACCGTAGCATGGTTGTGTAATTGCTGTTCGTGACGACAACAGGGTGTGGTCGAGCGGGAACACGCGGGGACGTCATTCCCACACGTTTTTCATGCTTTCATTCGTAGTGAAATGAAAGTGATTACTTCATTAAATACTGCTTTGAAATGAGTTTCAAGCTGTTTCAAAATGGATAGTTTTTTGGGTACTTTCCCACACCTTTTTTGTTAGCACTACATCCCTGCTGCTCCGACAAGTCTCGGTCATATTGACTACAGTCGTAACAATTCCTATTACAGTACATTAAAGTAAAACTTGCAATTGCAATGATCTCCTTCGACCCCCGATATCATTGTTACGTCACACCCAAGATTCCATGATTCACCCCTGAACTGCGTTACTTTTTGGTCATAAAAGGTTTATGCAGCAGTTTCATATCCGAGCTTAAACTTGAAACTGTGAAGAGAACATGCATCTGTCTTCAAACACGAACGAAATATTCTGGGGAGACCGAAAAAATTTGCACGAAAAAGATAGGGATTCTGCCGGGACCGAAGAAAACGCGTCATTATAGGCGTCCTGTTTTTATAGCCAAAATCATGATAGGCGAATTCTACTGTATATCTACGGAGTCTTGAAAAGTATGGACAAAATTTGGTCATTTTCCAGTCTGGAAACATTTTTTTCCGTCTGTTAGTATGGAAACAGAAAATAATTTTCCAGACATGCACTTTAGGCATGCATTTACATAAATATTTCGTTAAATATTGATTTCATTTTACTTCCATTGTGTTAACTATTATAGTGCCTGTATTTGACCTGGGTATGTCATTCAAAAAGTTTAAGTCTGG
>JGI24021J15306_10012113_pt1 | contig 10711 bp, 11 predicted proteins | sample Ectturendosymbi1_FD_15306 | JGI IMG/M metagenome (IMG submission 15306) | reverse complement strand
GATGCCTATAGATGACTGAAATTACTGTTTTTTTACCATTTAGTATGACTTCTAGCCATAAGCTTTCAGCCTCTGTCAATATTTCTGAAAGGTCATGTCGTACCACATATGAGATATTGTCTTTGGTATAAATAGCAACACCACCATCTGAATGAGCAAATGAGTAGCCTGGTATATTAGGTGCGAAATTTTTGTGCCCTGTGTCCTTATTAATTTTTGTTTCACTTATTGCAATGAAATGCGGAGGGTGAGTGAGTTCAGAGAGGAGTATTGTCAATGGTTCTAAGTTCTTTTTTAAGCTTCTTGCATTAGCATGGAGTATGCTGAGAGGTGAAAGAAGTGCACAAAAAGAAGGAATGCAATGCGCAGTTAATTTTTGCTCTTCGTAAATCCTTATTTAACATTTTGTTTCTGATGGTGTGTTTAGAAAATTACAAAAAGCAGCAAAATCTATCATTTTAGAACAATGGAGACAAAATGGGGGAGACTTCCGGCTGTTGCTTGAACATCAATGCGACCGTGTAAAATTCAAATAATTGTTTAATACGAAGCGTTATGTCCCGAAACACACAAGGGAGTTCCACGGAATACAAGAGTGTACTTCTACAGTCATTTCATAACATTTTTCAGCATCCAAAGCAATCGGTGTCAAATGAAACCCAACAGTAGAAGATGCTGAATATCATAAGCGTCTGTGTTGCAGCTAAAAACAAAAAACTCGGCAAAATAATTTTCTTTTTGTTAAAAGAATAGCAGCACTGCAGCTGTTCCTTAATAAAAGATGCTCGAATAAACTACCAATACGCACTGTTCGGAGTTGCCAACTTTGCATCTACAGAGTACAAAACCTCATGCATAGATATGTAGTTTGCAAAATTGGGCAATAAGTTTTGGTGAAACCGTGACGATCGATTTTGGACCAAGATCTTCAAGCAAACTTCATGCGTTCAAAACCACACCTCCACGTTGTTGTGCTATTGCAGAAACCAAGAAACAGGTTGACCCGGCAATGCCCATGCATATCATGGTGTACCAGAAAGCAGCAAGGTAGCTTCCAAAACCGTCGACTACAATACCTGCATGAAAAAATGCGTAGGACGTTAGATGATGCTTAGGTAAAAGTTGTAGACCACTGATAAACTTTGCGGAACACATTATGTTGCTTACATACGAAAATGCTCAAAAATGTTTATTCCAGTGCACGATAAAGTTTCACATTAACAAATGGCCGAGTTGGAAAAACCAGCTGCTTTTTTATTAAAAGTTCGTGAGTTTCAACAGCTTCGGATGATTTGTCGCTTTTGTAATTTTGTTTCATTTCGTTTCTTTGCGCTAAACGATACCGAAATATTTGTCTACAACCAAAGTTCTTGTGATCATTCTTTCCTCGAGATTTAAAAGTTTTGTGTTGCCATTTTGTCGCTTTTATTCAAATGAAAAATTTACATTAGATAGCGTTACCTAAGACCTTATGTAATTCTATGCAGCTGATGCACCTTTTTGATCACGTCAAACATCACGTTAAACACTTCCTCTTCCCCAAGTTTTTGCTTTGACACATGCAAAGAATTATACAAACATTCAAAAACTTACATTAGCAGTGCACATAAACTTCTTTACCTGACAGCGGCCCGCTTGCCAAAACACCCAGACCGCCAGAAGCGAACAGTGCGCTAATACCAGTGGCGACTTGATGAGCCGGAAGTGCCAGAGAAACTGCTGTGACTGAGGATGTAGTAATGATGCCGGAAAAAAAGCCGGTCATAACCACATAGGCTAATAAAGCAAAAACGTGCGTGCTGTAAATAGGTATAAACTGCGAAATTGAAATCGAACAAATACTGAAACTGATCAAAAATAAAATATGGGAGTTGAAAAAACTAATTTTCGATATTGACAGACCACCAACCAATCGACCGACAAAGTCTCCTGTTGACAAAAACGCCAGCAGCAAGACACTTTTGGTAGCATCGAAGTGGAGTTCCTTCGCGTAGGCGACTAAATAAATATTTGGGATGTAAACGGATAAAACTAACAAAACGTTAGTCAAAAGTAAACAAAAAGCAAGCCAGTACTTTATCAAAAACTTGCAAAAAGGGTTTCTTGTTTGTGAAAGATTGGACTTTCTTGATGTGTCTTCCGTGGCTATTTCTGAAAAAAGTGGTGGAGCTTGATGTTTGCGCGTGTGTGACATATCGTCTTTGTTCTGCTGAATTGCAGATATAGGATGGATAAGAGCACCCAAAACGCAATTGTTGAGTTCAATACCGCCAAGTATCATGAAAGCTCCTCTCCACCCGTACTCGTCAAGAAGAAACTGATTTAGATAAGGATAAATTGATCCTAGGATGGTAGCACCTGTCAATACAATTCCATTAGCTAAAGGGCGCCACGTTGAAAAGTACAGGGCAACTTGCGAAAGGCTGATGACAAAAGAAGATCCAAGCCCAACACCTGAAAAGCAAAAAAGAAAACTCAAAGCCAACACCAAGAAATTCATGTTTTTTCGGTCTTTTTTTCATATAGACGAAAAACAACCATCCGGAGCTTTTTTAACATACGCAAGCTAGTACTCCTACACCACATACTAGTAGTAGTACTATACACCAATCAAAGATTGTTGTCATCTTTGGATTATTCCGATTATTTTTTCAAACAAACGTACATTCTGAACAATTTTTGTTCTTAAAATCATAAATTTTTGCTTATTACCTACAGTTTCTGAAGCTCATATTTAGGAGGTAACTTCAGATAGCATTATGAATCTCTCTCTACTCGTATATTCATTTTACCAACTTTCAGCATAATTTAGCCAAATATCGATTCATTTTTGGTTCTCCGATTTTTGTGAAATACAAAGCTAAGGGTGTAAAAGTTATGAAATATGATTTATAGTACAAATAGGTTGCAAAATGGGTTTATGGTCGTGAAACATACACAGAAAAACATACATTTTGTTACTGAAAGCGAGAAAACATTTTATAACTTTCACGATTTCTTGGGTAATAATGTAACGAACTCTTTCAAAATATATATGTTGTTTGACAGACTGTGCACGTTGGAGCTTGCATATTGCAGATATGGCTCATAAGCAAGAATGTGCTTGAAATTCATCCTAATTATAATTTCATTTTTTTCGTACAAAGGAATTGTGATGCGATTCACAAATTTTAGAAAGTAATTGCAAGTGAAATCGTTTAATTTAACTAACTTTGATCGGTACCGAGGAAAAACCAGGTTTTCCTTAAATTTTAACTCAAACCCCATTTGCTCTCCTAAAATTTTTGTTTAACATCAGAAAAATCTCTATTTTACTTTGTTTTAGTAACACAATATTCCATTGTAACCTTATTGACCCCCAGCTTTCCTACAAATAACATTACCTACGTCCGCTCTTGCGTGCAATACGTTTTTTTGTTCATCAAAGGCCGCTTTCGTTCTTTTAGATCTGCTTACCATGAATGTTTTTTGACAAAATCTTTACAGAGACGAATGTGTTTTTGAAAGCATAACAAAAACTGCAAAATTACGTAACGAAATGTCAAACACGTCGTTTTCAAGAAGGCACGTTTGACAATAGGTAACAATATTCAGAAAGTTTAGCGAATGCTTTAATGCAAATGAAGAAATGGAAATATTTGAATATACATACAGATGAGCTTAAAATTATTTTCAAGTATTGTTATTGCTGCGACAGCATCTTATTCATTTATAAACTCTGCTTACGTGACAGATCAGGCCAAAAAAACACTGCTGCATCTCGGTGAAGACGAGGTTTCAATCAGTAAAAATCTAGTGGACGCAGAGCCGCAACCAACTGATATTTTCGGGGGGGGCAAAATTATATAACTTGTTGCTGTACCTAACAAATACATGCGTTTGTGAAAATTTCTGGGGGGCAATTGCCGGATTGTCCCCCCTCTGGTAGCGGGCCTGAGTGGACGTATGCAAAATTCACAAGTGGTGTTGAAACGTCTGAGTGAATTTGTTTCACGTCCTTTAGGCCAGAGGTAATTATATCCGCTTTGTCACTAGTGTTTAAAGTCGCTCTACTCGACGACTACTTAAGTCAGAAAAATGCGTCTCATCTGCATAGCCTTTACTCCATACTTTTTAACTGAAAATATAAGGATGTATTTTCACTAACCAGATAATACAGCACTTGCATATACAGTGGTGATATGTGAAGATACATAAATTCCAAGCATTCCCAAACCGGCCACAACACCGCCTCCGACAATTAGTACTCGAGCGTCCAGCCATTTCAAAGCGTTCTTGGCAATCAATCCTTTAAAAAAAGGTTTTGTGCGCCACAGGGTTAAACGTAACAGAAATGTTAAAACCCTTGTTTTTTGCTCATACTGTGTAATTTACTGATAACGAAGCGTGCAGACTTACACATTTATACCAAAATAAAGATTAAACAGTAGTTCAGGGTCAGTGGTTATAGAAATTGTTAAAAAAGATACAGCAATATTTACAATTTTGATAACTGTCAAAAATATTTTCTTGTTTAATATCAACTTTTGAAACAAAATGTCAAGTTTGGTTATGGTGAACTTGGAAACGCAAAAAAACATCCAGAATTTTTACGCAAAGTACACATAATGTTTTTTCAAAATGGAACATTCAGGTTATTTCTTTAAAAGCACATCATGCCACAGGATGAACATGAAAAGGCAACTGTTTCTTAAATTTCGGTCCCGTTTCAAGTACGCAATGATAAAACAGTTTACCTGAAAAAGAAAGTGAGCTCATCATTAACGTAAGCAGCCAAGACGTGGCGGCATTGCTGATTTCGAACTCGTCTTTTATGCTTACAAAAAACACCCCGAGATTTTTCACTGTTCCCCACGCTATGCCATTGATCAGAAAAGCTGAAAAAACAACCATCCATCCATATCCTCCATTTGGTTCTTCTTTTACAAGTTTAGCACCACCTAATGTCTTCACAACTAACATCTTCGAAACAGAAATCCACGAAAGTGCTAACAAAAATAGCTTCAAGGAGGCTTTAGCTCGCAAAACGTTTTCGCAATCTTGCACTCTAGTCATTTTTGGCTAAACAATTTCTTTAAAAATTAATTCTGTACAAAACTGAGTTAACCGTCTCTAACTGATTCCTTGCTCTAATTGCAAACACAAGGCAAGAAAGAAAGCTACCAAATTTTGAAAAGCTTTGTCAAACGCAGCGAAATGCGGTGAATTGTCAGAATTTTACCTATCACGTCTGTATAAAACAGTGTTTTTCAACCTTTTTCATGCAGCGACTCATTTTGCAACCCAATTAACCTAACGACCCTCTTTCGAAAATTTCCATTCAGGCATATAAAATGCAATAACGCAAAGTTATTCGTGCGTTTCCAAACGCAACAGTACTGTAATGGTCATAATCACACTCAAAAGTTTGTAATGGTCATAATCACACTTACAACAATTTTGAATGAATTCCCGCCCATTTTCTTTTTTAACAAATGATTCCCGCCCATTGTGACGGAGCTACAGAATGAGAGCGAAGTTCGAAAGTTCACAACCGTGACGTTCTGAAAGCATTGTGATGCAGCCTCCTGGACTGCTGCCTTACCGTGGCGGAGGAGTTTGTGTGTCTCTGTGACCCTGACAGCTATGCTGGCCGGAGCAACAGCTCCAGGTAGGGTCACCCATGCCAGATTGGTCGACGGGTAGAGGCCCAACTAAATGCAGTCAATGTCTATTTGGCAGTAGGAATCAGGCAACTGTATTGTGGCAAGTGTCACTTTCGACTCTCTGGCAAAATATAGTCTCTGGCACCCACAATTGTGAGTGGCAGTACCGAGCATCCTAAGCATGCTACTGCGGGGCAACCGAACAGCACTCCAGCTGTCATGCTCATGCGTTCCGCTGAATTAAGTGTTGTGTAGGTCCAGATGGGAACGTCTGTCCTGTGCAAGCGTTCGTTTCCGAATTTCGCCCTGGCCCTCGGCGCTTTTGCAATCTCATGTTGTAAAATAACAACAGAAAACAGACACTAGCAGATCGGGGGCTTTCTTCTTCTAAGAAAGTCGTTGCTGCTCGGCTGGATGCGTGTACTGGGAGACGGGCATGCTCTGGTCGTCATCCTGCGACCGTCTCCCCTTCTATATTAACTGTTACCTGTTGGAATATTAGACACCTACGAATCCAAACAGACGAAGATGGAATTACGCCCAGGAAAACTAGCATTACTGACCTTGAGCTAAATCGATTAAACATAGACATCGCAACCCTTACTGAAACCTGGCTAACTGGTAGTGGATCCATTCGTGAAGAACACAACACCTTCGTCAGGAGCGGACATCCTGAGGGCGAAAGGATGAGGCATGGTGTCGGCTTTGCTGTCCGTGACTGCTTGATGACATGCATTGAGCACCCAAGAAACCTCTCCCCACGCCTTATGTCCATGCGAGTTCGCATCTCCCAAAGGTGTTTCACTGTACTGTCAGCATACGCCCCTACGCTTATGGCGTGTAGCGAGGAACAGGATGAGTTCTATCAACTTCTCAGTGAGTCACTCTCTCCCATTCCCAAAGGCAATGATTCGGTTCTTGCCGGAGACTTTAACGCTCGGGTTGGAGCGGAATACGATCAGTGGACTGGCGCGCTCGGACCTCATGGCTTGGGTAAAATGAACGAAAATGGTCAACGACTTCTTGAACTCTGCACCAACTACAACCTTGCACTTACTATCACCTTCTTTGCTGGCTCCCTCAACTCTAAAGTAACCTGGATGCATCCACGGTCTCGCCGCTGGCACCAATTGGACCATATCGTTGTTCGGCGCAGACAATTGAATAGTGTAAAGGATACCCGCAGCATGCACTCAGCAGACTGTGGCACGTATCATGCTTTNGTCCGCAGCAAGTTCCTTGTTGCTCCTCGCAAGTTTTTTCGCAGCAGCACAAAATGCAGTCCGTCCATCAACACCGCAGCAATGAAAAACGACTCAAGCACCTCGCTATTCAAATCTCTTCTCTCAGTTAAAGCAATGCCTGATTACCCAGGAACCACTGTTGAGGATGCCTGGTCGAAGTTTAGGTCTCTTGTCATGGGCTGCGCAAAGTCAGCTTTCGGTCTTCGACAGAAGAAGCAGCCTGATTGATTTCGTGAAAGCGCCAATGTATTGATTCCTGCTGTGGAAGCAAGACGTGAGGCCAGACTGCAGCTGAAGACAGGAAACACAAAAGTTGCTAAAGCCAGACTACTTACAACCAAAGCTAATGTTCAGCGAAGGGTTCGCGCTGCCTTGTGTGATTTCTGGACAAAGATCAGCACAGAGGTGTAGAGATGCTCTGAGGTTGGTGACCTTCGAGGGGTATACAATGGCATTAAATCCGTCATGGAACCACACCAGTAAGACCGCATCTCTTTTGTCAGAGCAAGGTTCATTGATTCAAGACCCGTCTCTCCAGATTGACCGCTGGGTGGAACACTACAGTTCGATCTATTCACAAGAAGAGCATTTCAGGACGGACGCGCTTTCCCACTTACCACAACTTCCGGTTCTGCACGACCTCGATGCAGAAATTTCCTTTTCCTGAGTTAAACAAGTTGTTCGATCATCAAAGAACTTCAAGTCTCCTGGTGCTAATGGAATCACGGCGGAAATTCTACGTTGTGGGGGCGACATCCTCGCAGCTCATTTATACAATTTGTTGTTGCTTGCTGGCGCTCACAATGCATCCCCCAAGACCTGAAAAATGCTGTCACTGTTACTTTATATAAAAATAACAACAAGATAGCAATAAATACAGAGGGATTTCCATCCTCTCAGTGGTGGGCAAAGTCCTAGAACGCGTCATTCTCCCAAGGCTTCAGGTTTTTTTCTGATCTTATCCTTCCCGAGAGCCAATGTGGGTTTTCGACCCCATCTTTCAACCATTGACATGATTTTTACACTTCGACAGCTTCAAGAAAAATCCTTGGAAAAGTGCAAACCACCAATTGTTGTATTTATTGCCCTGACAAGGGCGTTCGATATGGTGTGTCGAGGAGGATTGTTTGCGATTCTGCAACGACTTGGCTGCCCAGACACATTGTTGTCTATCATCAGCGGTTTCCACAACCATATGCAAGCCTCTGTTCGTTACAATGGCTCTACCTCGAAAACATTCTCTGTTACACGTGGCGTTAAACAGAGGTGCGTTGTCGCACCAACCCTGTTTGCAATTTATTTCTCAGCACTTCTGCTTCGTGCCTTTCCATCCATTTTCGGTGTTTTGCTCCACTCACGTAGCTCTGGGAAGCTGTTCAATCTATCTCGCTTCCGGGCCCGCTCTAAGACTCGTCGGGTGTTTATACGTGAACTGCTCTATGCCGACGATGCGGCCTTTGTTGCCCACAGTATTGCAGATGCACAAGTACTGTGTAATTCTTTCGCAGCAGCGTGCACTGACTGTGGAATGAAGATAAGATTGAGCAAATCAGTCGTCCTTGTTCAGGGCGTCTCCGACCCCGTAACCATCAATGATGTTGCCTTAAAAATTATTAAAAAGTTCTGCTGCCTTGGATCAAACGNCACTGCATCTGGATCCATAGGCGTACGGGAAGGCATTTTACTGGGGGGACGGAAAAAATTTGTCCTGAAAATAAGAATTCGCCCTAAAAATAAACAATTTGCCCAGAAACTAACTTTTTAGTTTATTCCGAATTGGGCCTGAAACCTCTTGTAAATCTGTTCTGTATAGTTCAATTCGTTTATAACGGCTTCGCATGCAACGTCGATTCGCCTATAATTGGGGTTCTCAACCGGGGGAATTCCCCACCAGACGAAATTTTGTATTTAGGATTTTGTTTAAAATATAATATAGTTTAGCTTATCAGTTGTGAAGAGTTTAGTATCTCTTCTTAGTGTACTGATGTAAAAGTGTTCTTTACAAATTAAATTTCTAAGGGGGAAATTTTATCTGTGAATAGGGATAAAAAAGGTGGAGAACCACTGGCCTATAACGTTGAATTTTGTTCGGTCCCGATGGCATCTTCTACATGCATTTTAATTCGTTTATAACTTCAATTCGGCAATAACGTTGTTTATGCCATCTCCTAGAGATGCCGTTATAGGCAAATTCTGTAGTTATCTTGCTTGTTAACTCAAGGGGGTGAAGTTCCTTGCGTGTTGTGTTCTCCCTGACAAGAAGCTTTGCGGTAGTTGCCTTTACTGGCTCAATATACCGTATTGAAAACTTTTTCACCTTACCCTGAAAAACAGAGTTTGCAGTGAAATCTTTCATTCTATTGAAAATATTTTTTATCATTCAGGATTTTTGAACAACATGCGCTTGCTCTGAAAAACAGAGTTTGCCCTGAAATTTTTCACTGAATTGAAATACATTTTTCATTCAGGATTTTTGAGCAACTTGCGCTTGCCCTGAAAACAGAGTTTGCCCTGAAAGTTTTCAAGACAGGGGAGGCGCCCCCCCGCGACCCCCCGCCTCGTACGCCTATGTCTGGATCCCTCATTTCTGAGCTAGATGCACGCATTGGCAAAACTGCCTCTACGTTCGGAAAACTTCGCTCTCGAGTCTGGGCAAACCAGCACCTCTCGATTCACGCCAAGATTCGTTGCTATGCGGCTCGCGTGCTCATCATGCTGTTCTACGCCTGTGAAACCTGGCCAAGATACCGATACCAGGAGAAAAGGCCCAACGCGTTCCATTTTCGCTGCCCACGATCCATCCTCGGTGTCTCTTGGCGTAACTGTATACCAATTACTACAACTATGGAGAGAACTGGCGCTCCCGATATATTCTCTCTCCTTAGAATATATCCACTAGGCTGGAGTGGCCATGTGTGCAGAATGGAAGATGGTCAACTTCCGAAGGACATGTTGTATGGGCAACTACCCTCTGCTCCCCGACCTGTCGGTCGCCGCAAACTCCGCTACAAGGACGTACTAAAGAGAGATTTAAAGGCACTCGACATAAATACAGTAAACTGGGAACAGTTGACACTGGAGCGTGCTTCCTGGCGCTCCCTTCTACAAGACAGACGAGCATTTGGATTCACATGTACATCACAGACTGCAATTGTCGCCGAACTGATCGTCGGACACAACGGGAAAGCCATAGAGAGAGTGGTGCAGCTGTCAGTCAAACCACAGCATGCGGGCGGTGATTGCTGGAGTCAGAAACTCAGCCTTAAGACGTCACTAAAGTTCGTAACTGCTCGCTCTGCGAACCTTGTTGATCTTGATGAGATTTCGCAACTTGGTAGCATGAGCTGGAATTCGATTTTTGTTTAATCGTAATTATTTGGAGCATAAAATTGGGATAGACTTAACAGTTTCATCAACACTAAAAAAGCCTTCAAAAACTATACATTTTTATTTTGAGACGTTTCGGATTATTCTTATTCCATCTTCAGCCAAAAAATAAAGCAACACTTGGCAATGCTAGCAATTCAAAACCAAAAGACTCTGTGACGCAAGAAATAACAGCGTGACGCAAAAGATGTCAAAAGCAAAACCAAGACCGCCAACTCTGTCGAATTCGCTAACAGTGAAAGCAGGACCAACAGGTATGCAGAAAGTGCCAAAACAAAACCTACATAAGATCGTAATTTACGTAAATAAGCCAAGACCAGCAGCAAAAGACTATTTCACAGAGCACTGCAAACGAAGGATGCAAAAATTTTGTTTAACATTTTCAAGTTCAACAATCAGCACGATATGTCTACGTCAGCACCAACAGCAATGCAC
>JGI24021J15306_10012109_pt1 | contig 10712 bp, 6 predicted proteins | sample Ectturendosymbi1_FD_15306 | JGI IMG/M metagenome (IMG submission 15306) | reverse complement strand
TTTTCACGCGGAGAACCGCGCGGCAGTCTTGTTTATTTAACGTCGCCGTGTGCTCTGCTGCGGTGCATTGCGAAGTCATGCGAATCGAGGCGGGTCCGATCACGCGAATAGCGAAAATTACGCGCGGAAATGAGCTGCCGGACGAAAGCTTCTAGTTAGTGACTAGCTCCTTGCAAGTACCAGATGTTTAGAGTGCTTTACTTCAAAATAATCCTGGACTATGTGTGTTGTTCATGGAGGATTTGGATTAATTTGGATCAGCATTAAAACTTTTGGTGCTTTATTTAAAAAAAAATCGGAACATTTGTTGTTTGATATGGGTATGGTTTGATATGATCAGTAGTGAAAGTTAGTTTTGTCACGAATGGTCACTCATGAGAAGCAACTATTTTATTGTTTGAAGATGTTTCATGACTTAGCTTCTCTTCATGCATATTATGTAATGGGTATCTGCAAATTCTACCCAATCCTGACACATTTACTTCCACATATCACTTGCTTTGCCTCAAATCTAAGACACGAAAATTAAAATTTTAGCCACCATAAAAATTCTTTCATTATGAAACTGTCAATAGTACTAAAAACTGATTACGAAATACGAAGCTAATCAGGGAATTAACCAAGTGAGCCTAGGCTAATTTAAACATTCAAATGTCGTTGAACCAACCAGCCTCCTAAACCAGTGGTTCCCTAATTGTGACGCGCGTATCCAGGTTTAGCAGGTTGTCCTTAAAAAATATTAACTACACATCGCTACCTCTTTTGTAACAGCTTATCAAAATGGATTCTGGTGTAGGCCTCTGCATCCATCCTGCATGTAAAGACTCATCAGTTGTTAGTGAATAGGCAAATAGCCCACTATTTACTTCTTAACCTGGAGCAAAACATATGTAGTTTTAATGAAACACAACCTTTAAAATGTCAGTTGTCAAAGTCAGCAGCACTGCCCACAATGATTGCTATCTTGGCCGCCTTGCTGAAAGCCTTCAACAGCTCAAGCGGTTGAACTCCCGCGGGATGACATTGCCCGGGCAACAGCAATCGTCAATCAGGCAACAGCAATCGTCATTCATGAGCAACGCGCTTCTCTTGCGTGCAGTGTAAACGGGCAAACGGAGCAGCTGCCCCAGCCGCTTCGTTTCCGTGCGTAACTAAATTACGTGCAAACCCAGCTTAACATGCGCAATGACTTCATCTCCGTCTAGCGACTGGATGGGTCATGGGGGTAGCTACAGACGCCATATGCTACCGGTTGCTCTCTTGTTTGTCTAAACCGCGCGTATGTTCTCCTGACAGACCGCAGGCCAAGACAGACAGACAGACCGCATAGCCCTACGCACATTATTGTTTTGAACACTGAATGGTTTTGTTTCCAAGTTGGTTGAGCACGCGTTACCAAAGCTACTTTTTAGGCTCGATCCTCGGTCGGGTCATATTGAAGACTTGAAAAACGGTAATGCGGCATGTCCAGCCTCGTGCTCGGTGGGTAGGTGCTAAGAAAAGGTTCACGTTGCCTCGCCACCATTGCAGCATTCAGTGTGAAAACAGTCGCGTGGTCCACGGTGCAAGCAAGCGGAGATGGAGAGCGCATACTTGTGACACTCCCGGAGTATAAAAAAGCGAGTATAAACGAAACTGAGTTGAAATGCTTACATACTTGAATATACTTAAAATTGCCTGTCAAGCACACAATATTATTAAATGCAAATATTTAGCTTAGTGTTTCACGGGTACCAACAAACACCACAGTGGTTCAATCACTGGTTACATTGTGGAATGAGCCGCTGCAAATGTACCTGTCTGCTGTGCGCTCCTGCTGCAGTCCAACCACTTTGTGTTTCATTTCGCTATGCACTTTTCGCAGTTAATAAATGCAATACTGCAGACGCATTTTCAATGCAGCAAAACGTTTTTTCGAATTCTCGAGATTTGTGACTATTCTGCCAAGATGTGATGGGCCAGTTCCTGAAATATATACTGTATCATGAAATAATATTTGAAGTAATAATTAGAAGTGTTTGCATGACATGTCTAGCATGTTTTAGTCATTCCGTTCAGCAAATGCGTTGCAAAATGAAAAATATGGCATTTCACCGTAATTTTTTTGTTGGAGAATGTTCTGCAACCAGAATTTTGCCTAAAACACGGCATTGTAAAATAACCGTGAAGCAGCATTTCCGCCGTATGTGCAAAATGGTCAGCATTTCCTAGCTGTTACCCTCTTATCGATAAACAGATAACTAAAGTATTTTCATTAGCAGCTCCTGCTTTAGCATTTGCTGGGGACGCAGTTGACAAAGCGGATAGTCAGAACGGTTAAGCTATTTGAAGCATTTTTCCTGATATAAGAGCAATTCCAACAATAAGAGCACATGCATTTGCTGAAAAGGGAGGTCATCTACAAGGTCACTATGATATGTAGGCAGGTACAGCTAACCGATGCTGCGATTCCCCCTGTGACTCCACCACACCAAGCTTTCATGATTTCTCTTGTCAAATAATGTGCAAAATTTGATTAAAATTATGCTCCAAAATATCAAAAAACAGGAAATGGATTCTAACCTGCTTTTCGTCCAAACGTTTCTTAAAGTTGGTTTGCCGTCAATGAAAATTTATTAATCGAAGGTTACGCAATATTATAAATGGAAAAACGCGCATTTACAGTGTAAATGTTTGCTTGTGAATGAGTTTCGCACATCTGGTTTACGTTTTTATTTAATTTCACTTGCTTTCGTAAGTTAACTGTGGCTCTGTACCAACTTTGCATTAACTACTAGTAGATATGTTGTTAAAAATATTGAGTCAAACTGCATAACAAAAAGTTCAGCACAACTAACCTCAGAACAGTTATAAATTCTTGTTGGAGACGAACTTGAAAACAACCGAGAAATATGAAAAAGCTTGCTTTCTAAGAAGCAACTGTAGAGGCAAACTTGATCTAGTGCTTAGCTACTTGCTATATTTTTCTTTACAAGGAAGGAAGCGTCCAATGAACGTGATCCTCTAAATTGTGTGGATAAAATTTGAGACTGCAATAGGAGAAGCAATCAAAACGTGGAAACATCAACATATTAAATATAAGTAACGCTGCAAATTCAGCACGGTGGCATGTGACGATCGTTTCGCCCATTCACTTCCTTTCTTGTAATCTAACATTCTATAATAAGTTCGATTGCACGGCTGCAGTTTCTCGCAGTTATTTCAGTGACAGCGTTTGCGCGACGTTACGTGAGACCCAGAACCTAGACCGGATTTTGCACGTGATCTTAGTCAGCTGATGCAGCAGGTTCTGAAGACAACAATAGAGTTCCCGTCGTCAGTCTCAGCGTCGTTATTCGATGGTTTACCGCGGTTGAGGTTCTATTTTAATGGCACAGTATACTTGGGCGACCGCAACCACATCACTAACAGCCGTTTTTAACACAATGCACATCCATTGCTGCTGTTTGAAAAGGTAGAAATAAGTAACTGCTAAATTATGACAAAGTGCGCTGACTATATAGCATTCAACAAATCATCGCAATAAAGAAAAAGTTAAGTCGGAAGAAAATTCCAAATGAGCCGATATTAGGACGATGTATGAAGTTTAGTGGTCTTACTGGAAGTAAAACCTGTTTAGTCTCCTTTTCGTCTTAAAATGTTCAATAACTTATTTTTGATAGATATTACATATAAGTACAATTTTTCAATCCATATCTGCTTTTGCTTGAGCTGTATTCTGCTTGATGTATATTAAGAGACTTGGTGTCAATGCATCATCAATTAGATCATAAAATCAACATTTTCTGCTAAAAGCGTTTGAACAGGTTTGTCCAAAATAGTTGTTAAATGACTATAAATCTCATCTGCAGCAACTGATAAAGTGAATGGCACTTGACGGAATGCGGGGAAGCATGCACTTCCTGCCAGACTACCCAAGATATTTTATACGCGTCCCTGCAGCCTCTCGACTCTCCGCGTAGAAATGCCTGTGTGCCAGAGGCAAAACTTGACGCGAGTGCTAACGCGAAGCCCAACGGGATGATGACCGCCAAGAAGCATTGTCTTAAAAAAGGCTTGATTGCTTTTGCTTGATACAGGAACTAAACGGAAGTACATAAAATGTAGCTAAAAACAAACACAAGTCGTTCGTGCAGATGGAACGAATCATAAGTCGTTCCTGTAAAGCAGAGGTCTCCAAACTTTTTTGCCAGAGGGCCACACAAGCTACTGCACAGCAGTTCGAGGGCCGGACATCTTACGCAATGTGATTTTTTCGAAATAAGTTGCATTCTACCAAATCAACAGATGTTTTGTAAATGTATTGTATTTTCATTATGGAGAAAATGTCTGTGGCTGTGTGACCGGATGAAATGCCTTCGCGGGCCGGATGGAATAGCTTCGCGGGCCGGATTTGGCCCGCGGGCCGTAGTTTGGAGACCCCTGGCTTAAGTTATAAACTTATACTGTTAGATGTCAGTCAAAGGTCTGTCAACATAAAAATATTTTTGGTTTTATTTCTCGAAATATCTTTCAAAGTAGCTTCTCTGTGATACTTGATCTAAAATTGAATACCATACAATTTGAAGAATTTTTTCTTGTATTTCATTAAACACAGCGTTTCCGGAGAGGCTACAATATGTGAAACTGCACGTTTGCCACTGACCAACATGCTGCATATTATATTGTGAAAGTATTATGGAAGCTTCAAACCAAATTACAAAGAGCCAGTGCAAACGTATTCCAGAGATTAAAAATCAAATATTTCTGAGTTGTGTACACATTTTTTTGCGAAAAAAGTGTTTGATTGACTGATTTAAGCAGCAAGATATTTCCAACGCTTTTACAAAACGTTACTTCAAATGAATGATCTTCATCTGTCGTGTGCAATCTCGTGTGATGAAATAAGTTACGTAAGTGCACATAAGAAGAATAAGGACAAAAAAAACTCAATTTCTGAACGATAATAAGTGCTACAGAATCTCTGCAATTGAACATTTTCACTGTTTAACCTCAAAAAAATATGTTTCTTTTCATAAACAGTAACATTCATTGAAATGAAAATTTGAATGACAGCTTGTCAAATGTTCGAAAAATAAACAAGACTGCTCATTTATTGTCTCAGTAAGTTCAACCAATATAAGATCTAGCAGCTTCCTAACCGTGGATAGCCAGCACTAAACATTGTAAATAAACCAACCTATAGCCAACAGTATTCCACTTCACGAATAAATCAACTGCCGTTTGAGATTCGGGACTTTCGGCAAAATTTTCAATAGGTCAAAGTAAAGGACATAAACAAAATGTGGCAAGTTGTTTGAAGAAAAATGACTAATGCTGCAGCAGATCAAATATTTTGCAAAGACTAAGATTGCGACGTTAATCACTGGCAAGATCATTTATCGCGAACGGCCTTCCTGGTAAACATTGTGTTTCCCGTGGAAGTAGAATCTCCTTGTAGCTGAACCTTCGTACTTATTTAATACTTGCTTAGTTGTGTGCGCACGCGGAACGAACTTTGACATTTTGACAAAGCAACCATTGCCATACAGGTCACTAGAACGGAAAACACAGCTAACATGGGATCAAACTGCGTGATATACTCTCTCAGAAAATTCGCTGGCGTAAATATTACCGGAAGCCGCTACGCATTGATATTGATGAAGCACGCACTGTTCATTTCAACTGTTGTCCATGAAAACCGACGACATTCCACTTCAGTGCTTTTGTTGAAACAAACATCATACATTAAATATGCTCAGCCGGGCATTGATAACAGGAATTCCCAGCAGTCGCCCAGTCATCCGAGCGTTAATTTTCAACAACCTAGATTGATTGGAGATGATTATTCATACAGGATTGCAGCTGTTGTTTGTAAGACAGTACCTATTTCTGGCCAAAATGCACAGCATGGTTACACAGTCGTACACTCAAAATGTGTGGTTAGGTAAACCGTCAAGAAAGTTTACAGCAGAATGTATTGAGATTTGCTTCTTCGGTAGCATTTCAACATTTCATGTCATCGTCACGAAACACTAGATTTTTAAAAGAAGTTTCAGTTTCGAAGATAAATTGCAAAATGATGCAATGATTATTTGGAAAGGATTTGATGCAGTAAGGATAATTCACACTTTTTCTTTGTCTGGTAAGCTGTTGGAATCGCTCATGGGAGTCATGCATTTTTGAATTGGCAAAGTCGACATGTTCTTTTCTTCATGCAACTCTGTGGAATGTCTTATTAGAGTTAGCTGCACTATGAGCAAGCGCCGTTGAGCATTTTTTCTCAAATGCGAAGAGGTAAATGCAAGTTGTAAAAAGTTACCTAGATTTTGGAATTGAGTGAAACTCGAACGCTTTGCAAATTCGTATAGGGAAACAAATCCAAAAACCAAGAATTTAAATAAAACCATACACCATGGGCGTTTCGAAAAAATGGTTTCATTTTCAGTAACAATTTATTAAATGAATCACAAAGCCTCCCTCAGATCACAAAGATTGATAATAGCAGTTGCCTTTTATGTCATGCGTTTATTTCGTAACTCAATAATAAATCTTGCAAACAATTTATTAATTGAATCACAAAGGCTCAGATCACAAAGATTCATAATAACAGTTGCCTTGTATGTCATGCGTTCATTTCGTAACTCAATAATATACCTTGCAAACAAAGAAAACAGTTTGCTTGTTGAAACTAGCAAAACGATTTCATCTGAATGATTGCTCTTTGAAACGTTTTTCGTTACTAAACTTAGCTCACAGTCAATTTGTAATTGAGAATATGACAAATGTGCTCCTGACTGGCAGTAATAAATTTTATGTTTAAACATTTTTCAACGCACATCTTTGTGGATCTATAAATTACAAAAAATAAAGCAGATCTTCTTGAAAGTTACGTAGCGTTATCGCTCTTACGACAAATTTCAATATCGAGCTAACTGAGTGAATATTGATGAACTGAGATATGGTGAGAAACATTATGAAGCAATTTCAAAAGCCATATTTCACAAATTTGTTTTTTGGACATCGTCATATCCTATAACTATCCTGGAAGTAGGACGTTTTGCTCTTAGTTACTGTAATTTCCAAAGCAAATCGTTCTGCAAAGAAAATGTGGCAATAGTATCAGCTTAACACTGGCTCGATGCTTACATCTTCTTAACCTTGTTGAAACGTATTTCAGCAAAAAGCTCTTATCGCAAATGTCAACTGTGATCTCAAGGGCCTTCACGTAAATGGAAGTAGAATGCCTTCAGGTAGAGAGAAACGCATGTGTATTTTTCTAACATACTTTCTCCAGCGACATATGATGAAACCGAGTGACAAGCGTAAAATCAGATAATCTTTCATAACATTTTCAATAGTACTGCAGTTGATACCAAAACGTCATCTTCAAAACCAGAAACTACGCCAATGCTCTAGTAGTTAAGCGTAGGATTTTGAATGCAAATAAAACATGAATAATTTTCTGCTCTCGATGAAAGTGGAGGTTTTAAATGTCGACTATAGGATTTGTTTGTCACTCAAGCGCTGCAGACATCCCAGAAAAGCGTTACATTCCGGCCTTTCAGGTTAAGCCCGGGTTAATCACGTATCTTTAGCAAGATACCGTTCTACACAGTACAGTATTTAGAAAATTTGAAATGGCATTGATATTTGAAAACCCAGCACGGTATTGCAGCATAGGAAACAAAGTGTTAAACAGGAATTTAACAAATTTTGTTTGCAATGAAGTTTGAAAACTTGCAGGGTAACGACTTTCAGGGTTATGCGTTCGAAATATATGTTACTGCTAGTTTAACAAAAGCTTTTATATCACGTTGGCCTGTATTATGTAAATCAGCACTAGGCTCCACAAAATTTGTACTGCGCCTGAAAATAGCACTTTCCATTAATGCCAGCCACATCTACGCTTCTCATTTAAAAGTTTTTGAAATAGCATTCAACTTTATAAGATCAAAACTATATATTCAGAAAAGGTTGTATGCTTTAACTAAATATAACCTGTCACGTCAAAGACTCAAAGCAACTAAGTACTAAAAGCTTTCACTGAAATTATGAATAAAATGTTTAGTTTATTTCGCCATGCGGCCAGAAAAAGCTTTTTTTTGCTTCTACATCTTGAGAAAAGTTTTGTTCAAAATCTCCATTCCGATTGCGCAAGAAACGTAAGTGATTCTAGTGGTCAGCTGAAAAGAATGAAAAATCTTCGCCATGAGCCAAACCGATATTTTTCACAGCCACACCTGCATAAAGTGGTATTTACAGTGAAGCCAACAGGGCACAAGGACCAGTTAGATCGATTTTATTCCGGTAATGAACAAAATCGGGCGCCAAAGAAACAATGAGTCATAGTTTAAATTCAACCAAACATGCAAAGGAAGACTTCCTAAACCACTACGAACTTTTTACTGAAACAAATGAAATTTAAAAAGGATATATGCAATCCAAGTTAAAAACTACAAGTTTACCAAAACATCACTGCTCAAGTCGAACAAATCTCCTTCAAAATCAACTAGTTACGTTTTTCCATCAACGATAAAAATGTTGTGCAAGAGTGCACAATGTTCGTTAAAAGAAAGGCAGCCTAGTAATATGCAGATAATGCCCTCAGCGGCTTGATTTGAGAGAAATCGATTTTTTGAAACTAAAACATAGAGTGATCGTCATGAATTTCGCAAGAAACGTGTTGAATTCTTTTTAAATTATACGTTGGATTAAGATCAAACTTCCAAAAACATATTTCAGAGATCCTTAAAATAATTTTATTTTTTAGATTTCATGAAGTTAAAAAAATATAGATTTTCGAGTCCAAGGTCATTTTAAGAAACAGTGAGCACAACAAAGAATCAGTGCTCAATGAGCTTATATTAATTTATCGGTGGAAGCGTTTTCTCGGACTGCTACCAGTTTCTAAGGCCTGTTATTAAATTTCATCGGTAGAGAGACTTACTAAATTTGTAAATTAAAATATAACACGTAAAAAACAATATAAAATAAAAAATGCGGCCTTCCATATTTTTACTACGAATAGAGACCACGAGAAAGAACAATGCGAAAACCTATGATTTTGCGTTGTTATTTTGTATGCAATTTCAAAACACTTCTGGTTATATTCTGAACGCAAGTCATTTGTGTTCATGCAAATTTTAATACGTGGTGTAGGACAACCTACATAACTTGACAGGTAATTGAAGATTGGCTTTGCTGATGTGCATCAATGGTTCAACTGCAAGAAAAAAATTTTGGGGGACACTGTTAAACCATTCATACTTGAGCACGCAAAAGCTAGCGGATTAATAAATGCCAAACGTTAATCTTTTCTGCTACTCAACCAGGTCTGCGCAACAAAAGGCCTGCAGAATGCATGCGGCCTGCAAGATTCTCTGGTGCGGCCAGCTAGATGATTTGAAGAAATTCTACTCTTCAATCCAAATCAGTGTAAAAGTATTGTTGAATTGAAGAGCAGGGACCGAGTTTAAGGGGGGCATGTCCCCCAACTTTTGAAGAGGTGGGACATAACATCTTTTGTCCCTCCCAATATTTGTGATGAAAAATAATGTAGTTGAGCAAATTTCATGGTTACATTACTGTTGGACACGTTTCCCCTGCATGAAGACAGGGAATAAATAAGAAAAATGAACATTATCACTGGATCACTGGATTATCTGTAGACACAGTATGCAGATTTACTATGTAAACTGAACTGTCATGAGTTTTTAAAATTGTGTCGGTTAATTTCAATTTCCCGAATCCGTGTGCACATAAAATTCGCTCTATCACGAATTCCTACACTGGTCTGTAGACTGCAATCAGAATAAGGTTATCACCAGGCGCGTAGTCAGTGGGGAAACGGGGCAATCCCCCCAATTCCAATGTTTTCAGGTTGATAAAATATTTGAAGTAAAAATATACTTCAGTGCAAGTGAACGAAACCGCCTCAAGGAACCCTATCATATTTCAGCTTTTAGTGGAATACAATCTTGCATCTGATCTTTTGTAATCAATGACCGCAAGTAAAAACAATTGGAGTAACGCTTTTCGCAGCTGTTTTTGGCGCACCAGCTTGCTGTATCCCACCTAATGGTTATGCAAGCTTCATTTCAAGACCTTCGTAAATTCCACTCTGATAACCGTGGGTGTTACAAGTATATCTTATCCTTGTTTCCAGTGTCAGCGTAGTCTTAAATCAATACTTTAGATTTTTGTTTTTGCACAGTTCTAAAACTACATGCGTGAATATGGCGGTGATATATATTTTATATGTCTTGAAGCTCAAACTTTGGCTAAGAAGCGATTAAGTTTCAAAGTCTTCTTCATTGAGCCATAGTCTGTTTAGCAACAATAGCATTCATTCTAGATATTTATATGCGATGACATGTATTGCGACGGTTCAATCACAATTATGTAGAGCCTTAACGTTTTCATCAATGATTTCCCTTTTCCTTGCCGTCGAGTAAAAAATCAATCTTTTCAAGATATTAGACTCCGACATGCTGTTCATAAGCTCAGTGTTTCAACTTTCATCTGATGTTAATTGCCACCCTACCATAACTAATTTAAAAGCATTTAACTGCAACGTGAAGACTCGGTAGCAAACTCTCTAACGCAGTGGTTCCCAACCGGGGTGCCGCGACATCCTGGGGTGCCATTTGCAATACCCAGGGGTGCCGCGAGCTAATACGTTTTTTATTATATCATTGAAAAGATATTTTCAAAATGTCGCCAAAACTCAA
>JGI24021J15306_10012108_pt1 | contig 10713 bp, 7 predicted proteins | sample Ectturendosymbi1_FD_15306 | JGI IMG/M metagenome (IMG submission 15306) | reverse complement strand
GTAGTATAATTCACTGTCGAAAATGTAAAGTTTCTACCTTATGTGGTTTTTGCGATATAAAAATTTTTGATGTGTGCAGGACTTTTATGGACACCCTGTATACTTGGCAGTAACGAGGTGTACGAGGCTTGCACAGTCAGGGGCGTAACGACGGGTGGCGAAATTCCCCCGGCGCCGGGTCATTATGGGGGCGCCGAAAAGTCTCAACAATTTCAGACGTAGTTTCTTCAATACAGTAATTTCCTTGCGAAAGACCTCAGGTTCGAACATGGGGCGCCAAACTTGCTTCTTGCCCTGGGCGCCATCTAACGTCGTTACGCCCTTGTGCACAGTGATATGTTGTGTTTTGTTAATAATGAAAAACATTAAATCACTGAATTACAACCAGTGCTCTGTCATCAAGCAACAGGACCGTCGTTTTTAAGCTATTGCGAATATTTCAAAACTACTTATTGATATTTGTGCAACAGTCAGCCTTGACATAAAGATGTCGATTTAAAATTAAAGTACAGGGCTTTTCTCGTAGTAGCGTCAAACTTATGTAGCTTGTGGGGTTTTCTGCGTTGAACTGAACGCACTGTCAAAATGCAAAAAGTGCACTTCCAACTCACATCGCACTGTGTGCAAAGCACTGGACCGAGAGCGCTTGCGGAAAGTGTTGCCAACTTCGAAATTGATGAGTTTGCCGCCGGTGAGGAAGTTCAGATCAGAGTCCATACACAGGTGTTGCGGAACAGAGGACGCAACTGTGCGCCAGAACACAACTTATAACTAGTTTTTTTTATGATCAAAACACGCTCCAACCTGTGGAACATACACACAACGATTATTTCGATCAGAGAAACATGAACTGTCGCATGCGACCTGAACAAAAACTTCGAAGAAACGCGGCTAGGTTTAAATAAACCGCATTGCTAAATCAATGAGTCTGGAAATGGTCGAGCATATTAATATAAATGTTGCTTCGACAGCGTAACGAGCCGAGCACAGACAATGTTTGATTGCGTCATACAGCAACACACACACTACTGCATTGTTTTCCAACCTTTTTTCTGCAGCGGAACCTTCCGCAAATGTTTGGGTTCCTCATGGAACCCTATGCAATGATACAAATGTCTATATTGCTACAACGGCAATGAACTGTGGTTGCGCGTTCCGTCCCAGCCAACTTCGGCGGAACCCCTGGCAGCAACTCGCGGAACTCCAGGGCTCCGCGGAACCTCGGTTGAAAAACATTGCGCTGCGGTATCACAAGTTCGTTACAACTTCCGCCAGGTTATCCCTTGGAGACGTTTTCATTTCAAACTAACCTAAAGAGCACACAAGGGGTTGATTGAGGTGTTTGGAGCAAGGTCGCATCTCAGTTTCGGGTGGAAAAATTCGAGTGTGTCAATTCTGCGCATTACTGAGTCATTTTAATAATAAGAACTATGACGCCAGGATACTGGTTGTTTCGCAACAGTGGACGATTCTTAACAGCTTGGTCGACAGCAAAACTGATTAGTGATTATACTAGCGCAAAAGGTTACTGAAAATAAAAATTAATCGGGTCCGGCGAGACGCACAGCTGATTCAGTTGGTTACTTGCGTTGCGAGTTCATTGCTTTTCCAACGCACTACGGTGTCACTTTGCAAAAAACAGAACAACTGCACCACGAATGAACAAATCAATAAACAAAAAATCAGATAGCACAATAATTTTTCACGTCAAGCTAAAAACGCTTTCGGGTAGATGAGCTGACCTGCAATGAACGGAATCATTTTGCTCGGCTGTAGGACCGAACGCTAAGGTCAACAGAGACAATAGTGAGATTATTTTTGGTGTGGAAAAGCTATGTTTTGGATGAACTCGCCACCGTTATCCCGCACGCACAGTGTGGCAAGCTTTCTGTAAATCAGGTTGGGTCTACTACAGCAATCCAAGCCACGGAATGCAGGGTGATAATAATCAAACACACATGGCGAGTACATGTTTACCTTAGGTCAGGGGTGCAACACTTGCGACTTTCGATAGAAGTTTATGCGGCCGTGCACATTAAATTTAACATATTAAGTTTTGGCGGCCGTGCATTAAATAAACGCTTTGTCTACTGGACACTTAGTAGACAGACGGCCAAACATACGTGTGCAAACTGGCTATGCTCAATGTGTGGAAGCAGAACAGAAGCATTTCAAAAATATAAATACAGTATCTTGAACTTAGCGGCCTGAAAATAAACCTAACGCGGCCGGCAATTGCAGAAAGGTTGTCCATCCTGCCTTAGAGGGATACATGTAAAAGAATTTTAAAAACACTTGTACAGAGTTCAAGAGCAAAGGGAGGAGATCAAACGTTTACAGTATTGCTAAAGTGCTAAAGTCATCGTAACCAGTTTATGAAGGTTTTGAAAGGTGAAAAGCTTTTGAATTTTATTCATCGCAAATTGCTTTTCATTCATTTAAGAAGTTTCTGCCAATCACATGGTTCGTGAATACATTTGTACTGTGTGTTCCAGCGAGATTAGATTGCGTGAAGTTCATAGAATTGTTATCACATAACAATTCATTTTATCTGAATCTGCACGTCACCAAAATACTGCAGCGATAAGCGTCAAAAATGACTGCATTACACTTTCCATATAAAAACCGATGAAGGATAATGTTTTGAAGCGCAGTACGTCAAAACAACCGTGACACAGAGCTGCAGTTATCCGCATTTTTTTCTTTAGAAGACGGTACTATGTCAACCTGACCTATTTTTATGCATTTAACTAAAAATGCATAGCGCAGAACCACTGAACGTAGAAGCATAAAACACAACACGGTAATAATCGATTCCAGTCTATCGAGGAACACCAGAACGATGCATTCCGAATGAATCAATTTCGAGCTCTTCGCATAACTGTGGCAGTGACAAACATAATGCAGCTCTGTTGGACTCTTTACTAGGAGAAAAAGGTTTTAATTTCTCCTCTCGCTATCATTACAGATATCAGCCAATACACACGAAAAAACGACGTTGATGTTGAACGTTACATATAACTTGTCGGGTTTGAAGAAATGACCAGGACAGAGTTTGAAGCAAATGCATCTTCAGTCATCTGAAAAAAACAAACGTAGAAATGAAGCTGCTTAAGTCTGAGAGACTGGGCCTATAATGACGACATTCGCTTTTGGAGCGATTGAACTTATCGTTCCTTGAACAAGAGCGCTAGTTTCGGCTGCCATGGCAGAACATGTTTTACGCTTCGCACTGCCGTTAATCCAATAGCAAAAAATCAAAAGCGGACAAAACAGTTTTAGCGCATGTAGACTCATTGCAGCTGCACACTCACATTTTAACTCCAAAATCTAGGAATGCAGTGGCACTATCAAACAATTAAGGATTCTCATTTTGCTTTATCATCAATAGTCACTACAGCACAGTTAGGTCGGTGGCAACACAATAGACACATATGGGCTTGAATTTACATCTAACTTGTTTTCAATAAAATGGCCTAAGAAGCTGCACTAGAAACTATCAAGCATTCTGCCGTAACCTTATTATACGTGGCTTCGAACGGCTTAACTCTACGGACTGCATAAATACAACTGGGCGTTCTGAAACTTCTGTTACTTTTATGCAATCCATTAGGTGGGCCAATTTTTTTCAAATAATCTCAAGTTGCAACGGCGGTATATGTAGAAACAATTTTGATTCTTATGTTTTATGTTTCATGCGTATATCTGTGCGGGTATGGATATGTCATTCAGTTCAACAGAAAAAGCGTTTAGTGTGCTAGAACGTATGACCGAACACACTCGAACAAGACTGTACAGCGTACATTTGTAGCAAGGGAATTCCACACTGCACCAGCCGAAATGCAGATTTGGAAACGGCACAAAAACTTGAAAAAGGTAACTTGCGTGCGATCTGGACGACTAACAGGGGGTTTGGAAGGAGCTAGACTACTGACCTGATAAGTTCCGTGTTACAGGCGGTGCGCACATTGAAACCTTGTGGAATCGTTATTGAAATCCACAGCCGTTTGAATTCTTTAGTCAAATAGTAATGAATAAATCTTGTTCTGCTAAACATAATCCCTGTTTGATTTCATGCGCCTGAACTTCGAAGTGACTGAGATATATACAGTGGTGAACTTATGAGGGGGGCCGAGGCAAGGCTGTGAAGGGGCCCTCTGGTGACGTCATCACGTTCATCCAACCGTGATAGGACCTTTTGATCAAACCTAGGAAGGGGATATGCGGGCCACTTTAAGGATACGTTCCTGAGACTACGGCATGACTGACAAAACAGAAAATGCAGAAGGGTATTCATGATGCACAACTTTAAAAACATTGAAAGTTGGAAGACACAGCTAGCAACACATAAAAGTTAAGTGACAGCGAGTTTGTATCGTCCTCAATGCTCTAGTTTTGCGTTCCATTTCTTTGCATTCACCATCAATAAACTACAAAGTTTATAACACACTTTCTCCACTGAAAAATGCTTGGTTTCCTTAATTTGTTCATAGCCATGTCCTTAAGGGACTCCATGAAACCGCAGGCAAAAACCAAGCAGATTCATAACACTAAATCTGCTTTACTTCCATCCTACATTCAAAACCATGGCATACATACAAAAGCATCCAACCTGACACTTGTACTGGTAAGCTTTGAGGTTGGATGAGTCAAAGCTGCCCTCATCTTGACTGGCAGTGACACTACTTGTTTGAAAAACGCACAAAAGCAGCAATGGTTCATCACATACCTTTTTGCAAACATTGCTACCGCAGCAAACAGGCTACAAGCTTACAGTTGCTGTTGGAGGCCCCTTTGAAAGCAGACTAGCCTACTTACACATTGCAGTTGCTGTTGGGGGCCCTTTGAAAGCAGAGTACTTACGCGTTACAGTGGCCAGCAGAGTGCTTATGATTTACTTTGGAGTATACTATATGAGTGGATAATCCGTTTTTTTACAAAAATTGAGGACAATTTATGCGCAAAACACCTCGAGGGGGCCCAGAGGCAAGTGCCTCGCTTGCCTCCCCTTAAACACACCACTGAATATACAATATATACAAATATTTAAAACAAAATTTTTGGAACGCTCTTGAACGAACATAACTTCCTGTTTTACAAGATCTGAAGGTCTATATTCTTATCCATCGCACCGTTCATAGACACGGCTCGAAAGACTTTACAACCGCAGCCAGACACAGTTTACCACAAAGGTGACATGTCATCTGCGCACAGTACAATAGTCACTGGCATTGGTGCCACGACCTTCAGTGCGTATCTAAAATCTAGAACAGCGTAGTTGGAGCTTCTGAGAACAAAAGCTGTTTTGATTACCCTGGATTTAAGTTGTTTTGACGTAGCACAGTACAGTAAAGGCTAGCTAACTTGTGCAGGTCGTATTATATTGCCCTACCAACATTGGAAACTATAGAGCGATCAGCAGCAAAAGCAAATACAGTACGTCCAAATTAGTCGATGGCTGTCCTCTGTTCTTACCATGTATGATGCTAGCCTCGCACGAAGTTTCCAGATGCAGCACACTTAACCTCAGTTTTGAAAAAAGATTTTGCAATTCATTTCATATTTAAACCTTCCCATTTCATTAGTAATTATTTTCGTAACTTATTCGTGTGTACATAAACATATGATATTAGGACTGTGCACAATGGGCAGTACGCGCCTATGTCTTACGCACAAACGTACTGCGCGCAAAAGACTCCAACCCCACAAAGTGCAGCAACATGTCCTGAGACACCTTCGTCGTTAGTGCTATACTAGGAACGGTGCAATTTTTTCCACTACATCCTAGGGAAAATACATCACTCTATCGCACCTTTGTCTTTCACTTGAACTTAAAATTGATCTTCAAGTTTCTGGCGACGAAACGTCCTTTGTTAACGCATTAGAATTGCGTTTAGTAAGCTATTTTGAAAAGTCTGCCATCATATCTACTATCGTTTTGGGTTCACCGAAGCAGTAAGCACAATTTACGAAACCGCATTTCGAGATTCCAAACATCAAATACTAAACAAACCATGTCCTGAAGGCTTGAGGCAGAGCAAGCTTCGGCTGATTCGTAACGTCTCAGTGAACCAATCCGGCGTCGAAGACTGCGGTGTCTGGGCGAACACACAACCGACGGAATTTAAATGCTACTTCCTATCGAAAGGAATCCTTTCACAGCCAAGAATCAGACACTACGATCTTGTCAGAGTACATATTTCGCCTTTTGGGTTGGTATCGTCAGCTCATAAAATTTCAATTACTACTTTCTTTTGTTTTTGCTACATCAGCTAATCAGCAACAAAAACTCATAAACGAGCTTTATAAAAACCTCAAACCACATGATTTACGCTTGCCTAAGTTGTAAAAAAGAGAAAACGTTGTAAAAGAGACATGGTGTTAATGCATTCGTTGCAGTAAATTTCGAACTAATTTGTGCATTTCAGAAAACATTAGGTCAGGCACCCGTCTTCAAGTTGTACAACCCCTTTTGACCTTAGACTTCAACTCTAAAAACACCACAGAACCAATGTGACAAAACAGCACAAATGGTTTTATGAAAGTATGTATGATTAAACAAAAAGTAACCTGTGCATGGTCAGCCATTCAAACACAGAGCACTGTACCCATTTATGGTAGGGCTATTCACGAAAGGATGGATTTATTCATTAAAACCTTCACAAGGCTTCAAATTATCCATTCAAAATGACTTGACCGCTTGGTAGCGTAGCAAAAATAACCACACTTAAACCAAAACTTTACATATTTTACACTGTGGCAACGAAATCTATGACTAAAACATCTCGGGTTTGATTACAGCTCCACCTAAGATTTATAATCAGCAGACACATCATGCAACTGCACTGAAGTGGATGATGCAGTGGAGTGTAGATGAATTACGACCACAACCGAACAGAGTTAATTGTGTCCATGGGAGTTGAGAAATTGTGAGTTCTCTATAATTTTCGTCTCTTTGTTGGTCTAGTTCAGAGGTCCGCAACCTTCAACTCTGGGTTGCTGAATTACGGATTTCAGTTGCTAAAGGATATCCACATTTATCAGAGGCTCAGTGAATGTTCTTTTGCCATTTGGAACAACCTAGTACTTGTGTGAAAGTACGTTTTCTGCATTATTATACATTAACAAGAAATACTGATCAAGACTAGAGTAGAAAATCTTCGAGGTGCCATCTCACAAATTAAACCTCGAATTGATTTGTTGTGTTTTAAACATGAAGCCCGTAACTCTCATTAGACAGAAAAAATGCAATCATATCCTGTTTTATGTGCTAAGTTTGATACAATTTTTGCAAGAAAATCTCTTCTGTTAATAGTAGTCTTAAAATTGATATGTTATTCAATTATAGAGTATTTTCCACAAAACCATATGCTCACCAAACGTTTGCGTCATGAGATTATAGAACTATTTTTAGGGTCGTGCCAAAAAGCATTTGCCGGCCCCTGGTCTAGTTATTGTGGATTTGAAGTTATTTACTTCAGATATTCAGAATTGTTTGCAAACCCATTTCATCATCAGCACTTAGGAAAAGTTTCATGTGCAATAAATTGCATTTTCAAGTGCAAGTTGCATTAAAAAACAGCTTTCATTGCCACAAAGGCTAATTTTCTACAATACCCACTGATTGTCCCAAAACGTATCAATAGCAGATTCATTTGGTACCTGCAATACAAATACCAAATCAATAGGCACCTTGTCTGAGAGAAGTAGAAATGAATCTGAATCTCATGATATAAAGTACTTTAATGAAGACACCAGCACTTCAGAGCCAACTGCCAAAAGAATACCTCACTATATTTTCTGTAATCAAACTTACCTGCTATGATAGCATGAGAAGTAGAGCAGGAGTAGAGCTGCAATAATGAAGAAGGCAGCAGCCAGAGACCACAGCCCCACATGTACAATGGAATAAGCTGCAACCTCCGGTTTCAACCAGGGTCTGAAATTGATACAACCATTTCTTATGGAGCAGCAAAACATATTAAATGATGTGACAGTTCATACAAAAAGATAAAACATAAACATCAGTTCAGAATTTTTTTGAAAAAAAAACGAAGTACAAAAGTTATATAAATAATGAAGCACAAGAAATGTCACCTGCAATATTTTTAAAATACGGGTGACCTCAAAGCACATTAAAACTGAAACAAGTTCACAGCACAACTATAGCATTAGCTTGGCTTTATTCAACTCTACCAGCAGACACACATTAAGAAAACAACATCCATTCACACAAACACAAAACATCAAGGATTTAAACAACACAGCATGTTGAAGAAAAAGCGTTTGTTCGTGCAAGGTCAGAAAAAGTTTTGGTGTCACTTATGTTAAAAGAACAATGACTGCATGTTTTTAATACAACTGACAGGTGAGTGTTTGGGAAAATTGAACATTACATGATGAAACTTGGTAGTAAATGAGAAATGGTATATGGAAGAGGCAATGCGAATGCAAGCAACTGTTTCATAAATCACAGACAGTTTCATACTAACACAACAGCATCACAGGAATTGCAGTGTCCATAGGTGCCAAGTACGGGAGTGTGCATGCCCATAATTCTGGTAGGGAGTACAGCATTCCCGTTAGTTTTTATTTTCTGATTGAGCAGTTTGTTAAAAAGTACAAAAGCATTATTCTGCAACGTAGTGAAATATGAAACGTTTTTAAATGATATGGAATGGAAGACTTAAAATCGCAATGCAGTTTGAATCACTTCTAAGTTGTACTGCAGAGACAATCACTATCTCCACTGTATGTGACTTTTAAAAAGATGATGTGAAAGAGGAGCAGTTGCGCAGCAAAATCCACCAAATTTTGCGAAGCAATGATGTAAAAGAGTCCCACTCCAAACACTAATTTGAAACTGTTCGCAGAAAACCAAAGTTTAGCTATATTTATTTCCGAGTTGAAGGTGTTTGCTCATGTATTTTGCATTGCTCTGTACTACCTGTGAGGTAGACCATACTTTTATCGAATAACTGCAAGTCACCTGTAAAATTGACATTAGTGTGAGAGCCACTTTAGGATATTTCAACCGATATTATTTTACCAAGTTAAGCAGGTTTTGACGTCATGGATTTTGCACGCCTGTAGAAATTTCAAACTTGGCACCTATGGTGTATCAGTACACCTAATATACAAAAGAAATACAGAATTGCCATACATAAAACTTACATTGTCTGTGCAATCTCCTTAAATTTATCACCTAACAGTATTATATAGATCAGTTAAGCGGCTGTCTAATACAATCTCCTGAACTACATCTTCCTGCTTTACTACAAATGCAAAATATTAGATTATGTTGTGACAAACTGTCAAAACAAGTCCCAACTTTTATTTGACACAATTTATCCACAAAAACACAGCAAAACTACGCTGGTCCTTTTTTAGCCACTGCACACCTGCATCAAGTTGCCCAAAAATTAGAAATATAACATGTTTCATAATTAGAGACAAGTTAATGTTCTTGACACGCAAAAAGTACTATTGCATTAACATGCTTTTAAAAACTTTGTATATGCTTAATGAAATCTAAGGAAAATATAACAGCTTGAAGAGTAAATTATTTAGTTACTGTCAAAGTTGACAAAGTAAATTTAACAAGAGCACAGCAAAAATTGTACATTTTTTCCAAATAGGTACAAACCATTATCTTCATGAAATACAGTTGAACTAAAATGACATCTAAAAATTATGTGTTGGTCAGGTGCATGAAAGCAAATGGTAATGAGTGTAAGGACAAATAGATTAAACGTCATTAGTTTTTCACATACATATGACCAACATTACCTGGTTTTATTGTTGAATTTCCATCCACCATCATGACAAAGACTTACTTCTCATGCAAACGACAGCTCCTTGTTTGTTAAACAGTTCATCCGCGTGATATCATTATGACAAGCTTACTGAAACAAACAAACAAAACAGTGCAGGAAATTGTCATTGCCTCATTGACATCGTATTTATATTCCAAATGCAAAATAACAATAGAAGTCCTGTAATGTGCAATCAAGCTGTTGGCATTACTTCAGCAAACCAAGATCCATTATCACTAACAAAAAAATGTACTGCTTCTTCTAAGGAAGCTTTGATCCACAAACATTTATATCATTACACTTATCACAAACAAATATCACACTTGGTCATTCGACGCAATTGCAATTGATACCATAATGCTTTTTACCAAATGCTGTGTAAAATGTCAACGTTGGGTCGAGTCAAACAGTTTTTTTTCTACAAAAGTGTGAATATCAAACACAAAGCTGTGAAAAATATCATTCGTTGCCAAGATCAGAGAAGACAAAACTATTAAACATTAGATACAATATGCCTAGGAACAAAATAAATTTTTGGAAATAACTCTTTGGCGTCTGGCCGCTTCCAGGGATTTTCAAGAAAAAAACGCCTAAATGCACGTGGCTTTGCATGGGAATCTCCGGTCCGGTATGCTCTACAGACCTGGTAAAAGTCTCAAAAGACACGGCAAGTCTTCTACTCGAAAAAATATTTTTTGCTTGGGGTTGTTTTTTTTGTAAGTGACGTCATAAGTGGAGGACTTTTAGGCCACCTTGGCCCACTTTGCCTGGTCCTGGGCACAAACCGTTAGGTGGTTGTATTTCGCTGAAGTTTTTACTGGAAACTAGGCTACAATCTGAGTCTTTTGATACTTTGGATGACCTGCTGGGGTTTCGGGTTCAAAAGTTGTGATGTAAG
>JGI24021J15306_10012107_pt1 | contig 10713 bp, 5 predicted proteins | sample Ectturendosymbi1_FD_15306 | JGI IMG/M metagenome (IMG submission 15306) | reverse complement strand
GCCAAATTTTGAAGCTTTAATTCCCTCTGTCACTTGATCAGCAATATCAACAGGCATTTCTCTGATTCGGCGCTTTACGGTGCCGTTCGAAAGCGACACGCTATCCAACTTCGCAACATCTTTCTCTCCAATCGGATTCTGGACAAGTATTTTTGCTGATGACAAGACAAGCGACTCAGCTATGGTATGAGCCTTCATATTTTAGGTCACTAAAAGGGAAACTTCATATGATGCTTTAACAATCCCTGCCATCATTTTGTAGTTCTGGCCAGTCTGATCTAAGCGTTGCATCTTCACATTCTCACCAAGTCTCTCAAATTAGCTCTCATTTTTATCCTTCTTATCAGGATGGGTCTACTCGAGATGACGTAAGCCAACTTGGCTTCATGGCTCCATTCGAAAGGGTTTTCAAACAGACCACGCATTGTGGCAGATATTCTCCTCGGTGTAGGTTAGCGATAAAACCATACTTAATGTATTCAGGGTTATATTTTCGCTTCGATATATTTGCACAAAGTTTAGTGGAATAAACCCTGCTAAATATTTATCCTAAAATTGCAATAAAAATTGTTAGCAGACCGATCACTATCAATTTTTTTGAATGTCAAAAACTGTAAAAACCTGTTTCACGCTTGCCGATCATCAAAGGGGATGACCTCATTCAACTTGAATTAGGTTGCCATCAACCTTATCTGTCTGCTGATTGTTAGTTATACCTTTCTCAGATCTACCTGTCACTGAGCTCTCGTATTAACCAATTCCGCCCAAAGGTTAAAAAAAAGTAGCGAAGCATTTACTGTCCTATCAGCTCATCTACAATACTGTTACATAATATCTATTACGCTGAATCGCATTCTCAGTTGACATTCGCTATCAGGATTCACTATAATTGTTTTCTATCAGTCCTAGCTATTCACTCCGTTATCAGTTCGCTCGCGGCTAAATTGATTTGATATTGCTTCCATTACGCTTTATATGCTGTATATATCATCGCTCAATGAAGTTTTTGAGAATTGCTCGGTCAGTGCAGTAGGTCCATGGACAGAAGTACGTTTTTTCGAAAAATAATCCGCATTATCGATGACCCATAAAATATATAACAATGCTTTCTGAACATAACGATAGTTGAAAACGTTTGCATCCACATGAAGCATCACTTTGCCTGAACAGATTTTAAAACAAAGGCTGAACGTATTTATAGTAGGTTAGCTATTGTGTTCAGCCACAGCTTTTAATAACAAAATATTAGTTGAACATTTTGTCGAGTTTTACTTCGCACTACCTGAAACAAACTACTGCGTACCACCTGAAAATGTGTCACGTACCACAGGTTGAGAAACACTGCTCTAATGGAAATAGAAGCAAGTCTCGGTTCAAGTAAGCTTTTGCACTGATATTTACTTTAAGTGGGAGGAATTTTCAGCTTTTCCCTAATTGCTTCCGCGAGCCGCTGAAAACGCTGTGGCGGGCCACATATGGCCCGCGGGGCGCTAATTGCCCAACCCTGATTAATTTAATACCTTCTGCTTGGTATGTACTCAATAAACCAGCGCAGTTCCGCTCACTGTGAATCAGTAAAAATTGGCGTAATCTGTACTTCGTCTACCTCGGTGTACCTATGCTTATCCTTCCATCTTTTGTAATATAGTAGGTGTTCCAATCGCTAACTTTTTAAGAACTTTAGAAGCATCACCTGTTTTGCTTTTCATCTGGATTCATGGAACAGGTCCAGTAATCTGGTAAGATACTTGGATCTGCCAACTCCGGCAAAAACCTCCACTTGAGACAGTTTTTGGCACAACATTGCACCCAAATACCTGTGAAAGCGCGAAGAAAATATGTTATGCGTTTTTCCCCCAGCCAGTGCAGGCAAGGCGGACCGATAAATTGTAATTCCTTGAGGTCAGGGGTCGGGACGCATTTTGGCTAAGGGAACTATGAAACCTACATATTTTTAATTCTATTTCCGTGAGAGCCATATAATATTTTTCAACACTTAATGCAACTGACTTACTAACTAGCGTGTGCATGTTTAAGCAAAATCAACAATTCAAACAATGGAAAATGTCTGAATTTTCTCTTTAATAACATGCTTCTTACTGTTAACGCGACTTCTGGTGATGCATGGTGTTGCTGATGGCTTTGTAGTCTGGTAGATGGAAAATTACGGAAGAAGTTTCATTCGTAACAATCGTGCTAAGGTAACATCAAGCGCGAGCCATAGGTTCCCGACCCCTGCTTTAGGTTATGTAAAACCAATACCATTTATTGACAAGTTGCTCTTTTAGAGTTTCGCTGATGCATTTCAGAAGTCATTGAAACGATAAAAACCACAGCATACAAGCAAGACACTGGGGGAATTCATTTGTGCAAAAATAACATTCCCATAAAGCTACGCACAAAATTTATTTTAGCAAATGTAGCTGCGCGAAAACATAACTTGCACGAAAATAATAATTATACTTAAGATTTATAATCCTACACCTTGTATGCTTGGTAAATCATACCGTACGTGCCAGGCATCTATGGAAATCAGAGAAACGAAAGCATCAGCCATTTTTATATCTTGCTATGTGTTACGAACCTTTAGCAAGGAACTTTTTCTTTGGTTTTCCTACGGTTTCATCGGACTTTCGTTTTTTATTGTCGCTGTCTTGTTGGCTTTTTTTCTTCCCTTCTTGGAAACCATCATTATGTTTTCCTATCACAACTGGCATTATCATGCAATTTACCAAAAAAACGTACAAAACCTTGTGCAGCGTGCGGTTGGTTTCCCGCTGCCTGTTGTGCCAACTGTGTAGTGTAGGACGAGCGGATCACAAGGAAGCATTTGAATTTCGACACGATTCCTCATACCATAAAAATCAGTTTATTTTCCTGGTGGATATACGTGTAAATGCGAAAGATTTTTGTGTAAACAGCACAGCGTTTGCCTGCAATGCAAAGTTGACCAGCCTCGTACTACTAGCAACAGCGCAGATGCAGATCTACACATTTTCTGACTGTTTTCACCGCAACTTAAGATCCACTTTTAACAATTACCGAACAATGTCAACTTTTACGATAAAGGACTGCAACTGAAAATGATATGCAGGCAGACAAATTGCTAGTGTTTCCAACCCGGGTTTTCCCCAACCCGAAACCCGGGTTTTTTGTCTATTTTCTACTACCCGAAACCCGGGTTTTTTCAACCACCAAACCCGGGTATTTTAAAAATCCTGGAATTGCTGTTACATTCAAATATTAGTAATTCTGATAACACTGAAGTTGCAGATCGGCGCGTGTAACGGGCCTTTTGAACTTTCAACTATTATCATGAGGCACGAGGTGCGGGTTTTTCTCCGTGAGCATCGTACGTTCGTTGTTGGTCCGTTTATATTTTCGTTCAATTGACCTATTCACACGGATCGCGACGTCATTTTGCACATAATAGGTGTCTACGCGAACTTTAGTCTTTTCGCTAACCTAATTAAATAACTACCACGTGAGGTAGTTCTTCAAAGGTATGCCGTAGTTAGGTAGTTACTACTCAGTTCATTAATAAGCTATTGTGTGTTAGTTCATATACAAGCTGTGATTCTTTTCAAAATTAATTCGTTCCTTTTCAGTTTGCAATAACTTTCTACAAAAGATTGGGCTTTCCTTCAGAAGCGACTTTAAATAGATTACACATTCAGTTTAATGACGTTAGTAATCAAGGAAAATCAGAAGCTTAGAGCCATTTCTTACACAAGGCTCAACCAACACCAAAGTGCAATTTGTGCTCCGTTATCCCAAAGGAGGTGGTTCAAGCACCGAAAGTATGATCAACCATTTGAAATCAAAGCACAGAATCCGTGCAATTCATGAGAGGGAAGACTACAAAACTACTCCGGCACAGGAAGAGATCCGATCACAAAGTGAAAAAGAAATAAGTCTTTTTGAGGCTATAAAGAAGAGGTCAAATAACCTGAAAAACTATACCATGCCTCACTTACAATCAAGCCCAAATCAGTGCAATCGGAGAGGGCTTTGTCAACCACGGGACTGTTTGTCACAAAACTCAGAAATAGACTGAATGATTAAAGTGTGCTTTGATTGTCACGCCTCAGTATTACAAACATCATTGAAAAACTGTGCTTAAATTAATTAATAGTTCGCTAATAAATTGCGCAGGGACAAACAGCAGAAATTTCAAAATGATATTGAGTTTTATCGCTCAAAATCGCATTCATTTCAAAACCCAAAAAAACGGGTTTTCCCGGGTTTCTTTTCTCAGCTACCCGAAACTCGGGTTTCAAAATTTTGCCCCGAATTGGAAACACTACAAATTACCAGTGTCATTACATGACCTGCTTCTGTCCAACTGCTAAATATGGGCTGTGAAGATAAATCTAATACTGTACAACTGTAGATAAACATTAAAGCATTAAATATTGTTGGGTAGATTTAACAACACTAGTTCTACACTACTCAACTAGTGTAGATAAATATTACACAATGAAAAACGTCTAAAATAGTACATTTCCACCAAATATTTTGCACAAGTCAAAGATTCAGCTTACAAGAAATCAGTTTAGCTTGGAACTAGTCTTGGAAGGCACTGGGCAATGCTAACTGACACGATTGCCTGCTTTATACAGAAGCCAATGCCCATTACAAGTACTCTTGCAGTTCACACAATGTTTTTGCAAGTTTGCATACGCCATCAAGATAACAGACTACAATAAAATAACTAACTTCCAAGGTATTAAGCATAGTGTCAAAAATCAATGCAAAATGGTCGGCATCGCAAGAATGTGGGCGAAGATGAACGTTTAGAGAAAAGCGACACTTCAAGCAACTGCATATACGTATAACTAAACAGTATGTTAAGAAAAATTTTCGGATGAAAGACAACCACTGAAGGGGCACAACATGGAAACCAAAACTAGCTTATTTTGGATTTGAACGTATCTAGTATGGCTGCCAGGCGTAACCTTGTATATTAATATACCAGTACGTTATTTTTTGTTTATATGTTATTTGATTATTTTGTTTCATGAGCATTTTCCATTTGAGCTTTTTCAAATATATGCTATTTGGGACTTGTTTGAGCTGAATTACAACAATGCTAAATCTGGATCCAAAACAAATTTTCATCAAGGCCAAACAACATTCTGTAAATACCTGTTTCATCTCTGTAGTCAAGGCTTTTTTTGTTTTTCTTTTTAATTGGAACATTTTCTAGTTTCTGTTTCACTGGCTTTTTCAGAAGTTGTTTGGGAAAAGATTTCTCATCATCTGGAGGACTGGTTGTTGGCGTCACTTCATTAGCGCCCTGAACCCTAAATACAAATAGAGCAACTGTATAGAAACATTCTAAACAACGCGTATAAGATTGATGTTAACCTGGCCAGCAAACTGGTCTAGTGTGAGCACGTACCATTAAAGATGGTTTTAATGCTGGGTTTGATTCCAGGTCAGCCATGGCTTTATGCAAAAAGTGGCTTTTTGACCATAACTTTTGAACCAGATATGTTAAATGGTCAATCAAAGGCTCTAAAATTTCTTATCATAGCTTAGTTTCCACTGAAAGCTTGAGTCAAAAAATTGGATCTTGTTGTTGGTACCCAGGGCCCGGTGACCTGGGCCAAAAATGCTTAAACCTACCCTTATTATGCCATCACGTGCAAAAAGTAAAAGCTGAAACTCTCGAATTTTTTTATCGAAACTACAACACTTTCCACATCTTCAGAGGGTTTGAACAGCTCTCTAGTTCAATCAGCTGGCGAGTTGTGGAGGTGCAAAGAGATGCATTAAAAGTGGCTCAATTGAGATTTTAAAGTACGGGTCTATCGTACACTGCCTCCCACCACGTTAACAGGAAACATAGGTTCTATTTAAAAAAGCTTAGAGAAATGCCAGTGTTAAACAGGCAAAAATGGAATGGGACATTTCAGTGATGCTCAACATTTTTGCCTGTTTAACACAGAAATTCGCAGGCAGGGGAGGCAATTGTTGGCATGGGAGTGGAAGTACAAATATTATCGTACACTGATAGGCAACCAATGGAGTGTCACAAGTGGTCTGCATTACCATCTCCAATTGCTTGCACCAAGGGGGCCAAATTGCTGCTTTTTGCAGTGAATGCTGCACCAGTGGCAAGTCAATGACAGCACTGCACAAGCACATGAACCATTTTCCTTGCACCTGACCATTAAAAGCAAGCACAAGGCTGTACTTGGGCAGATCAAAATTACTATTTTTCACAACTTTGATCTAACTGGATCAAGCAACCAGGAATGTGGAGTCGAGGTAAAATGTCCGGCCTTTACAAAATATCCAACACTGACCTTGCCAAAATTTCCGACTCCTTAACATAAAGTGAATGAAGTGGGGCTGTTAACAACTTTGTAGGAACTAGCAATCAGTGGAAATCGTGGTACACAGCAAGAAACCTCTGTTTCAACAAAATTTTCCAAAGGAATTGCACCATTTCAACAGGAATTTCCAACTTAGGAGTATGATTTTTAAAAATGATCCAATCGGACTTCCAGAGTCGGAGTCAGACAAAAAATCCGAATCTGACTCCTAGTGTTGTTAGGAATCTGCATGGATTTCTACCAATGCATTTCACTCCTTTAATCTGGAAAGATCGCTGTCCGGCTCCCGACATGGAAATTTAGGAATGGATATGTCAAGTCAATAACAAAAAACGCTTACCTGGATTTCACAAATTGTTATTTAGTTGTTTAAAGTCCATTTTCACACACAATCAATGTAACAAAGGCAGAACTTGCAGGGCGTAGTTTGTACAGTTCTTTTTCACATTTAATCTCATTCTGAATGCATACCAGTTTACGTATATTGATTGGATCTGCTAATAAACAAAAAGACTATGATATTTTCATTTAGTCATGTTTTACATGCAGTCTACACATTTGTTGACATTTTGGCTAAGTCTACGATTTTCTTCTGTTCCCCTTTGAGCATCCGCTGAGGCAAGTTCTACTGTACTGCACAATGTCACCTTTGTTTACATTGTTGGCATTTGCACTGGAAAGAATTTTGCTCTTTATACTTATCGATTCCAATTGTACGGATACCTCACTAAACCGACATTGTTTGATGAAACCAAGCAGTCCAGATAAGGGAGGTCTGACTGTAAACCGTTTAAATTATTTTCTTTTCCAGTAGAAATTTTCCTGATAAAAAAGTCAATTATCATAAATTTACAAGTAGGTGTATTAAGAAGCAAACTTTGAGTGCAGTGTAAGCTGTTGAAGCACACATCCTTTAAAACGTATTTTTCAATAACTACTGCATTAACTGATAACTGCATCAGTACAGTATTACTAATTCTTTTATCAACTTCAAGTTTTTATGCACAATTTTCTCCAGCATCTTTTTATTTGAGTAAAGCATTACTTCTAAGTATTGTTTGACTTTCGTATTGCCAATCACTTTGCAAGGTCTTGAGACAACCCTAAGGGTATTTATAAACCTCGTCAGATGCTTGGAAGAACTACTCTTTACGAAGGTTGCAGACTGCAATATCTTCAAGAATACTGATCCTTGCGAAGACTGACAACAATTCCTGAATTCCCACATCTTTACAAGACTGTTTCTGTTTTGCAGCAACCAGCTCAGCATTCATAGATATTTTGGAATATTACTTTCATTGATTTGATAGCATTTTAAGCCATCAGAAAATTGAAAATGTGATAACAGTGGATACTCCTTTTATATACATCTGCACTGTTTTTGTTTCTGCAGATTCGTCAGATACTTTTTATACCACTATAATTATCTTTTTTCAAAACACAAAATAACAGAAAAAGTTATAAATCATACATACAGTGTTGGTGAAATTGTTTGAATACGCTGTGAAAAAAACTCAGCTGCATTTGTTTGGCCATCTTTGCATTGAGATTTTTCACAACTTTCTGAAAAATACAGGTTTTAAAGTTCATTTACAAGTAAAATATTGCTATCAAGAACCACATATACAATAAGCACACATACCTGTGAGCATTCCAGATGCTGCTTGAGCCAGCACACTATCAAATATTTCATTATATTGTTCATCAGTCAATGGTTTGTGCTTGGAGACTTTCACAGTATTTACCTATAAAAACTCATGCATAATTAAATTGCAATTTTGAAGAAGTTAAAATCAATCTCCCACAATGGAATATAACTATCATCTGTGTCAAGCACTGTATGCATTAGTGATGTAGTTGAGACCACAAGCTTTGAGACTGAGACCTGGTTAAAACTTCAAGACTGAGACTCAAGACTTCAAACTTTGTTGATATGGCTGAAATTTTTTTTAATGTCATCATCACTTCTAAGTTCAATTTTTTTATTTTTTAGCATTTTTCCAATCTTTTTTGGTTGTTTCTCACCTGCAAATACAACAGACATAAAAACTCTTGATATATACAAGTGTTACTAAAAAGCCATTTCTTTGCGATATTCAAAGTCTCAAGACAATAGGCTGTAACCGCGACCTGCAGCCTTCGAGACCAAGACAAAACCTGAATCCTTCAAGACAGAAGGCAAGACTCACAAAAATGAGTCTCGAGACCAAGTCTTAAGACTCCATCACTGGCATGCATTACATAATACACTACTAAAACACATTAGCGTAGTTTGCACTATGGGAGAAAATATCTGCAAAAATAACCCTTTATATTATTTTCATTACAGTTCTAAGGGTATAAGCCCCAAACCTAATTTTGAGCCATTTTAACTTGCATCTCACAAACTAATGTGCCAATAATGGTGTCTCATCATAACCAACTTACAAACAGTGCCAAACAGTCCATTTCTGACAACCCACAATTACAAGTATATATCTAGTGTTGGCTAGTTAAGTCATATTCAGGAGCTAATAACTTGAATTATGTCTTTGTAAAAGCAGTGACTTAAAAATAACCCCTTCCAAATTTATTAATACATCATTAATCAACCACATACAACATATTGCCACAAAAATGTGCAAAAAGCAAAAACAATTGTTTTGATCTTCATTAACTTTGATGTTATGATTCAGTAGTTGAACAAACTATGCCAACTGGTATCAAAATAGTGGCCAATAGTCACTACACTATGCTGGATAAAATTAAGATATAAAATAACATGTTAAGAAGAAAAATGTCAAAGCATACAAAATTCACCTCATTATTTTGGTTCATTTCTTCATCCCTTTTTTCTTCAGGACCTAAAGAAAACATTAACACTTAACACTATTTTTTAAAATCACTTATTTCGAATTTTTGGAAACCTGCTAGATCCATTTACAATCACAAACCCCCTTCCCAATGCATGTAATTTGCTACCACAAACAATATTGCACAGGTTTTGAGAACGGTCATTGCCAATTGCACCAAATATAAGAGGTTCTGACATACAGTAGTAAAATACAAGTGAAATGCATTTGCCATGAAGCTGTATTGACAAAACTTAGAGGTTTCAAAGTGTACTAAGAAATGTATAAAGCATCAGTAAAAAGACAACAAATAACAGAACTTTTGGATATAGCATGTAGAAACAGATAAATATAAGACAAGGGTCTCAAACACAAGGTCTGTTGTACAGCCTACAACATACTCGGCACTGTCAAATAAAGATTTTTTCTCAGATAGGCTTGTATTGATGATTTTAAACGTAATATTGAGGACCTTGCTGACGAGAAATTCTGCCAGCTAAGAGGCCAGAACAACATATGGCTGTAATGGGATTATATTCACTTTGCTCATTACTTAATTTTGTTTATTGAGTTTCCAATGTGTTTTCTTGTTTATTGATCTTGTATTGCATATTGCAGCCTTCGGTTAATTTACACATCTTCATTTAGCCCTCTGAGCAACTTGGATTTGAGACCTCTGATTTAAGAGTTAGTTGAGAATTAGGTCTGAGGTAAAATAACGAAAATTTGGGTAAATAAAACTTTTTGGGTAATTTTTATCCAAACTTACATTTTTTAACCATAATTTTTGAACCAGAAACCTTAGAAAGCTAATCAAAGGCTCAAAAGACTCAGATTTTAGCCTACAGATTTCTTGTGGTTGGGACCTAGGGCCCGATATCCTCAAGTCAAAAAGGATTAAACCTATGCCACGTATGTCACCCACAAAAAAACTGAAATCCAAAACTTGACATTCTTTTTTATTGGAAACTAGATTTTCCGAGTCTTTTGAGAATTTGATGAACAGCTCTCTAGCACAATCTGTTGGCAAGTTATGGAGTTGCAAAGTGGTGCGAAAATATGAGATTTACAGGTAAATCCACCAGGCAGTGAAGGTGTTAATGAATAAAAAAATTAAGTGACTTCAGTCATAATGTCTGAAAAGCTGTAGGCTAGTGAATAATATTTTGGCAAGTTCTAATAATATTACAAGACAAAATGACCAAGATGTCACAGTGAAAAAAACAACAGGTTGAACAGAACTGTCAAATAAAAGAGGTTGTGTGATGCAACACAAACTGCCAAGTATGAGAGGTAGTTGAGACGAAATACCAAATACACAAGAGGTTTTTTAATATAAACCAGTGGTTCCCGAAGTGGGCCACCCCTGGGGGCGGTGAGAAACTCTAGGGAGGTGGCGAAGCAGAAATGGGCGGTTGGGGGTCGATAGGAGACCTGGTTAATAATTACATTTCTGTTGTCTTACTAACTTTGAGTGACCAAATGTCATAAAAAACAGTATGATCAACAAACATGTATGCATGTAATTTGTAAACAAA
>JGI24021J15306_10012106_pt1 | contig 10714 bp, 6 predicted proteins | sample Ectturendosymbi1_FD_15306 | JGI IMG/M metagenome (IMG submission 15306) | reverse complement strand
TAAAAAATAACAAACAAACTTTATGGTAGTATAATTCACTGTCGAAAATGTAAAGTTTCTACCTTATGTGGTTTTTGCGATATAAAAATTTTGTGTGCAGGACTTTATGGACACCCTGTATATTGGCCGTCGCATCAACAGTCATTACTTCACAGCAAAACCTTTTGTTTTTTTTCGGCTTGAACCCAGCATGGATTAGGCGTTTTACCTTACCGCAAAGCACGACACCTTATGCTACCGCGCAAGTCAGGCAGTTAAATACGTTACGTTGGTGGTCACACAGCTATAAAGTTTTAATAAAATGTAACGGGCTCCCAACTCTGTTCAATCGGGTATCTGGGAATTGGAAGTTTGAATATCAAATTCAGTCGACGACTGGCCGACAGATTTTTATGAAGCTTGTCCTTCCGTGTGATATACTTGCTGGCATTCAGCTGCACACTAAGACCGTGCTTAGATCGATGCGAGGGGAAGCTTTACTTTCTGAGTTTTTGTCTCCAGGGCTGGTGGGTTTGATTGTCCAGCGTAATGAATGACGTTCAATTAGCCCAAGTGTGAATAACGTAGGAGCTCCAACCCTTTTCGGAGAATCGGCGCTGGGCGAAGAGAAGGTTAAGCGTCGCTGACCTTTTTTTACAGGAGCCTGAAAATTTCTTGGTGAATGTGATATCATAAGCTATAAACGAGAAGTTCCAGGTATTTCTTTGGCAGCCCAGCTGAGCAGACACGAACGGTAGATTGTAGTGCTCTTTTGAGTGTGCTCTCGACATTTGGAAGTGAACCTTGTTTCATTGGTGCAGCCATGAATCGCCCCCTTTTTTGCATTTTTCTTGAGGAACTTAAAATTCAAAAGTACAAGAGGTTTATGCAGAAAGAATGGTTTTATGGTGTAGTGTTCCTTCCACGGACCAGTAGCGCAGTCGCACTACTGTTGACTGGCAAAAAATCAGGCCGATTACGATGCAGAAAAGGTCGCGGAAACTACTCAGGAAACAAAAATCAATTGTGGAATCATGTTGTTTACTTGTTTCGTTGATTGTCACCACTTGTTTCGCTATAGACATGTTTTTTTCTCGTTGAAAAACAAATGGTTTAACAATGCTGTCAGCGGGAAGAAGAAAAGTAAAGCGGAGAGAGCGACTGCAATGGGGCTTGTTGCTGATGACAATGGTGTTTCTCGTAACTGCTGTGCTATCAGGATTCACAGAGTCTAGCGAGTTGGACAATGCAACTAGGTTCAGACGACAGGTCCGTATTAATGTGACGACCGGTAAGAACAGCAGCGACGCCGAATTGTCCATTCCGTCAGATCCAGAAGCGGACAGTGAATCTAATCCAATCTATCCACACGATGTAATTGATCTTGCTACAAGGCGTAAAGGTCGGTATCAATGCCTGCGTTGTACCATTTGCGTTGGTTTCTGAGGCGCTGGAAATGGTTTTAAGTGATGAAATACATTTAGTTGATGTATGAGCTTGACGTTTTTGCTGGAAATCGACTTCACTGATGTTAGTTTACGATTGATGATAGCTTAGGCACGAATGTGTAATTCGTGGCGCCTGGCAGTTTCAAAAAAAAGAGCATAGCCAATTTTTATTATTTTGTTTGTGAAAAACGCTTCATCGTGCTTTTTAAGGTTTGCTTTATTCGTTGAAACGCTTCACCATGCGAACAACCCTGAACGCATTGCGCTTAAATGTCATTCACCAAACAAGTTTTCGTTAGAAAATAACCCGTGAGACTTACATTCCTTAAAAGCCCCTATGCCTTATAACTGACCCAGTTCTACTCGCTGGGGAAATTGCGCTTGTTCTGTTCGCGGCAGCTGATTCGTGTTGAACTTCATCAGCTTGCGTCCGCCACAAGGTGACGAGCACTGGAGCTATTTATTTCGAGGTCTGTCACGACCGCGTATCAACCGATAACAATTCGCGTGCAATTGTATCACGTACAGTTGTACCACCTGACTTGCATGTTTAAGTTAACGCTCTGTGACACGTGAGAAAAAGAAGAGCTTTGGTCAGTTGACGTTTCGAATAATTTAATTGTTTGTGAACGGCGCGAGCGAGATCTTTTCAAACTTTTACACTGTCCAAAACATTGCTAAAAAACGATCTGTGCGCATGGCGAGCGCATCCTTCACAATTCTTACAGTTTATGGGTTTTTTTTAATAGTAAATCGCTCATTGAAAAACATCCTCACCAGTTTCTTTGCCCTGCAACACAAGTGTTGCGCGTTGAGTTCTCCTCTAACCCGGCATGGCTTATTGTGTCGTAGGTGCCGCCGTGCTGCACGCTGTTGGGATGCTTTACATGTTTGTGGCCCTTGCCGTGGTCTGTGATGAGTTCTTCGTTCCAGCGTTGGAGGTGAGAAAAGTAGTTATTTTCACGATTCACTGCGAAGTTTAAGTTAAGTTCTGTTTTTTTTTAATCAGTTTGTCCGTATTATTTCATCTCTTAAAGTTAGTTGAAAGCAGTTAAAAAGCAGTTCGTTTACTGTATGTATATTACAACTTCCCTTTCGTTTCTAATTTTATGAAATAAAACAACTACAAAAATCAATAGGAAAACTTTAGTATGTTAAGAGAAATTGTTTGAAAACAGGAAAGCAGAAAATATAGTTGTTTTTCTTGACGTGGTAATTTGGTGTGGACCCATGGAATGTGGATAGGCTGTTTTTTAACACTTAAACTTCGTGATGGTTTCCATTGACTCAAATGGTTTCCTTATTGTTTAGAGAAAAAAGTTTTCAGCCGGAAATAACTTAAATCTAGCCAAGTTGTCGTGATCATTTTCGGAAACACGCGATACGAAGAAACACAATGAAGAGTTTGTTGCTAACTTGTTTTACCGGCGTATCTAATATGGTTTTCCCCTAGTTGACGATACGAAACTTATGATGTTTTTTCGACGCGCTTGTAGATGTAGTTGACAATTCTATCTAAATTTTCATTCGGCTAAATTTTGATTGTTCATGCCCGCCTGCCTTACTCATTTTGCCCTATAGCTTTTTCACTACTGTTCAGGGGTGGTGGAACCGGGGGGCCACACGGGCCTAGGCACCCCCACTTTTTATAGGTGTCTTTCCCCCCACTTTTACACTTCGAATTTTGCTTAAAGAGGTTTAAGCAACGCAATTAGTATTGAGTCCATTGTTAAAGTAAATCGCTTTATGAAAAAATATTTCCATAGTTTTTTGACGTGCGCTTGTGCCCCCCACTTTGAAAAAGGTTCCTCCACCACTGCTACTGTTTGAATATAGCGGTATCGTCTCCGTTGCTTTTTATGTTATCGTTTTGCGCAACGGATTTGGGTGCTGAGCACGTGGAAGCCAAGTACGACGCTATCTTGCACAGGGATAAAGTCCTAAAACGTTTCGAAATTGTCAAACCCAGCTGCAGCGCTTTTGTAACTTGCTTATATATGACTTTTTTAATGTGTGCTGTTGAATATCATGCAACATGTGCATCGAAAACTATAAAACTAATTCCAAGGAATACCAAAAAGCAGTTCGGTTGCTTTTATAGTTAAAACTAATTAAAAAAAATAACTCTAGATTTCCTTCGTGCGTAGTAGTTGGTATAATGAGTCGCCCGAAGCCACGAATCCCTTGGTTTCCGTGTGGTGGGTGTTTTGAAACAGCTTTTCGTAGCGAAGAAGCTGCAGCAAGCAGTCTAAAGGTGGCTTCACACAGAATCCGGTTACGGCTTACGAACCGGCTTATGACCAACGGCAGTCTTGACACATGCAGCAAGANCACCATCACCGACAACCACGGCAAGCCGGCTTACTTAAACCAATTTTAAGTAAGCCGTTCGCAAGCGAGAAAATTCAGCNCGATACGGACAACGGAGCATGTGCCAAGACTGCCAAGACTAAGGTGTTTTAGGGACCCGATTCGGATCCCTAGAATTGGAAATCGGGTCCCTAGAATCAGAGAAAATCATCATCGGGTCCCTGGAATCAGAGAAAATCGGGTCCCTTACAGGTACATACCAGGTACCTAACAATTTACTTAAAAAAGCTGATAATGGGTGTATTTCTTTTCGAAAAATAGCGCGTTACTGGTGCTGGCGCAGGCTGTATACTCAATGATTAAAATTTTTTTGGTGCACCGTTTTTTAAGATGAAGCTACCAAAACATACCTGCGTGCCGACTCGAAAAAAGTATCTGAAACGCCATGCTGTGTTCGCTACTTTCGTTAGTTTGCTTAGAGCAGCTATGTCCAACCCGCGGCCCAGTCGAAGGTTTTGTGCGGCCCAGTTTAGGTTTTCACTGTAATAGGAGTAACTACATACTGACAACCTGTCCTTATTTTGATAATCTTCAATTAGACATTATTGATGTATGTTGTCCTCAGTGCCATTTTATCATGGCTGTTACCATTGCAGTTATGATTCCAACGCTTTCAGTACACTAGCTTAAGCGAAGTTTAGTTTGCTAAGGTCAAAGTAAGCCATTCAATGTGCTGCCCTCATTAATATGTCATAAAATGTGCGGCCCTGATTGAGATAGTGACATGATTTTCGGCACAGTAAGCCATTTAGTTGGACATAGCTGGCCTAGAGTTTATCTCTTGATGAATTGTTAAAAAGTGGCCGTTATTTTTCCATGAATCAGGCTTGATGTTTCGAAGAGCTTGTTAAAATTTAAAATCGCTTCAATTCGTTAGCCGTGGCAGCAGCATGTTTTCAGGTTGTTTTGAGGGACCGAAACGGTCTCTTAATTTTTCTACAACGGACTCCCAAAATACAGTAATACCTCACTTTACTACCAACACCAAAACACACTAAAACTTTGCGGTAACCTCGGCATTTAGATAAAACAGTTGCGGTCTTTTAAAATTTCTTAACGGTCACCAGAACCGTACCTTCTCAACGGTCACCAGAAGCCCTCGTTGTTATAACTTATATATCTTCACGATGAACAATACGAAGTTTTTGGACGATAAGAAATTTCACGATGGACAATAAGAAATTTTTATCTTTGTCCCTCAAACGCTGACTCATTTTCTTAACTAGCAGTCTACTTTGAAGGTTTTGATAAGGAATAAGATATCTGGTTGGCATGTGTTAAGAAATAAAGGTATAAGCAAGCGAGTTTCTTTCTTGATTTCTGTCCCAAGCCCTAATCTACGAAAATCCTTCACTAATCACCAAAACGTCTACGTTGGTCCAACGTTGGCCTGAAATTTTAAAGCAGATTTAGGCGATGCTGAGGAACTGCCCTACAAGCAGGTCGTCGTCAGTTGTGGGCAGTTTTTTTAAGGTTTGACCTTCGTGACCGTCCAGGCATTTTGAGGGACTGTAACCACTTCATCTGAATACCGAGATGGTCATAACGCGAGGTTATAGTGTATTTTAACGATGGTTATGCAGAGAGGTTCTACTGTATTTTCAAAGACCGTTGGACAAACTTGAGAGACCGTTTCGGTCCATCAAAACGCTATAAAAAAACGCTGATCGTAGGGAACATGGTGCTGGTACGCTTTTTAATTAGCTTCTATACGAATTAGTCCCATAGTTTTTTGTTTCTACCTCCAGCTTGTATCACTTTAAGGAAGAGTCACGCCGCACCGATCGCATTCCCATCGCTCCTCGGTCAAGGATCGCCTTAAACTGATGTAGATCACGAGGTCACTTATTGAATAGATTGCAGCAGTCGACAGGCTGCCGTCTGGAGATTGAATGCAAAACTCTTTGTGCTAAATCAAATCCCGTTCCGAGCGAACGAACGTGTCCTGGGTTGTGTCCCGAAGCCTGCTTTACTGAATTCGGCACCAGCAGCGCTTGCAACAGTTTGATGTCATCGTGGTGGGGGTTTGCAGGAGGTTGTCTTTGTTCAAGCATGCGGTTAATTGGTGTTTTCAACTCCGTGTAACTCATTTTGTCGTCGCATCATCTTTTGACTAAAGTTGAAACGTTTACGTTCTTTTCTGTCGTCGGTAAATCTTAGGCTTACGAACATCATAAAACGTATTTTTTCGCACCCCGGTCATTGTTGGTTGACCGTTGCGGTAAAATGCCTTGCAACAGAACCAAGCCCATTACAGGATATTCCGCGTGACGAAACGCCATCTAAACGTTTCCACGAAAAGCGACATGGCTTTATCCAACCAGTCACGTTCACAGGTGATCATACACAGGCTGGACATATCAGATGACGTGGCTGGCGCGACGTTCATGGCTGCCGGTGGCAGCGCGCCAGAGCTTGCTACGTCGATCATCGGCCTGTTTCTTGCGAAAAGCAACGTCGGCGTAGGTGAGCAACGCAAATCCGTGATGTGCAATATTTATAGCGTTGAAATCTCGGTGGTCGTCGTTCTTTGTTGGGTGCCGACAATTGGCNGCAGGGTGAAGCCTAAATGTGCTTCTTGAATTCTTGCCGGGGCGGTTGAGGTGAACGTTCTTGTCCAAGTAACGTCATACAGCGATTCACTCAGTGGCCCGAACACGCAACCTTTCAGTTGAGAGGCGCACACTCTGCCACTGGGCTATCGCCTGTAATCGTTTCTTTCACACTTGGTTCAGCAAGTGCCTTGCAGATTTCGGATTAACTAAGAGTTGAATTTGCAACGATTTACAAAGCAATCGCACTGTTTTTGTAAAGGTTTTTTTCTAAGTAGAAAAAAGCTATATCATATGTGAAAACTGACACTTACATCAAACACAAAATATGTCGCCCATGAGTCTTGTGTCTTGACCACGTCGTCAGTCTGGGCCGGCATCGGTAGCCATGCATGCACTGCGTGTTGTGATTCTGAGAATAGTGGATGCGTGATAGGAAGTGATCTGTGCTTTTTCCTAGCGGGTGGTGAACCTTTCGGTGCTAAAAGAACAGAAAAGTCACTGAAAGGACCATGCTGCTTAGAGTTAGGAAAAGAATTTGGCAAACCTATTGCGAAAAGCTGCTCGCCAAGCCAAACCAGCCAATGACCGAATTTGGCAAGTTCTTTTTATACGTTTTTTTCGCTTTCTAAAGTAATCCATGAACTTCATCATAAATTACAACAAGCAGGCTGCCCCGATATCATCTAAAAATAAAAAGTTGCTTAAATTTATGCAACGGCATAAGTGGTTGTTGCTCCGGCGCACTGGACCCAAACAGTGAAACATTGGTACCGCCACCGCGTAGCGCCGATTTGTTCAGTTGAGCTGAGGCCTCCACTGATCCCAAACAGTGCTTTCGTTTCCAAAAACTTTCGCCCATTCGTCATTGCATCGCGCTTTCGGCCGAACGATCCAGCTCACGGTGTTCTGTTATACGTGCGCTTCGGCGTGACCCACATACTCGATTCTTTGGAACGGTTTGGCGATCGATAAGTGCCCTGCAATCATTCTGCTCATCGATTGACCGCAATCGAAAGTGCAATCATTGTGACAGACGAATCAGGAATCGATTCGATGCGCGGGAGAACGGGACGGCATCATCCCTGCCCGGTGTGGACGTCACCGACTCTGACGGCGTGCTGCTTATTAGTGTTCATTGATTAAACAATACGCCATGGTGGACTCAGTCAGAAGTTTTGAAGAAAGTAATTCCCTATTATGACAAAAGTAACGGCCGAAGAGGTGGACTTTGAAAACATGTTTAGGTAAACTATTTCCGTCGTTTAGGTAAACTATTTCCGTCGCTATACTAACGCAAGCGTGAGCAAACTNACCTCACTCTTTTGTAATCAGCAGGAAAATAGCACTGTTAAAATATACTTAAAAAACGCAACAAATGTGACCGTAGGAACGTACTAAAGTGAAACGCCGTCAGTCGCGTATCTCCGCGGACTTGCACCAGGTGCAACTCCATCTTGACGTAACGGCTAATACTTAGTAAGGCGAAGTTGACCACAAGTTGAAAATACGCACAGGTATCGCGTAGTTTTTAACATTTAAGCTCGACTTTATCACTAACCACGACCTTGGAGTTGTCAAAATCAACCCGATAATGTAGTTTATCTCACAAACGCATGTAGACTGAACCAGGGGCGGGTCCAGCCAGTGAGTTCAGGGGGAGCGATTTCAGTATTATTTGGTATGTCAAGTCTCAAAACGGCTTTGCTACTATGAGAATGATGAGGTATACTTCACAATACTTGTGTGACAAAACAATGGACGAAGAAATGGCCCTATGCCACGAATGTTGTTTTCCGAATTGTACAAAATTATGGTGAAAAAAGTTACTTTCGTAGGTTATAGGGGGGAATCGCCCCCCCTCTGGATCAGCCCCTGGACTGAACTGAGTAAGCTTGGTGATCTGCGACGCTCCTTGGAATTTTTAAGTAGCGCTGCGTTTGCCCGATTTACGAGGCGTAGCAAGAGTCAACGTTGTGGCTGTTGAAGTAAAGGCACGTTTGTAACAAAAAATGACCCCTTAATTGCGGCATAAGATTGAGATCGGTGTCCCAAAAAAGGGTTTAAGTGCTTTTGGTGTTTTTTATCAGATTAGCCAAAAAGTTTAAGAAACTTTGAAGCCATCTGTTTTGCACATGACGTTTTTTTATTATGGACAGTATAGCCACAAATATCGAAAACATTATTTTATTCAACGTTTCACACTAGTCGTAAGCTACCGTCAGGAATATTAATGAAATATTCATCTTAATTTTATTAAAGTTCCTGATAATGGTTTACGATTAAGCTGAAACGCTGAATTAAATAACGTTTTCGATATTTGTGGCTATATTGTTCACAATAAGAATCTGCAGCAACTCCGTTCATTGCTTGAAGTTTTGTTTTTATAACATAAATCTAGCAGTAGCAAAATAGCACCGGTGCAAAAAAAGCATTTTGTTCCAAATACGCGCGAATTCTGAGGTGAAACATCGTTTTGCTGCGTGATCCACAGGCTGTTTTTCGCCAAACAAATGGAAAGGCGGGGACAACTTTCACGGGGACGATCTCCCTGACAAGGACGAGTTTGGTTTTCACTATCAGCGTTGGTGACGTTGATGAAGTGTGCCCTGAAAACGCTTTTACAAATTGTCGTAAAGTTTAAATTGGATTGCGGGTCTTTAGAAACCGTCTTGTTTTCCCAAGTTTGCATTTGTGAAAGTCGAAGTCCCTAATTTTGTCCGTTAAGTCACCACTTACACAACACTGCCTTAATTACCGCATTGCAACAAACGTTTGTTAGCGCTTGACTCAAGCGTTCACAGAAGGTGCCGCCGTGGGATATGGCTTTTCGCACGCCTTTACGCCATAGAAACAAAGCTTGAACTCTGATGAAATTTGGTTGATGATCCCTAACTCCAATTCGCTATAGCGGCAACGCCTGCTAGGGGTTTGCATTGCCTTAAACCCCTCTCCCCCTTAATAGAAAATTACTTATAGTTTCATGAGTTGCAGCTGCCCATTGAATTTTGCACACAACGCAAAAATTGCTGTGGACACGATCGGACGCTACGTTTCGGCGTTGCTATAGCGACGGGCATACCATGACCGACGAAGCCGAAAGCAAGGGCTCTTTGCAAGTTTCCTGAAAACCGTTTGAAAAAAGTGCCATGCGTTTCGCGCGAATTGCTAACCCTGGTTTACTTTACCCGGAGTTTACTTTAAACTTGTTTTACTTTACCTTGCTTTACTTCACTTTGGTTTACTTTACGTTGGTTTACTTTGCTGACCTTGGTTTACTTTACCCTGACGGGACAGGCGACCAGTTCAGCTAACGTGCGGTTGCTGTGATCTGAATTTATTTCTTCCTGAATATGAGCAATTTTTTCAAACTTTTATCATGTTCTTTCTGCCATTAAAACGAATGGTAAAAACTACGTTAAACTCTTTGTGTCGTGCACATCGCCACTCAACAAATGATACCAAGCAAGTGCAAAACTGTGTGTGACGTGAAGAGACCACAAACCACATATCCGAATGGTTTGGCTGGATATGTACGCGATAATCAGAGAAATGATCATGATTGCGCAAGTGTGTGTTTGGAACAACTCTTGTCGTGCAATGATCCGATTTTTAATCTTGGAACTATTCTAAAAAATGTATTGGCTTGTGAAGCCTATTGCTTGGTGCTCGATTGCTTTCTCCAAATGTTTTTGTACACAATTCGCTGTCTGTAGGCCTGATTTTCCTCAAGGTCAATTTATTGCAAAGATTATTTCACAATATCTCATTCCGGAAACACGAGATTCTCTATGTTTTCACTGATCTTAAGTATGCCTTACTACGAGAGAAACTATCAACCTGACTCTAAACTGTAAGGCCCGTCTATACAAGGCAACCTCCTCTGTTTGGTATACAAGGATTGATCGCAATATATAACTGCGATTCGCATTTTGAACTACCTATTGCACTTTGTTTTTCATATTACAGGCACAATAGTTGGCTCCGCCGTCTTCAACATCCTGTTCGTGATTGGGATGTGCAGTCTGTTCAGCCGAGAAATCCTCAAGTTGACATGGTGGCCCCTTTTCCGAGACTGTCTGTTCTACATCATAAGCCTTGCAGCCCTCATCGCGGCATTCAGCAACTCGCAAATCGAGGTGAGAACTTGATTGTTTAATTATTATTTTATCGGTACGTTTTCAGTGCGAAACATTAAATGTTACACTGCATTTCGTGTACACATTAAACCAATACGCTTAAACGTTCTGTTTTCATATTTTTTGTGATTTTTCAGCCTAAATGATTTCTTAACGTTGATACTTTTCGGAGCTATTGCGTTTCAGACGTTGAACTTGGGGGCCCGAGGTATGATTTTATGGTGGG
>JGI24021J15306_10012104_pt1 | contig 10714 bp, 5 predicted proteins | sample Ectturendosymbi1_FD_15306 | JGI IMG/M metagenome (IMG submission 15306) | reverse complement strand
GTCATTGTCGTTCGACTTGTCCAGCTTCGATGGCGGCGACGTCGCTTCATCGCTTTGCCTGATCGACACGATAACAGCGAACTGGATGCTTAGCGCGCACGGGCCAACAGCAGCCTTCAAACGTCTAGCTGCTGGTGTGTCAGCAAATGTTTGCCTGTCACGGGCTGCTTTGAGGTTAAAAATTGTACTTTGCGTCACTGCTACACGAAGACCTGCTTTATGGTTTCGGTGGCTTCCCTGGACAGTTTTAAAATTTGACCTTTAGATGTGGGTTGTCGACTCAAAGACTGTTGACGCTAATTGCAAATTGCTTACGTAGGAATGGTCAGAATGTGAGTGGCATGGTGTGCAAGTGAAAAGCGTCAAATGTCCGTAAAATCAACTCAACTCAGAGCTGAGTTGATCAGAGTTTTTTTCTCTCATTGTGCAAAAGCCAAAATATTTAAATTATTTTAACTGGATCACCATGCAATTCACACAACGCTTAAAATGAAACAGAGCATTTCCACTGCTGGAGATTGACTGACAATGACTGATACACCCTCTTAAATTACACCTCAAATTACCACGCTTCTAATCTTATATGCAAATCCAACTTTCACAAGAACTTAACAACATGTGAAAAAAAGGACAGCGGATTTACTCGCAGATTCTTTGCCTATTTTTACCTCAACAGCGACGGTTGATTGTCGGACGCGTCACCCAGCACAGTATGCTCTACTAGCGGCAACCCAGTGTTGCCATTCAAAGCACCTCCCTTTGCCTCGAGATCGAATGTCACCTTCGAAGACAAGCCATCGTACATCGGGTAGTGCTCGCGCAGGAAATGTTCTTTAGCCTGTGATTACATTTTCAGCGAAATTGTCAAGGCCGGGGTGACAAAGAAGTTATAATCGATCATTACAAGAATCAATGACACCGAACCATTCAAAAAGTCTCTGTACCGAAGCAACGCGTTTACGCAAGCAATTTTCTACATGAAAATCTGTGGAGCCAATTTTGTCTTGATTTTAAGGCACAATCCATGCCTTGAGTGAAATTCCTGCTGTGGCGTTGCGAGTAGAAGTTCAATCCAATTCAATCGACGTTGAACTTTTATTGTAAACACGCAAAAATGTGTGGTGAATCCTGTCATGGAGTCGAAACTTAATTTTTCGTGGAGTCAAAAGCTTAATTTTAATGCCTTTCATTGAAAAAGATCGAAAACTTTCTGAAAATGTTTTACACCATACGCCATTTCACGAAACGACTACCAGTTAACTTGACAGTCCCGAAGGTCTTATTCTGCAGTCTCAACCCAAAGCAAGTTTCCAGCACCGATCAAAATATATTGCGTGCGACTGGCGACTGGCAAAAAATCGCATCTTGTCCGTGAGAGTTTCCGCATGAACAAGCGGAACAGTTCAAGCAATGTCTAAGTGGAGGCTACAAATGAAATCTAACAAGAAGCCACATTAAACAACAGCGATTTACTTGGACGGGCTGAACTGAAACAATACGCAATATTGCAGTTTATAGTACAGCCATGCGATAAAAACACTTCAGCTTTTATAATGTCCTTCTTGAAAAACCACTACTCCACAGCAATAATTTACCAACAGACCAGTAATGGCATGTGTTCTCGCAAGCTGACACTTTCGTAACTGAACGCTCAACAATAAACCTTCGAAGCAAACTCGCTAGCAGTCCAATAATTTTATAATGAAGTTTCAACGACTTACAATGTCATATTTATTTCCCAGCAGAACGAACGGAACAGTCCCGGGTTTTGGTTTAAACTGTTCAGATCTGAAAAAATAAATATTTTTGTTCCAATAAAGTGAGTTTTTTGTTTGAAATGATGCAAAATAAAGCTTAAGAGCTAATAAGACCTTCGGTGGATGCGATAGTCCGTCAATATCAAGATAGGTCGTAGTTCAGGATACAAAACTAGTATACAGTATTAATAGGCAGTTAATTCACCACTAATTTACTTGATCAATTGTTCTTGTGACGCTGCAGCCATTTCAGCGTTGTTTGCGAAATCTTTCACTTTTTGGCAGGTTGCAGATCTTGAACCATCGTCAACTATGACCGCTTTAATAAAAGTTTTCAAATTGGGCCGAAGGATTCAGAGTTCAGTCTTGGAATAGTTATAATAAATTTATGCAGGTTCTTGTAAAAGTAGGGACTGACCAGAAAAAAAACTTTCCCCCAAATTAGCCGCTGGTCTGAAGCAGATCACCAGACGTTAGCACGTTAAATCTAAATATGCTACTTGGTTTATTGCAGCCATATTGTTAGCCTTATCTCAGGGGTTCTCTCACCGGGGTGCGTGATCCTATCATAGGAGGTTAGCGACGTGTTTCGGAAAAGTCAAAGCTACACTACGTTTGTTGAAACAAACATCTACGCCTTACAAAGCCTCATCGAGTATTGGTCTTTCGCATGGAACAGTACTTATTTCTCCCTGGGGTGTGAATTATGTATGTGACGTCACAATGCCTTTGACGTCATACTGCAATTGGCTGATTAAGACTTTTGGCACAAACAATGACTTCCTCTTTCTAACGTGATGACTTGATAACAGCGATTTACGAGCTTGCATTATGAAATATAGTGTAAACTCTATGTGCGCGTTACGCTGGTTAAGCTCTCTCAACATGTTCTACTTTACTTTAATTGGCCTCTCTCAGTGTGGGATATTGTGAGTTTGCCCCTTCAGCCCTGGAGAAACTTTCATCTGGAGACCTCGTGTAAGTCTTGTCCATGCAAGTAACCAATTACACGTGTGGTTAATGAATTTACTATAGTTGTGATATTACATATCATAAACGCGATTGCTTGATCCACCATAAACGAAAATCCAACCCTTTTCCTCAAGGTCAGATGTAGCAAGCGTTTTAAAAATCAAATGCGTTTGTTCAGTTGGTATCATTAGAATAATACGTTAGGGTACGTTAGGGTATCTTTCACAAAGCACTATGACACATAGGCTACGTTGCAGAGCATTTGTGATCAGCTCCTGTTTCGGGAAGTTGAGGATCCGTGGAGACATTTGACATCCACTGGGGCTTCGTGGGTGGATAAAGTTTGGGAATCACACTGCTCTATCTTGTTTCAGCATGCCGTTACGCACGTAGCATTTAGATTCAGCAGTGGTTTCATGTCAATGATGTCAAAGTGAATATTAGCAAGCGGGTAAATTGCGTGGTCGTAAGGTGTCATCACAAGCGCACGACCCGGGAGGGTGGCCGCCCCTCTCCTATAACTGACAAATTTGTAAAAATCAGGCGAACTAGGGCGATGTTCTGAACTTTCAGGGCAAGGAAGTTTCTTTCGGGCAAGATAAGAAAATCAGGGCAGTCTGTGGAATTGAACGTGGTAAATTTGGATTCAACGGGATTGGAACATTAAGCACTGCGGGGAACTGACCGTTCTTTAATTCCAAACGGAAAATCCGATACATTTCAGACGATTTTCAATCAGTTTGCATGACAAACCAAGGTTACAGCCAGAGTCAAAACTCAGGGCAGTTACAAATTTTTTCCGGGCAAACGCTTCCCGCCCCTGAAAAGACTTTCCCGCAAATCTATGGATGTGATATGTATATTTCCACACCACCGTATGCCATGGGGAACCGCATTTTTACTCAAAACGTTGATACGCTCTTCAAAACTATGACGAGTGGTGATGACAGGGAAACATCGCCACGGACAAGGACTCGCGTTTTCACAAATGTTCATTGGTAAAATGTTGAATAAAAAGTCATTATTCAAACGCCCTAAAATAAAGTACTTTTCTGCAAAAGTTTATGGTTCACTATCAGATGTATTCGCTAATCTTTTTTCTGTTTTTTTTTTATTTTTGCTTCACTAATCGGAATGATAGAGGACTACCTGATTTTTACACAAAACAGCATGCAATGAACAAGTTAAATACGACGTTGCGTCTTCTGGTGTTGAAGCCTTAAAAATATCGCTACAAAATCTCCACATCCATAAGCTGCACACCTCTAAGTTAAAACGGAAGCGTAAATAAGACGTTCTAAAGCTTAAGCAAGATTCCAGTCTAAGCTAATTACGTCAGTAAGTCAAATCACACATATGCGCGTAAACAGCGGTCTACGAGTAAAAGAATGATCTTCGCCATGGAGAGTAAGCAAACACTTGACGCATTTCTAAGCGAACACAGCCGAGGAATGCTGCTTTGCAAACCCTTTTGGTAAACTGTAGACCTTAGCTTTCACGTTGTGGCGGCGTGCTCAGTTTACTTGAGCCAATAACTTAACTTGGAAAAAGGAGCCTAAAAGTTCTTGGAAGAGTTAGGTCTAGACCAGCCATGTCCAACCCAAATGGCTTACTGAGCCAAAAAGTATGTCAATATTTTGACCATGGCCGCACATTGAATGACATATTATAGAGGGCTGCACATTGAATTGGTTACTCTGATCTTAGCAAACTAAATTCACCTTAAACTAATGTGCTGAAATCGTTCGTATCCTAATTGCAATGGTAACAGACGTGATAAAGTGGCACTGAGTACCACCTGCATCAAAAATGTAAAATTAAAGATTATCAAAACAAAGACAGGTTGTCAGTGTTCATGATACTTTTACTACAGCGAAAACCTCAACTGGGGTGCACAAAACCCTCGACTGGGCCGCATGCCCGCAGGCCGCGGGTTGGACATAGCTGGTCTAGATGTAACTAACCAAAAAACATTAATGACATAATTACAGATTAATAAGTCATCCTGATTCAGAAGACCAAAGTTAGAAAGCACATTTCACAATTCAAATGTTTTGCTTTGTTATTCAATTTATTGGTTGACTTTAAGAACAACAAGCAGTGTGTCGATCTGTCAACTATCAAAGAATGCAACATTGTTACATGATTACGCACAGAAATAAAAAAGAAGTCACAAAAACTCTTTTCAGGCAAACCTTGTCGATAAAAAATTCAAATCATTGTTTTAACAAGCTCTTCCCATTTTTAGTTTAAACAGACACTCTGAAAAAATAAACTTAACAATAAAATTCACATTTAAGTTTTGTTACAGTTGCACTGTACTTGCAGACTATTTGCCTTAAAAATAATAATTGTAAGTGAAGTTGTGTTAAGTGTGTATTAACTTAAAAATGTCTAAGTATATTTCACAAATGCAAATTTGCATGGCATTAAAACCTGGTCCATATATTTTATGTAATTTCAGACATTATCAAACTTTTAGATTAATGGCACAAGCAGTAAAACAGCAGCCTTTCAATTCAGAAAGTCCAGGGCTGGTTACATCCAATGACCTTTTATTTAAATTTTCACCATTACCAAACAAGCGTAACTGTTGTTGTGATAAAAGCAACAAAAAAAAAGAAATATCTGAGACAGCATGCCTTGTTTCTTATAATCTAAACGCACCTATCCTGGCATAAAAGAATGTGGTTTTTAATCAAATGCCTCAGAATATCCACCTTGGCACTTCTGTTGTAGAATTCAGTGCAGCTGGAAATGTGTTGCAGTGTTTGGTGTGACGAATGCTTGTAGCTGCGTCTTGTTTCCAGCTCAAAGCAGCATCTAGTGCATCTGGATCCGATATATCTACAACCACTGAAAAGTACAAAGCGAGGCTCTCACAGAAATGTATAATTAAAACATGCAAACCTATTAACTTAACATCTTTGTCTCATTCCAGTGGACTGCACAAGGCGTGAATATTACCATTTGTGCTCTTGAACGATCTGAATCTTTGCAGTAACTCAAGGAAAACTGAAGGAAAGAACATGCATGTAATAGCCAAATAGTTTGATTTATTTTTTATTCAACTCACACAAAACTTCAGTGCAGGGTTTTCTTTAATTTTTGAGACACCCCTCTCCCCCCTTGACAATGCTAACAAAACCCGCACCCAAATTGATTGCAAACCAATAAGTATCAAACAGAACAATTTATTTGCAATGAACTTTCATCAGTGAGGATGTAGCTGTTTTTTTAGAAACCTAAAGTTCAATTCAAAGCTTTATAGCAGGTAATGAACATCTCAGATCAGCTTCACAGTCGTTTATTCCTAGGTTTTGTCTTGATATTCACAAGTGAAGAAAAAACACTTTCAAACAGGCAAGTGGATGAAAACAGAAGAAGTGTACGTATAGCAACACTAACCACCCACACTCATACATGTGCACAGATTTCACCCAGAAATAAGTTGGCGGTATTGCTTCAAAGTGATATTTTGCAGTGGAATACTGGAGCTACCCTTAATCTCCAAGACTTCATTCTCCAAATCATCCAGAAGAATGTCCTTGTTAACGCGAAAGAAAATTCCTTGTCTTCTTCCTTTCTGGAGGTTCAGTTCCACCCAAGTATGGGAAATAATGTTCAAATTCATGTTTCAAAAGTTAGGGTTGAGACTCCACTTCAGTCTTAACCTCGCTTTCTGTTAAATGTTGTTTTTGAGTTGGTGATAGTTCAGTGGTAGAGTATCTGCCTCTGAACTAAAAGGTTGGGTGTTTGATCTATGGCTACTGAGTGAATTGCTGTAGCCTTGGTTGGGCAAGAGCTTTCACTTCAACCACACTGGCAAGAAGCAAATTTCAGACTTAAACCTGCCACCAATTACCGTCACCCCAAACCTACAAAAAATTTTTTTTCTTCAAGGCAGTATGAAGCTATGTTTCCTTTTTGAACTCAGCAATGCCACAGACCCATCTTTGTAATGAAAGTATGGAAGGCATCATATTCATTGATACAGTTATTATTCTTTTCCCGCAGGAGAAGGACTCCAAAAATATCCATGAGGTATGCCAACGTCAGATGAAACCCCTATGTGAATGTTTCTGCTTCCCGCTTCACTTCATCTCTCATTTCACACATGCAGGTAGGCTAACATATTACCTTGTGATAACCACTGAACAGATGCATGAAATAGTAGCCTCATGATTGGAATCCCATGTTCTTGCACAGCTTGACAAAAAATATCACAATGACAGCACTTGTTTTGACAAACTTGACAGCTTGTATGATTACTGCAAGCTTGTCTTTCATCACAACAGAAAAGACTCCTGGAGGCCAGGACCTCTCAAAAATCTACTTCAAGATCCAAGTATAGCTGGGGCATGATCATCAGTGCAGACACCTACATGTTTATCCCATTTCATACCATATTGTAGTCAAAAAACATGGCAATTTACGTTCGCAAATAGACCAAGGCATCATGATGTACAACTGGTACTAAAAGCACTTTGCCTACCATGCACTGTCACTGAATAGCCTGTAGTATAGTATGGTAGACCTTGTAGTGCATTCTCACTGGTCTGAACTCTGATTCTGACTTAAGTGCAGCAGCCTAATTGCAGAATCTTATAATGTAATGATTGACATATTTCAGTAACAAAATTTTGAAACTTGTTAGTGCTTCTGTACTATTTTCTATAGTTTTAGTAGAACATCAAGATGTGTGAGCCTAATGGGTGAATATTTCAAAAACAAATGCAGATGACTCCAAACAATTGCATATCAGTTAAACACACAAATCACTTTATCGAATAGGATTCTGGAAGCCCAAACCAAAACCATCAAGACAATAGTTCAGTTAATCGCATGACATTAAATCACATAAACCACATATTCGCATAGAAACATTGTTTTGATTTGTAGATTTGTACCACTTAATTGCATATTTCACTTCAAAACGACATAAGTGCACTGCACAGATGGTGTTGAAAGCTGCAGTGCTGACTGACAACTCTCCATGTTGGGACAGCTAGAAAACAAAGTTACTACCTTGGACCAAGATGCTATAATTAACACCACTGGTTCAACCACCAGTGGTTGATTGCAGATTAAACCAATTAAACAGCAGCTTTGTCAATTAATCGGCCTTGCAAAACAAAAGAGTTACAGTGTCACTACACAATTTTTTGTACAACGACATGTACCTTCAGATCAGGACTGCACAACTCAGAAAGTTTGAGGACCAAATTATCAACATAAATTTGCTGCTGGCCACAAAAGTCTATTTCATTTCAGGGTAGAAAAGCAAGAAAAGCTTTTCACAAGATGTTGTGCAGGCCAGCATTAGATCATGAAACTGAAGTTCGATTGGCTATATTGCAATAAGTTGCTTACTACTACTTGATAGGTAACTAATGCTTTCAATATCGCAGATCTGATGGCAACATGGACTCAACTTACCAACAACAGCATCAGCATTCAGATAGTATGTCTTTCTTACATCAACATCTTCATGATCTGGGACATCCCAAAGTATCACAGTAGCAATACCCTGATCAGGAATATTCACTTTCTTGACTACACTGCAATGACACAATTGTAGGACATTTCACAGAGTCTGCTTGCTCTGCTACTTACATAAAAAAAACTAAGAAAATATTTCACACTCCAACAAATTACTGCCTACTTACATCTAGGTTTAAGTTTCATTTTCTTAATGTATGTGTAATGTACCTAATTTGAATATCAATAGTAGCTTATTTCATGATGCCAATAAGTTGAAAAACTTGCTATTATTAGGTGAAACTAAAGAAGACCACTGTAATCACAATTGATAAACATACTTCTGCATTTTTGAAAGATGAAAGGGACTTATTTCTTTTCAATGATTCCACTAATTACAAGACCACTATAAAATTTTTGTAAATAACTCCTATATCATGTTTCATTTTATTTCTTTTCAACAACCATCAGCAGCAAGATCTCATTAAATTTTATTAAAATCCCTATTAGTTTCTTCTGGTGATCAAAGTTCAGTTTATACCAAAAAATGTATCACTTTATTTGTACAAGCTTCAATATGAACAAGATTGAAAAACAATAAATTACCAGATTATAGAATGTGATTTGCAACAGTGTGGAAAAAAGATTATTCTCATTATTACTTTCACTAGTATTCATTCTTACCTAACAATGCTGACAGTCTTCGTTGGCTCATATACATCCAAGAAGTGATTTTTTTCATATCTTGCAACAATGCTTGTCTTACCAGATGCTGACTCTCCAATTAGCACTATCTTGATTGATGGAAGTGTTGGTGCTTCAGCAGTTTGCACTTGAAATTACATCACAAGTAACACAATTTACTGTATCACACATTTAATAGCATGTCCACAGTACAATCAAACTTCTGCTCTCCAAAACACATAAATAGCAAACCTGAGCACAATCAGTGCCAGAAAAGGTCACAGTACCTCTAACACCAAACTTGGTGTATGAAAATTTATTTCTAGAGATCGTTTGCATTATTCATACATAATCTTAGATCAACAATAAAATCTTCTGCTTTAAGGTCTTCCATGGAGGTTTGAGTTTAAATTAAGGATAGATTACAAAGCAACATATATATACTGGAAATGTTCATAACATAGATATGCACAGTACTGTATGCTGAAAATCATAGTGTCTCAAATTGCAACATTATCGATTAAAAATATATCTTGTGTATGTAAAAGCCAAATCCTATGGTTGAGTTCAGTAATAGACCTGTATAAAAATTAGTTAAGTGAAGATCAATATTGTTGTTAAGTATTTATTTTATTTAAATATTAAATATTTTTAATATTTAGCATAATTATGCCTGTACCAAATGTGCATTGACAATAAAAAATATTGTACAACAATTATATTAATCATTCTATCTTTAACTAAATCTAAATAAAACACTTGTTTTTAGTTACAGCATAGCAACACAAGAGTTTCTGATCCTTTCAACTATCACTTTGCATTCTTTAATTGATTTGCAATTTTTTGTAACAAAGGTGAAAGTGCTAAAATCTTTAACCTTTTAACGGCCACAATTGGCCGACCCTTTTTGGCCATAAATTGCCAGCTGCTAGAGCTAGAGAGCTATTCAAATCCTCTACGGATTCAGCAATTGTTCTAGTTGACATTGAAAAAAAACGTTTTTGTTTTCAGTTTTGCATTTTGAGGAGGTGACGTCACAATGCAGGCATGTTTTCGAATTCTTGGCCACCTGTACCTGGCCCCAATCCATTGACCCATTCTTTTGACTCAAAGTTTTCTTGAAAACTAGGCCAAAATCTGTGTCTATAGAGCCCTTGATTGACTTGCTAGCATTTCTGTGGCCAAAATCATGGGTCAAAAACCCAGTTTTTGGCCAACTTCCAAACTTTTCATAAAAGGCATAAAAAGTTTGGCCAGCCATAAGTCAGCAGCAGATTGAGCTAGAGAGCTGATCAAACCCTGTAATGACTCGTGGCGTCATGTAATTTAGAATAAAAAAATTTTCTTTTCAATTTTGATGGAGGTTTCAGGCCAATTAGATCATGATGAGGGTAAGATTTTTGGTTAATTATATGGCGTCATCATCCGATCCCACGCGCCAATACTTTGGCTTGTGGTATTTTTGGATTCTAGGCTAAAATACGCGTCTTTAGAGCCCTTGATCAAGTTTCTAGCGTTTCTGGTTCAAAAGTCATGCGAGAAGTATTCCAAATATGTCAGGAATCTCCCAGGGGATTTGTGGGGATTTCCCTAATTAATATTCTATCATTTTTGCCATAATTTATCAACTAGACCCGCTAGAATGTCCATCAAACCCTCTAAAAGCTCGTACTATAGCCTAGAATGCCTATAAATTTCGCGCGGTTTTGCGCCAGTCATTTGGCTCGATTTTTTAACTCCCATGGGACGTTGACGTCATGGATTGTTTTGACAGACCTGTCAAAACATCCTGTGGTTTTGTAAACATGGCCAGAAAGGCC
>JGI24021J15306_10012103_pt1 | contig 10714 bp, 9 predicted proteins | sample Ectturendosymbi1_FD_15306 | JGI IMG/M metagenome (IMG submission 15306) | reverse complement strand
CACATGTGTCCTGTGCAGAACCAGCCTGGTGGTGACCCACCGCGCATGGTCACGTGATGTGCCTGTTGGAGCGTCCGCCCACCCCCGTAGCTAAAAGAGGTTGGATCAAACCTTCGGCTTTTTCTTCACTGTCGCACGACAGAGCAGCTACTTCTTCAATACCATCGCAATCGTTGTAAAGAACCATAATCTTTGTTGCGATCTGCAATGCGAAGCGAAGTCAGGGCTTCAGAAAGTGTGGAAATCGGGAAGGAGCTTCCCGGGAAATTGCACATGCTAGTGGGAAATTAATCAGCTGCAAGTCAAGTAAAATCAAATAGTACGATAAGAATTGCAAGAAAACCTCAAAACGGCCTGTACGAATTTCCCTCGCTCAGTCATGGTGGTCCAATACCTGGCCTTGTGACGCAGCAGTTACCCCTACCTAACAATAGTGGTCTCATGCTGTCGTTGGTTGCGTGCAGGGTTGCCAATTTGGCATTTTTTAAATCAAATTTTGAAATTCACGCTTTTTTGACGCACGTAGCTTTTTTTGAAAATCAAAAATACCAGTCAAAATCTGGCTTTTTCTTTATTTTTTTCAGTCTGAAAGATTTGGTTCTGGCAAAACATTGTCTGAGCTGCATAATACATTACAAATATCTTCTGACGGGAGTCTGTGACCGTGCTGGGTGCAAAGAATATTGCAAAGATTTTACTGCTGCCCTAAAAATGTTCGATGTATTTAATAAGAAACAAACGTACGACGGTGCATTTACGGGGAANGAAATTTCTTATAAAAATCTGAATTGCATTTTATCGATGTTTCTGACGAGTTTTAATATCTATTTTGGTTTGGTTATGCATGTCTTACTGTATGTGTAGCCTGCATATCTTAGGACTGCTATATGGTTTATTTTGGCTTTTTTGAGACAAGGTCTGCCTTAAACCAGGTCGCGTATGGTAGACTGGCAATGGCGGCGGAAAGCTGTTAGTTTTAATATTGCTGCTATGATGACACATGTGGTCAGAGGACATTGAGGCCAACACGTCCTTAAAACGATGTGCGTACAAAATTAAAATTAGGCCAACACGTCCTTAAAACTACGTCCTGAAAGTCGCATGCTGCCCCCAAGCATCCTTTGTGCGGCTCTCAGCAGTCTTTCAATAAAACCAGCAGCGTGGCCAGCCCAAAAATTGGGGGAAACTGTTAACACTATTTTCTTTGGCATACCGCTCAATGGTCTACTCTACAAACTACGATTTGGTTGGTCGTTAGAAACCGTGTTACGATTTTCCATATGCCGGTGATTGTTTCGAAGCTTCATGTAAGCAGTCCATATTACTTAAATAAATTATCTAAAACTCTAATGTAGTAAAAAATTCCTTGTATATTGAATAGTGCCCACAAAATACAAATTTTAGAAGCGGGTTAAGCAAGGATTAGGCGCGAGAATTCGCCACTTCGCCGCGAAGATTTTCCGCTTCCATCAGTTTTGCACTCCTTCAGTATCTCGTTTTTGTGTACCGAGCGGTAGCGCGACACACTGCGGGGATGCAACTGTTTACACCAGTGGTTCTCAAACTTTTGTGCACGTTGACCCCCAATTAAAGTATACAATTTTCTGTCAATCCCGTGGCCTAGCCCAACAGTTACTATTGCAAGGAAAGTATGTGTCAAAATAAATTTGAGTATTTTCAACTACGACACATGCACTACAATATTGTTTATGACGTAAAAAAACAGAACAGTTTTCATAATGTCATCACAATGGATGATTTGATAAAAAACTGTTCGAATCGAATGTGCTTTCAAAACTACTGTGGCTGAGATTTGATCAGCCCTCTTAATTTTGTTTGATTTGTTGAAAATGCCGCTTGCATTCCTAGCGCGATTGACAATAATTTTGAATTGGAGGCTTCATTGCTCCAGTAGACCCCAGCAGTTATTCGTTGACCCCCTGGCCATTCAGTGACCCCGTTTCGACCCCTTGGATGGTCCAATTGACCCCTGGGGGTCGATATCGACACTTTTGAGAACCACTGGTTTACACGTTGAATGTGAACCGTTGCTGGTAGGCTGAATCAATCCAAGTTGATCTATGTGAACGCAGTGATAGTTAAGGCTCTTTGAGTGCAACGTTTCCAAGAAAGCAAATTTGTTTTGCGACGTCATAAAGGGGCGATCGTGTTCAACTTGCGGCCCACGGGAATTTTCGACAAGCTTCCCGGGAAATTTACATTTTTTGAAGCCCTGGCGAAGATAGTGTTGAGCATTCTCGAGCGTTATTTCTATTTACTTATGGCGTTGACACCTGTATGTTCCTTGACCTTCACAGCTCGTCTCTGAGTTCAAACGTCTTGGATCGAAAATCGTTTTCGCCGATTTTTCTCGAATCATAGTCTGTACGAAGAAGCGCGACGTATCTGACGCCATGTCATACATCGAGTATGTGAACAACTCAGTCAATTCCAAAGACCTATACCATTCGATCCAACTCACGCCTGTCCAGGTGAGCATCGTCTGTGATGGAACTTTTTACGCTTCTGTCCTGTTTTTGAGTCTATTCTAATTGAACGCAGTTTTGCGAAGTACCGTGGTGGTAATTTTTACAAAATGAGTGCTTGTAGTAGAGGTTGTTTTGCTTGAATCCATAGATGGTTCAATAAGCTTTTGTTTTGTAACTTAGAAGATGCGATAGCAATCTATTGTTTGGCAAGACTAGGCTTTTTGGTTTGAGAGCAAATTGCTGGGGTCCTTTTCCGCACAAAGAGGAACTGTCTTGGGCAAGCTTTCTTGTCCAAAAACATATTATTTTTATTATTACACACTACCTGTAAGTGCAAGAACGCACTTCAGCAAAATACAGCATTCACTGCGAAAGCTGCCAAGCAGAGATGGTCGCCGCAGACCACTCGTGGCACTCAGAAAGGGAGTTCAATGCGAGTGTGATGAAACTTTCTTAAGTATGAGCACGCGGTTTGCTCCATGTTTAGGTCATTGTAGTTGAAATGTGATTGGCGACTCAAGCTATTGTGATTCAATTGAACTTTTTAAAAAATATTTGTAAGTGAAATATGTGCAGCTATGGTGTGGTTGTAAATATAATTGAAAAAAAGTTATTTGCTCCAGCGCTGCCTCAAGTCTCTTCCAGGAACCTCCACCAAAGCGCATCAAATACTCGTAGATTCGTAAAAATCACAACGTTGTAGACCGCTGTGTTCGTCAGGCGTCCAGCTTACGCGACAAAGAATGAATACTGCCTAGTAGCCTAGTGATGTCAAACGCAAACGTTATTCGCAGAATGAAACTGTTAAACTGAGGTAGCATCTGATGTCAGGTGGAAGATGTTTTCCAGCAGTAACTTTGCCTTTGGGGGCCTCCCCCAGCTTAGCAGGCGCCCCGCAAGCTGCACGCGAAGTAATTCCTGGCACGGCTATTGATTTCACCCTCAAATGAAATTGTATCGATTTGGTTCCTACAACTACGCTCGTCTGCCTTCATCAGACCGATCCCCCGCGTGAATTAATATTCCAGTAACTTGACATCAAACGTATATTTCCACCACTGCAGTGGTCAGCGGCTGTATTCTTGAATGAGCGTATACGTGGAGAAATTTGGAAGGCATGGTGAACACAGTGCGTGCAATTATTAACCGTACTTCGTTATCTACGTTGAGGATGCCTTAATAATAATCCAACAACTCTCTTTTTCCATTTCTGTTCAATCAAATAGTGCAAAACTCTACACACAAACAGATGTTTGGCTCGCGAAGTCAGTAACATCGTGACATAACACAGCGTTCGAAAGGTCGCCCACCCCTGCAACTTGTCCAGTGGTGGAACCACGAGGTTGTATTTTTTGAGGAGGTAGTGGTCATGAGGAACCGAAGGGCCATAAAACAAATATTTCATCGGAAGAACAAACTTGAATTCAATGAGCACGTTCAATTTTGTTTTTTTGTCAAGAAAATGCAGTGTGCTCCAACAATGTAAAATTCTACAGAAAATATGTAAAAACAAAGTTTAAAGACGCATGTTCTTGGTCATTAATTAAATTTAATCTAAAAATTAAATTTTTTCGGTAAGTTTGTGGCAGCGACTGGCCATCGTGCAATTCTTTCTTTCGCTTGCATTGTTTGACTAAATGAACGTTGGCGAATCCATCGGGGAATAATTTGTTTTGTTTCAAACAGTGCTGGTCGCACCTCTTATGGGTTGATGCCACAAATTATGGTGGAATGAAGATCGGCGGGAATCTCACGGAAGGTGACATGCGTGGATCGGATTTGACTGATTTTCCTTTTTAACGTATTTCAGGGTTTATCGATGTGCTGGAATGTATTATGATAATTTTTCGTTCATAATCTCGCGTACAGATAAAAATTAGTGCTGTAAAATAGTTGCAAAAAGATTCTACGTAATTAAACAAATCGCAACGTTGCTNTGTAACTCCTCTGTGNTTGGCCAGGCTTTCTCCTAAATTGCGACATTCTGTTATACTTCACTTAAAAGATGCAGGTTAGAGAATGATGGGGTTTCGTTCNAATGGCAGCGTCTGAAAGATTTTTACGAGTTGATTGCTGTGAAGCTTCTTTGTGGGTGGGTTGGCCTCAGATGAAAGAAAGAGCAAAGTCCGGTGTGTGTGGAAACGAGTGATGGTTGTGTGGATGTCGACACGTTTTTTGATGACAGGTTTTAGTAACTACTTGAACATTGTACTTTTTGGAGACGCAGATATTGTTGCTCGGGGCAACGAAGTTTCATTCTTTTGTTATTATCATTCTAGTTAATGATGGTGACGTAACAATGGAAGAAGTCCCGGATGAGACGGAAATGAATTTCCTGGTCGCGAGATGTCTTCCAACAGAAGCTAAGATTCAAGCAAGTTTTGAGCGAGTTATTGCCGGTAAGAACCAGTTTGCATCATTCGAACTAGCTGTGCCGTGCGTACGTAAGCCGCTCGTTGCGAATTAATTGCAGCTTTCTGATCTGTATGCTTCTGTGAGAATCTTGCAACACTTTTAATCGCAAGAGTGAAACAAGTAGGGTGCAATTTTTTTATTCTGTGTCTTTCATAAAACACCCCACCACAAGCATCAAACTTCGGGGGTGACGTCGATGGCTCAAACAGTAATTATTTTTCAAAAGCAACTTTACAGTTAGGTTGTTGACGCGCACATGAGAACAATTTTCTTTTCGTAAAAGGTCATTTTCGTCTGTTATTATTTGCTGGTAAGGTCAGTTTAGTTGTAGCGTTTTCAATTGTGACAAACATAGTGTCGTAGGCAACAGAAATAGTAGTTTAGCGTTGACTTTCTGCAGAAGTGGATTCGGTTTGCCTGTCTGGAAGTGTTGTTTCACATAAAAATCAATGCGACAACCAAGTCTAGTTTTGGTTTACGGCCTACGTGATGTTCACAAGAGAATCAACCGAATCAAGTAGTTTCTTCGTTATTCAGGTTTGACCCCCAGCCTCTCGTTCGGGCAACGAACCGAATATGTTGAAATAAAACAAACTTCAGTGCCCGAACACGCCAGGCAGGCTCGTGATCAAGCATTAGAATGGTTTTATGTCATCCTACTTGTTCCGAAACAATGTTCATTTTGTAGTGAATATCAAATGAAACGCCTTTGTCCAAATATGCCCAAAGCTAGATCACAATGCACTATTAGTTGCACTTAACGATCACCAGCGCGCGCGATCCAATTCAAGTTACATTTCCTGCAGAAAATGCACTGTGGGCCCCTTGCGCGCAGTTCAACCAGTCGCCCCTAGCGCGCAGTTCAACCAGTGGTGCCAAACTTGAGGTTTTCCCCCAGAAATGCGGTTTTCAATGTCTTTCTGGTCTTTCTTTCGAAAATTTGGGACTTCTAAGATTTTACCGCGTAGCGGTGATTGAAGATACGATATGATTGATTTTTTGTTACCAAATTTCATGACCAGTATGACCTTTTTACCACACTCTTCTGCAAATGTAGAAAGAATTATTTCACAGTTAAATTGCATGAATACCAGAACCACTAGCTTTTTCAAAGCAGACACAGTTAAAAATAAAACAGACTACAGACTATTTGGAAGGCAGGCAATCACCAGAAAGCATCAGACATGCACCAGCTGGTCACCAAACAAGAAAAATTTTGCAGATGTTATGGGTGGTACAGTGGGCAAGAAATATAAACAAAAGCTTAAAAACGAAAACAGGAACTTTCCACTGATTTTGGAAGAAGTGAGAATGAGGAATAATTTATTGTAACCTGTCATTGTGAAATTTGTGAAAATGTCTTGAGACTTTTTTATATGCGCTTCTAAACTGAGACCTGGTACTCATTCCAAAAGTAAAAATGTGGAAGAATTGATTTTATTTTGGGATCCAAATAGCCTGGGTCCTGTAGTGTGTGAGCTTGTTCTATCCAATTCTTTTCATGCAAATTGTGACATTTGTAATCTGGAAAATGTTTTTTCAGTTCGTTAGCAAAGATATAAATTTACTAGCACTTTTGGGACAGACCGATGCCTAGATAGTAGAAAGATTCACCTGATTATCTTCCTACCTGGGGTTTTTCAGGAGTCTACTGTATGAGTTTTTTAAAAAAAGATCATTGGCTTCCCTGGATTCAACCGGGTACCTGCAACCCCACCAGATTACCCCCCTCTCCAACACAAGACTCTGATCCTGCGCGAGCTTTTACGTTGCAGTGTTGGTTGAAACTAGTTCTCCGGTTTTTGACCAATTCGCGTGCCTACCACCGTTGTTCTTATATAGATATTTTTAATCCTTGGCAATTTACTGATGCTACTTTGACTAAAATGTGTTATCTTCAATAGTAGGACCAAAAGTCACACAATGACGTGGCAGATGAAGTCATCCGAAACTGGTTTTGCAAAAGCAGCTGATCATTGATCTTGAATCGCTGTGTTTTTCTTTCAGGTTACATTTCAATGATATACTATGAAGTAAAGAAGGAACGAGAAGGTGTAATACCTGGTCTCACACCAGTTGCCAAGAGAAATCAAAGTTTAGCAGAGTTGGATGTTTCTGCTTCTGACCTGACCAAGGAGGAGCGCATGAAGCGGGTAGTGTCCAGCGACCCGACCATTTCACCCCACATAATCACTTTTTCACAAGACCTCGTGGCCGGAGAGCTCTCAGAGCAAATGTTCAGGTACTCCAGCCTGACGTTCAGTTTCTTTGCCTCTGGAATGTTGAACCACCGGGCGACATTCGCTGATTATGGCATTCGACTCTAATTCCCACTTTTTCCAAATCCTTCAGAATTAACTCAAGGGCATTCCACAGCCAGTCACGTAAAAGCAACTCCCGAGCTAAGATACCTTTTCTCGCAGAAAGAGGAGGCAATCCACCGCGTTCATCTGAACAACACTCTGGCGTTGTTTCGAATTACGTCACTTGCGAAATGCCCATGCTGTTTGTTCCTGCGAGAGAAACGACCTTAAGGTTTGATAAAAATCCCCCCCAGCGTATTTTGCAATGAATCTTCCGCTTGTCATGAGAAACCTTCAGTCTCCTGTATTTTCGTGCAAGAGAAGTTTTCAGTCAAAAGTGCTCAGCGTCGCTGAAACAACATTCAAATATTCTTTTCTAAAAATTTAGAAATTATGATCGAATTAGTTTCAACCGTGGATCGTAACCGACTATTTCTGCGTGTACGTGGCGTGACCAGTGACGCAACGTTTCGTTTGCAGTTTGGCCCAGAAGATGCTCCGTTCCCTCCCCAACGACCCCTCCCTCTTGGCCGCCATGTTCCCGTGTTTTCCAGGCACGTATCTGGAGCAGACCAATCCGACGCTTGCATTCGTCAAAACTGTCTGCAAGGTTTTGTCAGTGGACCAGCATATTGCCACGCAGGTGCTGTGGTGCTGTTTCTTCACCAGTTACTGCCTGGTCTGAATAGTGGTTCCGTTGCTTCCTCTGGGTTGTACTTGTTTTTGCGCACACAACCACATTTGTGCCTTCAGAGTAAAACCTTTGAAGCCGCGAATCAAACCTTTGAGCTGATCCGAGATTAGATCAGAGTTGACGTTTGGGGGGAAAAATACATATTTAGGGGGGAAGATTTTTGCTTAGATTATTATTTAAAGCAAATTTTTCTGGGAACAACAAAATTTGGGGGGTAAAGGCCCCGAATGCCCCCCGTAGCTATGGGCCTCAGTTGACGTTTGGCGTTTCCGAATGAAACGCGCAAGTCGTGATGCAATCACCGGTTCGCGCTCCCCCCGGAAATGATGAAATCTTTGCTGCAGGTCGAGAAACTTCGGCGCAACCTGCTCAGGCTGATCGGCGTTGGTGAGTTCGCTTCCGTGTCAGAGTGGGAGGACCCGTGCGCGTCATACATCCTCCCCCAAATGCCGTGCGAAGCTTGCGGCTCCTGCAGAGACGTCGACCTGTGCAAGACTTATGACGTATCTCGCAGCAAAAGGTGCTTCGACTGAGCTTTCTTTCAGATAACAAGAGTTCTATGTTCTGGCTCTGTTTGTGACGTCACAGTCGTTTTAGAACAACGAAAAGAACAATTAGCATGTGTTTTTTGAATATCGAATTTGCAATGGCAAGTTGTTGTCTAAAGATTACCGAAAAATTACACTTTATTTGATATTTAATCCCAATATTCGTGATNAAATGTGTGCAGCGTAGCTTTATTTCTGAGCAAAAAGTTTCCAATGATGATCGACTGCTTCTTAATGCGCGNNCCNCCCGGGAGTGTCTGATGCCTTCATTATAACACTTGTGACAGAACTCTGCCAAGCATTGGTTTTGCTCTGCAACACGTTGCTTGACCAGCCCGTGTGGTTGACAGCCCGTGAAAATGTAAACACTCGGTCAACTTCATGCTGAGGTTTTCTGTCGAAATTTCATTGTTTTTTTCGAAAAAAAAAACACAGCGGGCGAGTTCACTTCGCCAAGAACGTACATTGCTTCTCTGTTAGTTGGGAACGAGCTGTGGTCGGCGATGCGTGAAAGATATTTGTAATTTTTCTGCGTGACAGTAGTTCTCTGATTAAAAAGATATCTCGATCTTTTTGTTTTTGCAAAATTAACACAATTTTTTCTTCACTGGCCAAACCTTTTACGAAAAACGCAATGAATTGACCAAGCCTAAAAGTAGGCACTTCATGGACGGTAGAAATTGCTGTGCATTTTGAAAGCAGAGTAGTTTTTCAAATTTTGTCTGAATTTAAGTTTTTATTTTAACAGTACCGTGCATTACTGTCGTTGATGGCAGAGCTGTGGAACCGGAGCCCAAATTTCAGGCTCTGGCTCCAGCTCCAGACCCCTGACGTTTTTGGCTCCGGCTCCAGAACGAGTAGGTCCACTAAAAACCGAAAACAATTTTGATATTTGTACAAATCGCTTGCCCCACAAAGTAGGGCTGTAGAACCGGAGCCCAACTTTCAGGCTCCGGTTCCAATCACCCAAAATTATTGGGCCCCGACCCCACAGCCATGGTTGATAGTACGGACCTTGATGGGTCCCAGGGTTGGCGTTCTATATTTATATATACTGTCTGGTTCGGATGCCGTTTTTTTTCGATTGCATAGGACCGATGGTTTGGTCAAGATAGCGGTTTGATGTGTGTGTGTGTGGAAGCTGACTTCCATGTTGCAATTTTTAATGTGGCCGCTTTCCTGGGCGTCTCACAATTGTTAACAACCGTTGTGCTCGTTCATATATTTGTAACATTCACATCAGTAAGCTCCCATCCTGACAATAAACCTGGTTGGCAAACAGATGACAATAAACCATCCTGACAAACCTGGTTGACAAACAGATGCAAGGGAGGGTCATTTACATCATTAAAGGAAGGGTGATGAGGGTCCGAAAGTGCGAAAGTATCTCCTCGGCCGTCCGCTTCAGTGGTTGGGGCTCGTACAAGAAACTGTTTCAGTCAAATCGCAGCTGTGTTTAGTCTCCAGATGATATCAGAGTCTATTGATGTTGCACTAAACGATACTTCGGTGTATGATTTAAATGCCTCTTTTCTGTCAACCCAATGTTGCTGTGGAAACCATTCACAAGAAACTAGCCTCGAAACCAGTAACACATAATTTTTATATCAGCGCTTGGAGCTGCCCCAGTTGCAAAGCAGCTTACGATCCGAAGCTGATCGAGTACCGGCTGGTCCTGGACCTGGAGCGCAGAGTAATGTCGTTCTCAGTTCAAGACCTAACCTGTGTTAAGTGCAATCGTGTGAAGCAGCCTAACATGACCACACAGTGTGAATGTGCAGGTGAGCCGGAGCAACGTCAATCTGAGATTGCTTAAGTTATATCGTAGTACGACTGGATTTATGATACTTTGTACTTTTTTTTATGAGATGTGTTTGCGATTTCAAACCGTATTCGACTCAACCTTCATACACATAAACCTTTCCCCCCCACCGTGCTAAACGTTCAATAGCAAAGTTTGGGGGGCACGTGCAATGTCGAAGAACCAATAAAACGACGCCGGCTTTGTTGCTCGTTTCAGCGTTTGAAAAAAACAAAGTGTGTCGGATTTTCTGACAAAAATGCAATTAAATGTTGTTTGTTGCTAAAACTTACCCGTTGTTCGTTCCGCACCGTGGGGGTGGATGTGTGGTTTCATGTCATGTATTCCATCATCGGCGCAAACCACACAGCATGCGATGTGTGTTGTGATGAGCAGGCGATGTGTGTTGTGATGAGCAGGCGATGTGTGTTGTGATGAGCAGGCGATGTGTGTTGTGATGAGCA
>JGI24021J15306_10012102_pt1 | contig 10715 bp, 7 predicted proteins | sample Ectturendosymbi1_FD_15306 | JGI IMG/M metagenome (IMG submission 15306) | reverse complement strand
AGCAGAGCCTTCCCCAATCGACTAGGTAGACTCTACCCAGGGTCTTAACAAGATTATATGGCACCCGGGGCAAGAAATCAAGTTTGGTGCCACCATGTTCAAGCCTCAGGTCTTTCAGAAGCAAATGTACTGTATTGGAGAACGTACTTGTAACATTGTTAGGACTTTTCGGCGCCCCTGCAGTCATTTTGCGCCCTCAGCAGTGATTTGGGGTCCCCATAGTGATTCGGCGCTTCTGGAATTATGCCCCCTGCCTCCCTCGTTTCGCCCCTGTCTCTACCATTGCTTCTACAAATTCAACGTTACATGTGTGCGAATCACCAGGCCACATTACTTCCCCCTTTCACAAGCTCAAGACGACCTTCAACGGTGAATTCCAGCCACCGAAACTTTGGGCGCCATATGTTGCAGCCATAATGCTGTGTTGCCTTGAGCCACCACAATAGAGAGTCGAACCGATGACCCTTCACGTAACAGCAATAGCAGAGCCTTCCCCACTTGACAAGATAGACTCTGCTATTGCTGTTACCACTGGTGCCATGCTTAGTGATTTTTCACTAGATCTAGTGATTTTCAGGCTCGTCTGGTGATCTAGTGATTTTTCACTGCAATCTTATGATTTTTTCAAAGTAGGCCTATGTATTTGAAGAAATTAGTTGTCTTTTTTCTGACTTTTCTACTTTTCAGGCCTTTTTCAAATATTTTCACACTTTTTTAATCCGTAAACAATTGATTGTGTGAATTGTTGCTTGAAGATACTCGCGACTGGTGTTATTTTCAGCTATTGAGAAAAGCTTGAAGATTGTTGTTAGTGTGTGATTTTCCAGGCTTCAACATGACATATTTTAACACACTTGCAAATGATGTTAGGTTTTTGGGCAATAAAGTAAATAAATACATAATTTCAAGCAAAACTGCGAATATCGACGCAAAAGTTTTAAATCCAGTGATTTTTTTTTCAGATCTAGTGGATTTTTTTGTGAATGCAGCGGTTTTTGCCGAGAAGCCTGTGGCAGCACTGGCTGTTACGAATTCAACGTTATAGCCTATGTCAGGGGTTCCCAACCTCTTTTGCTGCTCGTAGTCGTACCCCTTTGTCAGGTCAGAGCATTCTTAGTACCCCAAAAAAAAGTTTTGAGATATATATTGCTCTATAAGAGATATATAAGCTGCTCTGTGACCCAAGGATCTTCGTACCCCTTGATGTTCAATCTCGTACCCCTTGGCGGTACGAGTACCCCCGGTTGGGAACCCCTGACCTATGTGGTGAATTACCAAGTCACACCCCTTAAGCAGAAAATATAAAATCCAATTAAAAGCCAAGATATCGATGAATCAGGATTTTAGTCCAAATCCAGGTCCGTGCTCGTCTCTTTTGCCAGCCAAAGTTGCAGAACCGTATCAAGAAATCGTCAGTTAGGGGGCTTCATATTTTAAAATTTGACACAAACTCCACTGATTTACTTATAGCTTAGTGTTTCATATCTCAATTTGGAGGAGTTCGGATCTTTGTTTGGGGGGGATAAGCCCACCCGTGGCGACGGGAGTGAGTCCGAAGTTGCATTTTTTATGATCGGAAACTTAGCCCGCCAACCCCTCCAGAATTCGATCCTCCTATTATTAGTTTTTGTCGTGACTCGTGTGCTAGTTGTCAATAATGACCTTCCGTGGAAGTAGCATACAGTACTTTACTGTATTGCCTTTCGGAGCCTGACGAAAATCTTGAATAAACCGTAACAAAATTATATTTTTTATGTTTGACAAGGAAACTGTTTATTTGCATATGAGAAGAGGATGAAGTGTAGTTTGAATAACCTGCTAAACTGATCTGATGCTGTTGTGCTGCTTGTTGAGACAGTTGTAACAATGTTACATGTTACTAACATGCTACATGTCAATCTGTGTATTGAAAAATTATGAAGTGGTAGAAAAATCATCAATGTTAATCTTGGGTTGCTGCTCTTGTATTGTATAGTGTTTAATAACACTTTTACTGCTGGGTGACTTTTTTGCAAAGGTAATGTTGGCTGTCAAGCGGTTATCATCATGGGTGAAATTACTAACGTTTGATCAACTCGTCAATCAAATAATTAAACTTCTGTTTCAACTTTCGTGCAAGTAAGTAGAATCTGATGCAATAATGTACATCAAGATTCTGACTTGTTTGGGAAACTTAGCATAACCTGAACACCATTCAAAGAAACATGTAGCGTTGCAAGCAGGTTATAGGCCTACTTATTGGAGGAAAAACTACACCAGCTGTGTTGTTGCAGACGAAAATAATTTCATGTCAGTAGTGTAACCACGGTAAATGTTCAGTAGACATTGAAAGCCACTAATGTGTACACTTACATTCATATATGCACCATCACATATGCCATCGCTGTCAAGCAAACAAAAGGTGATTCACAACAATATTTCCCACAGTACCTCCCACCACTATATTTGGAGGACTGGTCGGCAGTGTTAGTACCACCAGCCTAGGGTTGTACCTTCAGCGTAAGGATGTACCACCAGCGTAGGGAGTTGATGTAGGCTAGAAAGCAACTGTTTCTACCTCCAGCATAGGAAGTTGATTTAGAAAGCAACTGTTTCAGTGTTTGTACCTGCAGCGTAGGTGTGTCATAAGAATGCAACTGTTTGTACCTCCAGCGTAGGGATGTACCACCAGCGTAGGGGTTGATTTAGAAAACAACTGTTTGCACCTCTAGCGTAGAGATTTGATGTAGAAAGCAATTGTTTGTACCTCCAGCGTAAAGAGTTGATTTATTATAAAGCAACTGTTTGTACCTGCAGCGCAGGTGTGGCTTGAGAATGCAACTGTTTGTACCTCCGGCATAGGGATGGCGCTGGAGGTACAAACAGTTGCTCTCTATATCAAACCTTACGCTGGAGGTACGAACAGTTGCTTTGTAATTCAACTTATTTCAACTCTCTATGCTGGAGTTACAACCCTATGCTAGTGGTACAAACAGTAACAGCTGCTTTCTAAATCAACTCCCTGCGCTGGAGGTACAAACAGCTGCATTCTTAAGCCACCCTACGTCGCAGGTACAAACAGTTGCTTTATAAATCAACTCCCTATGCTGGAGGTGCAAACAGTTGCTTTCTAAATCAACTCCCTACGTTGGAGGTACATCCCTGCGCTGGAGGTACAACCCTGCGCTGGTGATACCAATGCTGCTGACCCTTACTCTTGAGCATGGCTAGACTGAGAATTCACCAAGGTAGGCAAATATATATGTGGATTTAAAACTCATGCTTGTCTTATCCTATTAGTTTTAGTGAAAGGGTCTGTAAACTAATTGTCCCATGTCACTTGCATGATCTGATTCCTACACCAACTCACAAACACTCTTATTATGTACATAGTAGGTGCATTGCACTTATTAATTCAGTTTGTTTATAAAGAGTAGGTTTTGGTTGATGCTGTCACTCTTTGTAGACATATATAAAAACACTGAGAACTAGAGTAGTTTTTTTTGCATAGTGTGGTGCAGTCTGTTTAAGTAAAAATACCGGCGTGGATGATATCAGTAGCACACTATGTTGATACACTCATATCAGTGCTATAAAATACTCACATCAATACTACATTCAAGATTATTATTCATGTTTTTTATATAAATATAGCAATTTCTTCCAATTCATTTTTTGTATAAATAAATTACAATATTTATTGAGTTGAAAAACGGTGCATTTAAATCAATATCTGTTCATATTCTAGCTTGCATGCCACTTAAGGAATTACATATGTAGGTCATGATGTGATAAGAATCTTAATGAAAAAACTTTGGAAACATGCAGTTTTTGTTCAGAAGTAAAACTTTTTTACCCAAGGCCATAAGAATTACATTGGAGAGTGGAATATTGAAGCCACCAACATTGCACACACAATTTGCATGTTGGTTTACTTTGGCGAAGTCTACTACACACCTGAGATTGTGTAATAGCTGCTTCAGCAAACACATCGTTGTTTCCAAGCCACATGTATTTCACTTCACTGCTGCAAATGCAGTTCATAAAGACAGCATTGATGGATTTTCAAAAGTCGACCTGAAATTTTCAAGAATCCCAGGCATCTATGCATCACTTTCCAAATGGTATTTGACTTGTAAGTATCTGTGGTTGTTATTGTAAGCATGAATACGCACCTATTTTGATGTCACTTTCTGCATTTCAGTGTTTGTTGTGATGACAGCTGATGCAGGGTACTGTTTAGCTCCAGTGGCATTCAGCTATCCCACATTTTTACTGGCAACAGCTGGTATTCTTCTATGCTCAAGTTCAGCAAACACTTTGAATCAAGTAAGTGAACTGCTTCTTCCTGTGATTTTGTGAAATGTGTATGTGCTTTTTTCTTTTGTTTCCAGTACTGTATTTATTTGATTGTTAGCCTCCCTTGATTCTAAGCTGCATGTAATGGTGTTAAAAAATTCATGTAAGCTGCCCTTGATTGTGAGCTGAACTTGAACATAGGTTGCCTAAGCCTCTGAGATGCTTTCACATACTAGCACATTTTGTGTTTAATTGACAACCCTTATGATGTTTACACTTCTATAACTGCCTTTTGTTCATCATAATCCCTCCTGTGACGGATGTGCACATGATGCTGTAGAGAATATAACACAAAAAGAGAGTTTGGTAAAAAAAACATAGCCAAGGAAAGACAGTGTCATCTCCAAGAAACAAAAAATGTAAGCCGCCCTTGATCATAAGCCACACAAAATGATGAAAAGCTGTTTTTAAGCCATGTTTTACAATCAAATAAATGTGGTATAAACATTAAGTTAAGCAACACTAGCATTGTTATGGGACCTGCATATAAATGTATACAATTCTTGACTGCAGTTGTAACAAGTCGTGTGCAAATTCATGTTGTTTAACTCAATAGCTATGGTACATAAGAGACAAGTGCCTTAAAGCATTGCAATTAAAAGTTTAGTTAAACAATGGACATATTAATGAACTGTGTATTAAATTCTGCTGTTGTCAATGTGTTACAGCATCTGAGGAAGAACAAACTTTACTATTTTATGCTCTGTAAATGAATGACATACTCTGAAAAAATGTGCAAAAACTTAAGGTAGTGATGTTATGGACAGGAAATAAATTTATTGGTACAGTGACCTGCCAGGTTTTAGTTAATAGTAACTGTGTCTTGCTATCCCTTCCAATGAATTGTGTGTGTAAAAAAAGATGGCATCTGTAAAATAAAGTTTTAACATCAGCACCAAACTTTGTAGGAATGCTGCAAAACCTTCATGGGAGAGGATAATCAATGAGGATGAGAGTTGATCTCTTGGAGAAAAGATGATAGCTTACTTAATAAACTTGGTGTATGAGGGCACACTAGGAAATATTTTGGCATACGTTTTACAGTCTGAGAACAAGAACAGCTATCTCTTAGCAACATTTTTTAAATGAGCGGGGTCCTGCCAGCAATGTACGTGCTGGACTGCTGGCACTAAGATAACCATGTATGTTTTTGGATAAGCATCATGCTATTCCTATAAATACTGCAAAAGCTGCTGTATTTTACTGTGTATTGTATGCAAGCCTTGTAGATGGTGCCTCTGTGTGCAATGTAGGGTGTGGATTGTGTTATGTTTTCGAAGTAAGTTGGCTGAAGGTCATTTCTCTGCCTTCCTGATTCTTCTTTCTCAAAAGAGCAATCATTCAAAACAAAAGTACTTGAGGCAGCAGAAGTTGCTGATTTTTCTACCCTTGTCCCATTCATGATGCTATGTCTGGGGCATACCAGTGCATGTCAAAGACCTGAATCAGAGCCGGAGGAAGGCTCCTCATCCCCCAGGCAGGGGTGGGCCCAGGTGGTAAAAAGGAGCTCCCAAATCAAAATTTTATAAAATGTATCTTCAAGAAAAGATTGTTCTGGTGCTTTTTGGCAAGAGAGTGTATGTTCTTGTTGAGTAGTATACTTTTTTACGTTTTTCAGCTGTTTGTGAGGTAGACCGAGGTGCATGCAGCTTAAACTGCAGGTGAATGGCATTCTATTTTGGAAGAGGGACAAGCACACCAGTGTTGTCAGAAATCCAGGTGCATTTAACCGTCCCAAATGTGTCTTTTGCTGCTTGGCACAGTATGGCATGGGTGTCCATATTTTTTCTTCACAAAGTTTGAAGAATTTCACAGGTATTTTTATAAACTCAAATTTAAAGACGTTTCAGATGTAGCGACCAAAATTCAAAATTTTGGGCCATGGAGAAAAAACTGCAAAGTTATTGGAGAGCCTAAGAAATGGGATTTATTTTTTTATGATCAGCTGTTACAGAGTGAACTGTATGCAAGACAGCTTTCAAGGATCTTTTATTTTTTGTTTTTGAAAATTTTTGAAGGTGCCTCATTTTGCTCATTGTGCAAACTTTATGTCATGGGTGTGTTGCAGCCTCTCGGTTGACATTGCGTTGAATGTGCGATTCACCATGAACGGGATGTGCGCAAAGAATAACACCCATATATATGTGGCGTGAACAAGCAATAATAGAGTGATCATGGCATGTGATCTTTATTGTTGTTTGCTGCCACAGTGTGAAGCTTTTTGCACTTGTCGCTTGGGCTTTCCGATCGCAACAGGCAGAAAGGAATGTTCCAATCGGGATATTATGACTGGGCTCGAACCTATTGAAACAGTAAAGATCACTGGGTGTATATTTGCTTAAAGATGATCCTGGCAGAGTTTTGTCCAGACTCAAAAGCACAAAAGTGTCCTCTAAGTTCATGCATCACCATGTTCACTACTTCTTCATACTTGTCTTGCTCCGTTTATCAATGGTAGTTTGATTAATAAACCATGTGGCAAATCGTGACCTTGGTTTGTGCATCTTGAGATTGCAGAAGTTCCATACGATGCGCAAATGGATCGAACTCGCAATCGTCCTCTTGTTCGTGGAGCGATATCTCCGCTCCATGCTTTGAATTTTTCTTTGTTTGCTGGAATATCTGGAGTTAGTTGCCTGTATCTGGGTAAGTTGACCTTGGTTTTTGTTGTTGTACAGCTGAAATTGGCAAAGCTTAAAATATTTCCTGTTGTTTAAAGGTACAAACAGCATAACAGCCATGTTAGGTTTGTCAAACATAGTTTTGTACGCTGCACTGTATACTCCACTGAAACGGAAACACTGGTTTAACACATGGGTTGGTGCCGTGGTTGGAGCCATTCCTCCGCTGATGGGGTGGAGCGCTGCTACTGGAACCTTGGATCCAGGTAAAGGATGGTTTATCTCGTTTCCTAGTGTCAAGCAAAATTTCTGACCTAGTATTGTTTGTCAGTTATTTTGCTTCTCAGAGTAAAGGAATAAAGTTCGGCGTTTACTTTTTTGATGTGTGTTGTGTAAATTAAAACTTTTTGGTTAGATGTCAGACACCCACAACAAGCTCCAGCACGGGAATAAATATAACCAGTGAAAAATATTGGGCTTAGTCTTGGGCCTCAATTATTTTTCAAACCCTGAGCTGACACTCTCACCTAAACACTAAATCCTAATTCATCACTGGTCAACAAAAAATTTTTTTTTCAAAAGGCACGGAGTGTGTGATCAATTTTAAGGTCAGGGTTCCCTTGCATTTTCAAAAATTATTTTCCATACTTTTTCAATACCTTTTCAATACTAAATTTAAAAAGTTCAGTACCATGCCTTATCTTCATTTTTCAAAATTCTTAATCATGAAGCACAATTTTGAACATTGCACAACACTGCGCAAATATTACAAAACTGCTTTTCCTTCAACAAAACTGTTCTAACCTGCAAAGAACAAGATTTAAAGAATCAGTGGCTGAAGACTTACTGCATCAATATAAACCAACCTAATGCAATTAAGTTGGTTTGCTTTGTTTACATGTAAAAAGAGATACCAAAAAAACTTGAATAAAACTCAGCATGAAAGGCAACAGAACACTGTAGCAAACACATCTACACCAGGGGTCTCAAACACGCAGGTGTTTTGTGCGGCCGGTGCTGTTTTGGGAGTTTTCAAATAATGAACATTCATTTATTCATCGATGTTTAAAAGTGCTCAACCAGCAAGTGAGCAAGTTCCTTTCAAACGAACGTAGAGATGGTTAGAAATGAGTTCTCTATAACCTATGTCACCTCAAGCAGGTAATAGGATGTAAAAGCTGTTTCTAGCAAAATTCAGGTACCCCCATTGTTACGTCAGCGTCATAATACGGCCCTTGGGTAGCGATAATGCGGCCCTCTGATTACCTGGTAAGCCCTCATTTGGCCCTCGGAGCAATTTTGAGTTTGAGACCCTGATCTACATTTTGTATGTATCTACTCAGCACTACCTAAATCATGTAACATTTCTTTAAGCTGTTCATCCAGATCAGCAGGAGCTTTTTCTTTGATACCTGCTGTTTTTCAGAAACTGTTTGATTGTGTAAGTAGTGTCAAGCGAATTAAATCTGCTTTTCTGCCAATTTATTGGCTGCTTTGTGAAGAGCTTTGACATTCTCTGTCATTCTGTGCTTTTTTCATGTCTGTGGAGCCAAGCCAATACTCAAATTTCAGGCTCTGGCTCCAGGCATCTTAATTTTTTTGGCTCCGGCTCCAACATCTACAAATTTTTGGCTCCGGCTCCAAAACAATTTGGTCTAGAAAATAAGAAAAAAACTTGTATTATTTGTATAACTCACTTGTTCCACAAATTATATCTGTGGAACCGGAACCCAAATTTCAGGATCTGGCCCCAGCCATCCAAAATTACTTGGGATCTGGCTTCCATAACCCTGGCTTTTTTTATTTCTAAAGTTTCGTCTTCACTGACTTCCTGACTTTTTCCTCGGCGTCTTTTGTTTTCAGCCAGATGTGCAAAATATCAAATTCTGGTTCCATGTACAGCTGGCAAGTTCCTTCCCACTCGTGACTTTTTTTTAATCTTCCCAAATTAGCAACGTACAGTAGTCCTTCACCAACCGCCTCGCAATTAGATGTGAACCACATGAATTTACATCAAACATATTTTTGTTCATAACGAAACGTCGTTCCACGGTTGCCTGTCCACATGATAGCAGCAACAAGAGCTTCACAACAGGCCAGAATTCACAGAAGTTGTCACCAGTCCTGTCGCCACAGGGGAGCTTTGTGGGATTAGACCCCCAACTGAAGCTCTACCCCCCTAATTGAATTATGAAACACAATAAATCAGTGCAGTTTTTACCCAAGTTTAGAACGCCAAGACCTCTTGCACAAAAGCCCCCTTATTGAAGACTTCCTGTCAACGGTTCTGGTTGTCACCATGCATATGTTTGAAATAAATGCCTTCTAAACAGAAACAATTGTCTGCTTGGATGCAAAGGAGTTATGGAAACCAGGGCAAAGTTTCATTTTAGCTGGGTAGGGTATGCACTTTCTCTGTCATCTTTAGGTCCTTGCGGAACTGCGCAAACCATGACAGATACCGGTTGCGCCCAAGCACTCCTGCGGAACTGTGTTGAATATCTAGCGGACTGCAGCCCCTTTAAAAATGTAACCCCATTAACTACCCAATAGTTCGGCCTTCAACTTTAAGCCATGATAGAATATTATGAAACTGATGAAGGGTGCCCAACGAAACAACCTGTTTAACAAGTTTTTGTCAGTGTCCCAGCACTTAACTTTATGGCATTCAATTGTCCAATTTTTGCACCAGTAAACTCAAATAAAAAACTGACAATCTGAAGATGGAGCCAAGATCAAAAAATTGTCGAACTGGTTAAGATCACATTACAGTCGTGATCTTGAGCAAATCCAGCTTGAGATAGCTGGTGAAGTATTACTTTACACATCTGAATCTTTTCCATACTTTTTCAATACCTTAGGGTCATTTTGGCCAAATGCAATACTTTTTAAAGGTCTTGAAAACTGATTTTGAAATTTAATACTTTCAAAACCACGTGGGAACCCTGCAGGGTACACTCGCTGAACCCGAATATGCACTTAGTTTTTTCAAATTGGCTCTAGTTTTTGAGATATACCGAAATCGTTTTTTCGCATTAGCACTTATTGATAAATTGCGTATCACTGAACAGGCTACTGTACATTGCAAAATGGCACTGAAATTTCATACCAATATAAACAAAACATAAGCTGTCCTTGATAGTTCAGGTTAGGTCAATCCACTTGTTGAAAGGCACGTTTATATGATTTCCGCTTGTAATTTTTCTGGTTAGAGTCCCACATAAGGCTCCAACAGTAGTCAGACATCATATGACGGTCTCATCGACCCTGGTACCTTGTTTCCATAGTCTTGATGGCCTGGAGAAATCTTTCACCTTGTTCTTTGCTTACTTCACCAAGGTTATCTGGAAGTCGACCCCGGTGGCTGAAGAGGTAATGAAGTTTTATGCTCATTCTTGCCCCAAGAGTTTGAAAGTTCATTAGCATCTGCTTTACTATATCTTGGTAACAGTCTGTCCTCTTGTTTCCCAAGAACTCTTATACCACAGAAACATATGAACACCAGGCTGCGGATTCAACTGCTGTCATGTAAGAAACAAATGCGGGATCTTTCATCAACGTTCGGATTTGTGGTCCATAAAAAATTCCTGCTTTAACTTTCTCATAACTTCCAGCAGGAAATCTGTTGCGGATGTATCGGAAGCAATCAGCATTTTTATCTAGCGCCTTTACGAATTGTTTCATCGGGCCCAATTTGATATGCAAAGGTGGGAGGAGGATTCTATCACGATCAACCAACGGTTCATTTATCACATT
>JGI24021J15306_10012099_pt1 | contig 10715 bp, 4 predicted proteins | sample Ectturendosymbi1_FD_15306 | JGI IMG/M metagenome (IMG submission 15306) | reverse complement strand
ATTCGACGTTTCGGCTTATGCGTAAGCCATCATCAGGAATAAGTGGAAACAGTTAGAAAGAAAAAATAAGGATGCAATTTTAAGGCATTCGTACTCTATTACGTCATATACGCCATTATGTGTTAAAAAGCAGTAATGGGATAGATGAACCATCGATGTTGAGATCTGGCTGGTGTTAAAATAGAGTGCGAATGCCTGAAAATTGCATCCTTCTTTTTTCTTTCTAACTGTTTCCACTTATGCCTGATGATGGCTTAGGCATAAGCCGAAACGTCGAATAGAATAATGTTTTCGATTGTTGTGGCTTTTTTGTTTGCAGTAAGAATTTGCAGCAACTCCGTGCATTGTTTACCAAAGAACAATACCTTTACTTTATGTTCTGTTCAAAATACAAATCATACACAATAAGCATTCACAGTATATATTGAATGCAACACATTGAGTTTTAAAATGTGGCTTTAGCTGCATTTCAAATATTTGAAGTCATTAAATCAATGCAAAACAAATTTACCTCAGAAATGTTGCAACACGGTAATTTTCCGGCAAAAAACATCAAGCTCAATAAAGAAACCATTACGGTGCAGCATCTATGTCGGTGCTCTTCAACCTTTTTCATCGTGGAACCCCTGATATACTTTCGCGTTTGTCATGGAACCCCCATTAACAAAACTTTGAAAAATATGAATTACTTGTAAGAAAATGAAATATTTCGTTATTAGACACTTCAACAAATAAACAGTTATTACAGAAATTTAAAAACAATAAATTTAATGACTCGGTTCTTCTTGCATTTCTTGAATGTATCTGCCACATTCAGAATTTGGTCATCCGGCAAAAAGAACCCGTATCTCAAATATGTGTTGTCCCATTTTATAACATTGGCAATTTAATTACATCTGGTCCGCGTGGGTTGAGGTGCCTCTTTTACATTTGAACGACATTGCTCATCACCATCCACACCTTCGCTGTTGTTATCATTTCGCTTCACATAAGAAAATATGCTATTTTGCTTCATCTGGCTTGACTATATTGTAAAGAGTTGGGTTTCACACTGTTTTTAATTCAATCCCACAAAGGTTGAACAGCAGCTCTAATCTGTAGTACCCTCTACTCAAGTGGTTCTCAACCTTTTCGCTGTAAAAGCGGGCCAAATCCAGACTTACACTTTGTTAGAGGGCCGCACTAAAGAAATTGAACACAAGGCAATTGACACATTTTGATTTATAGCAGAACGACATCTGTTGCACACATTACTAAAGGTTTTATTGAAAGACTGCCGAGAGCCGCACTAAGGGTTCTTGGGGTCCGCATGCGGCTCTCAAAACAGTGGTTGAGAACCACAGCTCTACTCAACTGTGAACTGTACATCGGCAACATCGCATAACTGTGATGCGACAATAACGTTCTTCTTGATTGCACAACAATGAACAACAAGTGACGCTACAATTACTATCAATATTTCTTTTTTTGCTCTCTGAAACTGTAAGAAATGTGATATTAACAAAGCATGTGTGCTGCGCTGACAGTGACTCACTGTACATTTCAAAACTGAGACCCTACATCACTGCCTGGCACCGCATACCCACTCGCCACAATGCCAACCGTGCTGTGAGAAACATTGCGTTGTTGCATAACATTGGGCTGGCTACATCACTGGCTCTGCTTTCTTCACTTGGCGATGATTCAAACCAGCACGTATCTGTACTCGAGTAACTAGTCTCCACAAAAGCGACACAAGTGAATCTACCTGCAATTTTATTAATAAGAAATAGATTTCATGTATGTGTAACACTACACACATACTCAGTCCTAAAAACTGCAAGCATTGCTCACGAGCGAAAAATTGCAAGGATGAAACAAAAGCAGAGAATGCAAACAAATTCAAAAATGAAATTAGAATCAATAAATCCAAACATATGCTTCAGCCATTAGAGCACTTGAAAAAACGTCTTTTCTGAATAATTGTTTTCACTGAAACTGGAAGACTGTTTGACACCACTCGTCGAACAACGCAACAAAACCACATTGACACTCGCCGCTATCACTCAAAATAGAGCGTTGGTAAATGTGTATGTGGAGGATTACTTTCGTCGGATTGGCAGCCGGAAAATATGTTTACTGTTTGGCCTACGTACTGTTGATGGCATATCTCACAACGTTACAAGTCGCTGCATAACCACCGTAGTTTGCACATGTCAGTTCTGCTTCAGCGGGAAAGGTTTTTCGTTTTGTCATATGTGCGAAATCCATGTGACCATTGATTTTCTGTGTTTTTCGTGGTGACCACAAAGTACACAGTGCTTGCAAGGCCTTCACACACCTTTCAGTTGCTTTTTAGTCTGGCAAAAGCAAGGTGCGGGTAGTTCTTAGCTTTTATACAATTGTAGCAGGTCTTTTGTAGGTAAGCACTGCCTTCGTAATTAAGGCTTTTTCTCTCTCTGATGGAGCTAGCGAGTGGGTGAAAGATATGGCCCTGCATGATAGCAATAACATCAAATTGGAGAAGCAACTATGCCCCCCAGAATGTGACAAGAAAGAGGACCCACAGGTTTGGGCTCCAGGCTAATATAAGATGCGCTCTGTAACAAGCTTATCCTTTTGTAGATAAGCTACTCAAGAACAAACAATATCAAAATTCCCATCGAATTTGATGTAATGACAACTTGCATACATTTGTTAAAGTGCATAAACGTGTTCGTTCATGTAGGCGAGATTTTGCGTCGTTTATGACCTGGATTCTACTTCTAGAGTTGCTTTCATGTTTGTATTTTGCAAGCCAGACCACCACGACACGTAGTTTGGCATTTCGCTATTTTGCTTTCATCTCATGCATATAAAGGTCATGGACACCCAAAATTTCTTCTGTGGACCCCTGAGGGTCATGGAACCCCGGTTGGGAACCACTGTTTTAGCCTTTCAATGTTTCACCAGTGAGCATTGCTTGCAGATGTAAGGACTGACGATGCGTAGTATTAAGAGATATCGATTTCCTATCAAAAATTTGTGATAGATTCCTTGCTTGTTTCATCTGTGGAGTGGAGTTACTTGAATGCAACAGTGTTGGCATGACTCGAGTGAAAGACTCGACTCGAGTCACAATTTTGGTGACTCGACTCGAGTAACGTTTTTGACCGAATGACTCAATTCGACTCGAGTCACAATCAATGACTTGAGGGGAGAGTCAGAGTCATTTTTTTAATGAAAAAAGATGACTTTTTTAATGAAAAAAGAAAACGAACTGGGTTTGTCAAATCATATCTTCAAACATATGATTGACAAACCCAGTTCGTTTGCACATAAAGAAATGAGCTTTTTTGCTTCAGTGATGCTCAAGCTTTTCACGAAGGCAGAGCGACGACTTTGCATTTCACTGAGGGGCCAGCACGGCACAATACATCAAACACACTATCGCGATTTAATGTAGTATTGCATATTGCGATCATGGCAGTCGGCCTCATACTTTTATTTTGAGTCTTTTCAGAGATGAAGGGATTATGTTTTTCAAATCCAAATCTCCTGTAATCCTATATTATATTTCATAATCCAATCCAAATCCGAAAACGAAATTTTGCCTAAATCCAAATTGTTATCACTGTTATTAGACTGGGCCCATATGTAATTCAACTCAAAGATTCGAAGACAAATCAAAAGTTGGAAAGCTAATTCAGGTTAACTTACGCTCAAACTTTGGCTCACAACATCATAACAGTTAAACACTGCAGAGACTTCAAAATAATCACTGGTGACAACAATGCAGTGAGAAGCTCTGTTAAGCTCAGCAATAGCGTGTAACAGGGGTGGCCAAGCTGCGGCTCTTTGAGCTTCCGAAAAATTATATATTTGTTTTTTATTTCTACTGCAAAGTGTAGAAATATTGTTAAATGGCACAGTGGTAGCTAGCGTGCCGTATAGTATTACTTTTGCAAGTCGTTCCAAAAAGAATTATGATGTCACACAAGCGTAGCTTGCAAATAAATTCGTGTTTTTAAATCTTTATATTGCGGCTCTTTGTAACTTGGGTTTTACGATATGCGGCTCATACATGGAGCAGGTTTGGCCACCCCTGGCGTGTAAGATATCAAAGTAGAAGACAACAGGTTTGCAACACAAGCGACTCATTAGAACTGGGTTACACATAGACAATTATGAATTGTACTAAATGTTATGACGTATTGGTATTACGATATATATAACAATCATGAGTCAAAAAGTGGGACTGGATCAATGAAAGTCAGACTAATTCTGCAACTTTGATGTCATGACACATAAAGAGCAGACTTTTCGCTGGGCATAGACATGGCTCAACATCTAACTAAACAAAGACAATATACAATCGCGACGGATTTTAGAAACTCCATTGAACCAAACTTTTCAAAACAGTAATCTGCAGTTCCTAAGCAGAACCGAAAGTTGCGAAGAAGTTTAAAGCAATATCATCAAATCCATTTCAAATCTGGTTAAGCAGAAATTATAAAATCCAAACCCCGTCAAAATACTAGAATGCAGCAAGATTTAAATCCAAATCCCAGTGCGTGTTCATCTCCAGTCACTTTTTGGGCATGTGTAGGACAAGAAGGTATATTTCGTGCAGCAAGGTTTGGCTAAACATGTGGAAATGACAGAGAGTCAAGGAGAGAAGTGAAATGGAAAGTGCTTTCACAAAAAAATTAGATCTAGTTAATGTGAAATTAAAATTGCTGGGGCAATTTTAGCATAGTTAGCTCATCGGGCGCCATTTTTAGCTCGTTGGAGCCATTTCTTAGCAAAAAAAGACATTATTAAATTTCAATTGACTCGACATTGACTTGAGCTTGCAAAACAATGACTCGAAGTGATTCGACAGTTCTTGTGACTCGACTTTGACTCGACTTGACCAAGTCATGACTCGACTTTGACTCGACTTGACCAAGTCATGACTCGACTCTCACTCGAAAAAATTTTAGACGATAATCCTCAATAGATAAAAATTGTTGGATCGGTCCAGTTTTTGTGCCTTGTTTCAGAAATGGGCAAATGGCCAAACACTCGCATTAAAATTACACTTGGCAATTTACTAACCCAACACTCGGTCTCTTTCAGGATCGTTTTGCTGTTCTTCTTGAAAATGAAGTGTCTTCTGCCTGAAAGAAGTACATATAAGTTGTACGGAAAATGCTTGTAAACTACAAAGAGCAACAACGCAAACTTCTGTACCACCGTATAATGAATTGTAAAAGTGTATTTTCTGCGTATATAAAAAGACCGACACTATTTTTCTGAGAACTCTAGGTTTCATCACATTTCACCAAAATTTTGTCTTCGAAATATCAGTAAAATCGATTGTAAATTACTGCAAACTTTTCATTATGCATATCTAGCAGTCCCATGTTTGTAGATTCAACGTAAGACTATGATTTGGCAAGCTCACCAGACACCAATGACGACAAAATCTAAAACCAGTGGACACAAAAGCAGAGTTTGATATGACCCTAAATAGATAGCGCATTTGCCACGCAGGCAGCGCACTACACTGCAACACAGGCAGTGCTATGAAGGTGTGGTGGTAGCGTATGTGCTTTTTTTGTCTCGATGCAACGATACTTGCATGTGAACAGTTTTAAACAGTGGTTCCCAACTTGCATGAATCCGACACACTAATCCTGTGCATAAAAATCAAACGAAACACTTACAAAAATACCTGTCCTAAACGAACTAGTTTTTGCGCGTTAAGTTTACTGTTACCTGACTTTACCTCATTGCTGAAATCAATTAAGCTATTTTTACGTCACTGCACGCTTTTTAACTTCTTATCAACTCATTTACACGCAGATCGATTAAATTTGAAAAGGTTTTTCTAAAATCCTGAGATCTTGGCCGCAAAGGTGGATGTGGGGTTGCGGCGCATTTGCAATCTCAAACCAATCACCAGGACACCGTGACGCCTCATCTGTTAACCTATGGTTATTATTATTTGAAACCCAAGTCGAGTTATTCAAGTATTTAAGGGCAACAAAGTCGCTATAGTAGCCCTGATTTGTCCAGTCGTAACCTACCGACCTATTCTAGTGAGCTGTTCAGACGTTCTGAAGAACCTAAATCTCCTAGCTTCGATTTATAAAATCCTGGCTTGGCAGGGGTATCCAAACTACGGTCCGCAGGCCAGGGGAAGCGGCCGCAAAGACATTTTGCCATTAATGAAAAATTAATATATTTACGAAAAACTTTTGATTTGATAGAATGTGACATGTATCGAAACAATCACTACCTGAGATATATGGCCTTCGAATCTTTGTGTAATAGATTATGTGGTTTATGTGGCCGTTTGGCAAAAAAGTTTCGAGACCCCTGCCATAGGGAATAAATTAATTAATTATTGTTTTTGGCCTTAGCTTGCCAACCACTTACGCTAGATGGCCAATCAAGGGCTCTAAAGATGTGGATTTTTCCTTGTTTATTTTCAAAGAAAAATCAAAGTGAAGTGCCACTTGATTTTCTTTCGAAGGCCTTGATAACTCAAAAATCACTTGATGTCACAGTGTGAAGCTTTGCGCACTTGCCGCTCGGGCTTTCCGATCGCAATAACAGACATGTTTCTGAAGCGCACTCGGGTTCTGTGGTGCCAGCATCTGCTGAAGGTACGTTCCGTTTAGTGGCATTAAAGATAATCCAACGCAAGAGTCTTCTCATGGGACATCCCTCGACATTTTCATCGTCAGGAATAATGGTACCTGGTACAGTAACAGTGGAATAGTTGCATGCCGTTGCCGTGTGGTTACTGTAGATGTGAATGAACTTCAACCAGAAGCAAAGTGTGATTCAGTGCGTATTGCAACCTGAGTCGGGTACACAAGAAACCAGTGGTGGATTTGAAGGGAGGCAATCAAAGAACTTGCCTCAACCCCTTTCTGGGCCTCCATTTGAGTTATGTCGCGAGTAAATTTTCCTAATTTTTGATGAAAATCTTTATTGTCCCTCACATAATACACTCCGAAGCAAATCATAAGTAAGTGCTCTAATTACAAAGGGGCCCCCAATAGCAGCTGTTATGCGTAATACTCTGCTTTCAGAGGGACTCATCAGCGTCTCTCACGTGTAAATAAGGAAAAGCTTCAAATCAGCTTCAATACCTTAAAAACTGTGGGTTTAAACTTTGTTCCAAAAAGTTCCGAAAAGATTCTATCAAGTAAGAGGAAAGATTTATACCAAATGATAACTTTTTACACTGTCATAGAATGAAGCTTCTCATAATATTGTGTGGACGACTGTGAAAAAGTGGCCCCTATTTTAAGAGCACATGCAGCGCATATGAAATCCCTAAAGTTTTGTTGTGTTCAAGCACAGACCTGCTTTTTACTCCATTAATCTTTATCAGACTCAATTTGCACTTCTGATTAATAAGTCTATTGTAAATTACAGCCTGAATTCTTTGTTGAATACAGTATTTTAGTCAATTAACACTGGTAATTTTTACAAACCCTACACAGAGCTCGCCAAAGATTTCTCGCCAAATTTTCCGGGAAAACTAACACTAAACCCAACCACTATTCAAAATTTTAACACAAACTAGATTTACCCCCATCCCCTAACCAGAACTCCTAATGGGGCATAGAAAAGTAAATCACACCGTCATAGAAATCGCCAATGGTGAAATGCAATAAATCTGTTAAGCCGCCAAATGCGCAGCGTTAGTAAAATTTTACCTGATTACTTAGTGTTTTGAGGAGCCCTTTTTAGTATGGATTTGTAAGCAAATTTTAGTTTGGCATTTTATTTACACAGGATTTTGTACAACTATTTTTGAAATTGATTATTCACTGTCAAAAAAGAGTGTATGCTGGTATGAAAGGCCTCTACCAGTAAATTGCATTTTGAAGTGAAGTCCAGTCACAAAATCAGTGTTTTTAGAGGTGTGTATCATGAACGCCCTTTTGCATTTTCTGTTGTGTCAGTCATGCCGTAGTCTCAGGAACGTAGCCTTGGGTGGCACGCATATCCCCCCTTCCTAAACTTGATCAAAAGGTATTATCACGATTGGCTGAGTATTATGACGTCATCACATTGCCCCCTTTTCCGCCTTTCCTTGGGTCCCCCAACCCTAACTCCACCACTGCAGACAACACATTACGACATCACAACCTTTCCAGGCGACACCATTGTTCATTTGGCTCACATCTCTGCTCTGCCAGTTCACTCGCATAATACACATTTTCGGTGGAGTCCTGCAGCTAATATTAGAACTGCTACACACACTACATCATATATGTTCCGTTGCCTACTCCAGGTTTGCCAGTCTTACCTACGCCTGACGTATACACGCTTGCCAAGTGCTGACTCCTGCGTTCAGACCAGTGTTTCGCAACACACTTTAATTACTACGACAATTAACTTGGACTCTCACAGCAATATTTGCTGTCCGCCCCATCCATTTGTTTGTGGTATTTACAACTAGATGTAATCACTTGCGTTTAAACTCAATAGACCTGATAACAACCATTTGCCGACGTGTTCGAAAAGGCTAAATCACTTTATCTTAGTGCAAGTATTTTTCTTAAAGAAAACCGCTATTGTATTTCATGATACTTTACCTGACAAGCAAGCAAAATTCGTGTCTACTGCTGTCAGAGTTATTTTCCGTGCACTCATGCGAAGCGTGCATTGATCAAGCGATATGAACCGCAAGCTCTATAACGACTGTTCAACAGTTCGACCAGGAGTCTCAAACTCGAATTGCTCTGAGGTCATTTGAAGGCTTATAAAGTAACCCGAGGTCCGCATTATGACGCTGACACAACAATGGCGGTACCTGAACCTTACTAGAAACAGTTTTTACATCTTATTTCCTGCAAAAGGTATCATGAGTTCTAGGAAAATCATTTCTAGCCGTCTCTACGTTCGTTTAAAAAGAACTTGTTCACAAGCTAGCCGACCACTTGAACACTGGTGAATAAACTAAATAACGTGACTGTTAATTATCTGAAAATTCTCAGAAAGCATGGCTCGTCGCACAAAACGTCCCCGCGGACAGCGTGTTTGAGACCCTGAGTTAGACGGCAAGCTTTACTTAGATTTCATGAATTCAAGTAACATAGTCTCCACATAGGCAACGAAGTTGAATCAATTAGCAATTTTTTTTAATAGGCAATCGATCGATCTCTCGTGACACTACGCATCCTCAGTGCTGAAATCTTATTCAAATGGAATCTTTATTTGATTGTGCACTCTACACCGAGTTGCTTACACCTGCAAGCTCTACAAGAACACGTGTCCGACGTCCATTTGACATGGTTTAGCTTGGATGTGTCTTTTTAAGAATGTGTTAAGGGTTGCTCTATTGAATTTAGCTCTTTTACCACAAGTTGGCATATTTTTACATCTTTAGATAATAGTTTTGAGTAAGTGCATAATGATTTTGCTTTTTTTTCGTCAAGCAGCTCCCATCTTCTTTAACCCTGTTTGTAAGCGCGCACTTTTTTTCACATACACCTCATTCAAAGCTGTAGTAACAAAGAAAAATATTGCCCAATCGCAGCCCACATGTCTAAGGATTGATTACGTATTGCACACAGAACATAGTATATTTTGAAACAACTGATAGTTTTTTTAAAGCGCAATGACAGAAAAGAGTTTTGCTTCCAACTTAAAACCAAATCATTTTATGTATACGTTGCTTTAGTGACTTCTTATATTGGAGTCTGTTTTACAATAGGTTATTTCCAGATTACATTTATTGAAAACAGAAGCGGAAAGTTCCTTTTACAAAGGAAGTTATTGTTACCAAAATCCATTGTTAACTCTAAATTCAGATCAAAGTTGCATCTTGTCTTCTGCCAACTCAACTCCAGTTACATCAAAAAAGTTCCCAATCAGTAAGAACAATTCCTTTTGTTTCGACATGTAGTGTTATGCAACAATTACGGAACACCCTTAAAATGGTAATTCCATTTAAAGTTCTACTTACATTCTAAAATTTTGCAACAAACCCTCTAACCACCTTAGTTACGTGAATACCAGTGTTTTATTAGTAATGAGCAATAATCTTTTGTCAACTATTTCGAATTTCGAAGCTAATCCCATTACAACTCGGTAGAGAAAGTAAAAAACAGCTTTCCTTGCTGTAGTTTCACTGTTCTGCTTGGTGTATTCTTAAAAACCTCATTGACAAATTAGTTCAGGGACGGAAATGTCGTGCGCGGTTAGTATCAATGCAAAGTAATCGCTCATCCTTGAATCTATTTCATTGTATTCAAGCATGTTTGAGTTTCTTCTTTTGCATGTACTCTCGCCTGATTTTGCAACATTTTTAATGATCTTTGGCACCTTAACCAAACATCGCTTATACGTTTCGTTTAGTTTTATTTTTTGAATGAGGTTTCTGAATGAAATTGTGATTTGTGCAGAGAGATTTTCCTGCGCTAATCGTTGGTATGTGGTTTGTTTTTTTCACTATTCAGCAAATTCATTGCTATAACTGTCATCACCGATACAGGCGTGTATCTTTAGTCGAAACTATAACATGAACTAGGACAGCAATTTTTAGCACCGATAAATTTTCTGCCAAAAAGGAAATTTTGACCGTAATAAATGAACGTTGTTGTATTGATCACTTTACCATATTATTAAAAGATGCACAAAAGTGGTACTAAATGAAAGTAGGTTTGCCACGCCGCACTAATCAAAATTGTTCCTTCATCTTTCGAAAGTTTTATGACGGAAACAACTTTTTTATAAATGGGAAA
>JGI24021J15306_10012097_pt1 | contig 10716 bp, 6 predicted proteins | sample Ectturendosymbi1_FD_15306 | JGI IMG/M metagenome (IMG submission 15306) | reverse complement strand
GATTCAGCAAGTCTTTTTATGTTCGATTGCAAAAAAATTATTTGATTTGGGTGTGGAGTTTTCCCTTGGTGACGTCACGAATAGGGCAAGTTTTTTGAATTTTTGACCCACTTTAACTGGCCCTGGGCGCCAATCCAATGAGCCATTTTTTTGCTTCAAATTTTTTTCGGAAACTAGACGATCATCCGCGTCTTTAGAGCCCTTGATTGATCTTCTAGTATGTCTGAAACCAAAGTTATGGCCCAAAAGAAACGTTGTGCACAAAACTGCAGAAAAAGCATGAGTCTCCCATTGGCGGCCAGTGTGGCTAGTGATAACTCGCCGCTAGAACATGATGGAGAGCTATTCGAACCCTCGAAGGACTCGTGAAGTCTTCTAGTTTGCACTGGAAAAAAAATTGAGATTTGGGTTTGGAATTTTCGGTGGGTGTCTTTAGAATGAGGGAAGGTTTAGCTTTTTTTTGGTTTGGTTATCCTTTTATGACGTCATCGCCCGGACAAGGAGCCGAAATTGTGGCTCAAACTTTAGTTGTATTCTAGGCTGGAATATGAAGCTGTTGAGGCCTAGATCGACTTCCTGACGTTTCTGGTGCCCAAGTTATGGCCAAAAGACCGGAAATCTTGTACTAATCCCCTAGGGCAGGGGTTCTCAACCTGTTCAAGCATGTGGTCCAATTGATAATAAGCAGAGGGTCTGTGGCCCACCTACTGTACAATTTCTCCAATGCGACAACTGAATTGTTGTACATGCACAGAGAAGAAATGAGACCAACTATAAAACAAATTTTAATAACACAATGTGCCGTGCAATCAAATGCAAAGTCTGAGCCTGTTTGCTGTTAGAAGCATAGATTTTCGATGCTCAGGGGGTTGTTGCAGCAGCATAAATATTTGCAGAGTTAAAAGCATAGATATTATGCGAAGACATCCAACGTCGGAAAAGGGGTAAGGTAGGTGGTTGAAAGAGTTGAAGGCAATTAAAACATACAAAACAATAAAGTCGTTCCCAATTATGCTTGTTTCTGTTCAGCAGCAATGTTGACCTCAAAAGCAATAACAAACATTGTAGAAAACCATTTTGAATTTTCTGTGTGGGCGAATAGCTGCAATAAATTGTTCAATCTATCTTCATGAACCGTGATATTACCTGTGATACTGTTATCAAAAGGTCCCCTTCGCTGCCTGTTGCTTCCTTGTGAGAGGAAAAGGGGCAATACCTCACATCATGTCACCTTTTCCGGTGTTCACAGTGTGACACTTCGCGGCAAAGTGAACAGTTGTGAAATTCACAAATCCCTGAATGTCGAACCACTTCTCCAAATCGAGAGATCATAGCTATGTTGGTTCACCCATCTGCCCAGAATGTCACTTGAAAGATTGGCGATGCAAGTTCTGCTGGCTACACCCACAGGAAAGCGGCCAAGAGGTAGCCTAAGGACCAGGTGGAATGATTAAATCTCTGACCTCACTTGGCCCCGTCTTGGTGTGGAGCCAACAGAACTATCTGAGATTGCTGTTGGTCATAAGGTATCTTGAGTCCTCACAGGGCTGCTGGCCCCGTGACCCCTCCAGAGGAAAAGTGGGCAGGAAAATGAATGAAAAAAATGAATATTCAAGGCTTAAAACATGATAATCCACAGATCAAGTCATCTTCCGTATTTAGCCAGCTTCTGCATTTCGTTTTCAGGGCAACACATGTCGCCTGTCTGCCTCAAAATGCTTTCAGTAACTGCATGTTGTGCAGAACGTGGTAGACTATGAGTAAAATTTCCATGTTGCAATAACATCTAACATATACTGTAGAGTGTAGATACACGACAGTGTATTATGGTATTTTGTAACTGAAGAACTACCTACGTTCTTGATTAAAACCTTCAACTTTAAAACCGACTACTCAATTTCATTAATGTCAGGACTTGGCTCATTAAAAATTCTTCCGTGGCCCACTGGTAGGCCATGGCTCACAGTTTGAGAAACCCAGCCCTAGGGATTAGTGAGGATTCCCCCAATTAATTTTCCGGAAGTTTGGCCATAACGTTTGAACCAGAAACGCTAGAAAGTCTAAAAAATCCTCTCTAAAGACCGTACTGTAGCCTAGAATCCATTTAAATCCAGTCAAGCTTTGAGCGACGAAATCGGCTGGAATGTCATCCAATGTTTTGACAAACCTCTCAAAACATCCTATGGTTATGTAAGCATGGCCAATAGTAAGCCTCATTGAAAATTTTTTTTGCAGTCTGAACTACTAGTCTTCACGAGTCTTTAGAGCAGAGGTTCCCAACCGGGGGTCCACAGAAGGATTTTTGGGGGTCCATGATCTTCATATGTGTAAGATAAAACAAAATAGCGAAATGCCAAATTACGTTCCGTGGTGGTTAAGCTTACGAAAGACAAATTGAGCGCAACTCTAGAAACCAGAGCTGCCAGGCCCAGATGGAGCAAAAATGCTAAATAGTTTATCAAAATATGCCAAATAACTTCAAGCCATTCTAAATAAGCCGGAGCAGGTTGATGGCTGTCAGTTCTGAAAAAAACCTGATGAGCAATGACAGAAATGCAATGTTACTAAAGAACTAAGCCTAGAATTATTGCATATGGTGCTTTTTTAAGGCGTTTTGAAGGACCGAATTTTCGAAAGGTCTCAAACACAAAAGAACCTCACGGCATAACCATCATCAAAATGCACTAAAACCTTGTTTTATGACCATTTAAGTATTCAGATGAAGTAGTTGCGGTCTCTCAAATGTCTTTATGGTCACCAAAGTCAAAACTTACTGAAAGAAAAAGTGATTGTGTATAAATTAATACGAAAGCAGTGGTTACCTACAGAAGACCTACCGATTGGACAAAAGCTAACAACTACGCACCTTGTTTAACCAAGAAAAAAAGCAAATGGAAAGTGTGTGAAGGCCTTGCGAGCACTGTGCATTTTGTGATTACCATAGAAAACAAAAATGCAACAAATATATGGTCCCATGTGTTTCACAAATCATGACAAAAAATAAATATTTCCCGTTGAATCAAAACCTGACATGTGCAAGTGCAAACTATGGTATTTGCTGTATGTAGCGACTTTTTGAACTACCATCAACAATATGATGGCCAAGCAGTAAATAAAATTTCCACGGGATGGTCACAGACTTGGACAATTATAATCTTTTTAGCTTCTCTAAATTAGATTAACACGAAAATTTGATTTAACTCAGCTGTCACAAATTAGTTTAGAATTAAAATCAGCGGATTAGGCGAAAACCAGAAATTGAACTAAATTCGAATTACATTTACTGAAATCTGCGTGTGTGTGGATAGGTCACGTGACGTGATAATTATCATTGATGAGGCTATACAGTTTCTATAGCAGTTGCTAATGAGAAAAAAAATGATCGAGTTTTCGTTGTCTTCTCTTCTCAAATGGTGGCGACATGGCACTTGTGACCATTTTGTTGCATTTTCCTTTCATGAGGGTGTATTCTTGTTCCATCTTTTAAAAATGTTGGACAAATTAGGAATTTTTGTAAAACCAGAAATTGGATTAGAACTGAAATTGGAACAATAAAGCTATTAAAAAAAATGATTAAAATTAGAATCAGCGTCATTTCGCTCTGATTCATCGAATGAGAAAACTAGAATATCTAGTTATCCAAGTCTGGATGGGCATCGCATCCAAGTAATTGAAACAAACCAGATATCAGGGGTGATAGTGACCAAATGGTTTTATCGCGGCACTATTCTTTGTTCCATGACATCATAACTAAACCACCTATCTATAAAGGTTTAACTGCTGCTTTTATAGAACAATCCAATATTCGCTTTCTTGACACCTGTGAAGACAAATATTTTGAAAAACGTAAGCATGATCCTTCCTCGAGTGAAATAATTATATTGTTCTATTTGGGATGTTCAGTGATCTCCCCATTCAGATTTGCCGACTTGTTTTGCTCTTTCCTACCATTCACGTAGCAACCCGATATTGACACTTCTCTTCACTGTTTAACATTTAATTTTAAAGACGCTCGAAGCTTGAGGTTCTACATCCAATATATGTAAATTGGGTTGATACATGAAAATATGTTATTTTCAATATTTGCGCTTTTTAGNCACATAGGGTCTTTATGGCAAAAATGTCCATCGGATTTAGCTGACAAATAAGTTTAAATGTTGCTTTGTTACACGGCAGGTATCCATGCCCAAGCTGGGCATATATTCCTTTTGTTTCACGACAGTTACCCAAGACCAAATCGGCAAGTCTTTTTGTTACACGTCAAAAAACAAGTAGGCCATTCACCCCCCTCTAACTTGATAAATATGAAACGTATGCAATTTTTAATAGGACTGTTCGACAGAGCACATAAAAGTCCAATAACTGAAAGCATCAGCTTCAAACGGCAGTTCTAAGTATTTCTAACTTTAAGCTAAAAACTGGATTTAACCATTTAAGCCACATGTTCTTGAAGGGATTTCACTGGTTTTGTTAAAAACTTCTCAATTCAATGAAAGCAGACTTTCTATTTGCTGGCTTAAAACTGAACAGAATTATTCAGAAAAAGAAGTGCCGGAAAAAGGTAGATTTTATGGATGATGCTTTAAAAACATGGAGCATTATATATTTGAACGTTGATGCTTGGTTGTTCTCTGCCCACCCTATCGAAATTTCTGGCTGCACGCCTGATCTAGGTGGAGTGACAACATCTCCAACCTTGTTTTTTCCTGTCTAAGTGTGGAGCCAAAAAAAGTCTCTGAAATTGCTGTTGGCCGTGAGGTGGTCCAAGCAGCTCCTAGAGCTGCTGCCCCTGCTACACTGCCAAGACGATAAGCGGGCATGAAAATGAATGAAATGCATAACATCTAGGCCACGTTATTTAGTTTATTCAGCGGTGTTTAATAGTTGACGAGTGAACAAGTTCCTTAGACTGGTGGAATTAAATAATTCTAACGTGGGGATGGCTAGAAATCATTTGCCTGGAATTCATGATACCTTTTTCAGGAAATAAGATGTAAAAGCTGTTTCTAGTAAGTTCAGGTACCGCCACTGTTGCTTCAGCGTGACAATGCGATCCGTGGGTTACCTTATAAGCCCTTGTGTAGCCCAAGGAGCAATTTGAGTTTGAGACAACCTGTGGTAATCAATGTCTTTTGAACCTTGAGGCTGAAATGAAAACACACACTATGCTGGTTTAGGTTTATATACACATCATTGTTCAATTTAGTTAATACTCCAATAAGCAAGATTAATAATATTCTGAAAATCACAGTGGTTGACTTAATGATAAATATGAAACGTATGCAAACACATGTTTTTATTTCAAATTCATATATAATATTACAGTGGATTAAAACACAAGTACGGTTAAAAAGAAGATAGTAATAAACTTTTTCATTTGATTGCAATAACTTCATTCACAAAAATAAGCCTTGCCCTTCAGTTTCCTTGATTGAAAACGAGTGATTGCGGTTGAAAGAACATTACTTAGCCTAAATGTCAGCAAGCACTTTACCTTCTCCACTTTATCGTGTTTGAACTCATCGGTGAAGTAAGTTGAATTGTATCGAAATGTATTGAAATAAGGATTGCATTTCATCCTGTTTTCACGTCCGTCGCGAGGAATGGTAAAGTTGAAAGCCACAGGTGAATGCATGATAAGCTCCTTAGGGACGGTCACTTTTATAGCCTTTGTATTATATATGGCTATCTCGCAAACCGCAATCCATATCTCAAGTATCTGTAAAGCATTACATCATGTGTTGCAGAACAATCTTGAACATCTCTTATTCGCCTTTAAGTAAAAGGGCTCGCTATGAAAAGAAACTGTAACACTACACCAAGGGTTCCCAAGTTGAGGTACATGTATTCCTGGGATACATTGGTTATTTAAAGAGGTAAATTTAGGGTTAGCAATAGAAGGGAAATTTCTTTTGCAATGTTTGGGAGACCGAGTGACTCATTCATTGCGCTGCTCGCCGTCAGCCGCTTTGGTTTGGAGTTAGTTGGCTTTCAGCTCTAGTGCTAGTAGATTTATGGTTTTGTTACTGTAGTCTGCGCACTGCAGTCTGTGCACTATCTCTGATCTTGCTTTGGTCTTTTTCGTCATTTCACTTGCAAGCTTTTGCTTACAAATTTGCTACTGAAGATGCGTCCCTGACACGAAATCGATTTCCTGCTAAAGAAAATTGCGATCACATTCGGCTGCGTCACCCTTGTGGTGTCTTGATGCTAAATTATTTCCAAATAGTTATACACTTGGGCGCAATTTGGTGGGGGACACGGGCGACTTGTCCCCTCGTTTTTTTCAGACGATGGGGATAAAATGTGTCATGTCCCCCAACTTTTTTTAGGTCTTACATTTGGAGAGGTTTCAAAAATAAAAGTGATGTTTGTCACGTTTTGTGTGAAGAGCTTTTTATGTTAGATGGTAGGCCACACATAGCCAAGTTAATGTTGAAACAGTTTGGTGTGGTTTCACTGATTCTGCTAGTTTAAAAATTTTAACTTCGATAAAATGATTTTTAGCATTTTTTCTGGAGACCGCTTAAGGTGGTTAACTGTTCCTGTTCAACAGTTAACCCTGTAGTGTGTGGTACACTCTTAGAAAGGTTATTTTCTTGAAACAGTGAGAGCGTTACAGCTGCGCGTGTGGGAGACCACAGAAGGCCTGCAGCCATGATTTGTTTCGTGCAGAATTGTTACAAGCTTCGCTGTAACGTTGGTTGTCACGTATTCAGAAACAGAACATAAAATTGAATGATGCTAGTTAATATAATGTTAGAAAGTTAAATTTTCAGGCAAGTCTCTGAGAAGCTTTCACCGGAGACAGAAAGCAGCCTTTTTGTTGATACTTAGTTGTAGGATGGGGCAGTTTTGCAAGATTGTCTTCAGCCATTAGTAAACAGCATTTCAATCAAAACGTTGGAGAAGTATTTGCGTAGCTATAGATTGACCTATAGCTCAAAATGTAGGGACTTGACTAGTATTAAAGATAAAATATACATTTATCCTCACTTCTTGTAATGTCGTGACAATGGTGACCAACAAATCCAAAAGATATTTTTTCCGTGTTTCTTGCAATTTGCGACTTTGTGCTTGTGCTGAATGCATTGGTTCGTGGCATCATCTGACTTACTTGATTTTAACCAAATCCACAATGCAGCAATATTTTCATCCAAGTGCAAAACATTTGCTTTACAGGTACATCACACCTAGTTTTGCAGGACATTATTTTCGTGTTAATGCACGTGAAACTTGGTACTTTTTTGACAATTGAATGTTGTGCATATTCATTTCTGCTTAATCTCAAATATATTTTCCTGTCGTTATGCAAGTAAAACGCTTAGAATTAAACTTGTGACATTAATATCATCTATTAAAATTTGATGTTAAACCTGAAAATTTGATTGTGATAAGACTGAGCTAAGTGGCATCACTGACAGAAGTCACAAGACAACAGTCACCAACAGTGGCGTAACTAGAGGTTTGGGCCAGGGGGTGTAAAGCTTAGCTGAAGGGGGACCACTAGCCAACACACTCAAACAAAAGTTAAGAAATAATAGTGAATCCGAATATCGTGGATGTCTATACCAGCTAAAAAAACAAAAACACTTCAAAAAACGCAAAAAACAACAACCTGCTGAAAACCAAAAGATACTAAATACCAAAATGTAAGCTGAAGGTGGCCCAGCTTTTACATTTAACTTGCCAGGGGAGGCCGCTCGCCCCCTTGCCCCCCGTCAGTTACGCCACTGGTCACCAGACAATTATGTATTCAGAAATTACATTGTAAGCTAGATGGGCATTTGGGTATGTATGCAGAGGTCAACAAGAGAGATGGAAAAATACATCCTCCACCAGCCAGCAGTAAAAACAGATTGAAATCATTTTACGCTAATTTTAGGCCAAACCTTTTTGCTACTGTTAAGAGGATATCAGTGGAGAATTTGGTAGGGGTGGGGCTGCATGCATGATGCCCAGTAGCATTAGAAAGATTTGTAGCTTTTTAAAATAACGGAAATGTGCAAGAAATATATTTATCGCAACGTTAAGCACCTTTAACAAGACATCAAATCAATCTGTAACCCACACTTAGGACTGGCCCTAGCAGATGCGGGGCCCAATGCAAGACCTCTGAGCGCGGGGCCCAATGCAAGACGCAACCTAAGCGTGGGGCCCCTCTGAGCAGTGATTTTATGACGTCATCGTGTTTAGTCAACCGTGTTACCATCGTGGTAGAGCGCAAATATGCAGTACAGCACTAACACGAGAAGTGAGCACGTTTGCTAACGTTCGAGAGGAAATTTGCTAGTTCTGACGAGATCGTTCTTTGTTAACAATGAAATTTATATGGCGTTTCTACTGAATTCTCAAGCGCAGGGTGTATCTGGTAAAATGAATAATCACCATGGCGCGGGGCCCAATGCAGCTGCATCGGTTGCATTGGCTGAAGGCCGGCCCTGCCCACACTTCTCTATAAGGCTGATATGCGTGTGTTACCAATGCGATTCAGCATTTAGTGCACTCCAACTGACAGCTCTGATAAAACCCAATTGATGTATTTTACTATATTACTATATTGCTGTGCTTGTTTGTATCCAAATAGGACAATAATGCAAGCAGGCTGAACTACAAAACCGTGTGCAGCAACAAATTTAAGTACATTAGAATGTAAATCATCTGCAAAGATAAAGCAAAGCGTGATTAGTGTTGCTTTAAAAACACCTCTAGAAACAAGATTGGAAATCTCTATTAAAAAACTTCATTGCTGCTTCGACCCGATGTGGTTTCTTACCAAGCTGTCCCCTTCACATTTTACAACAAAATTGCGCCCATGGTCATTAATATTGTACACACACAACAACGAAACCTTCAACTGGATCGTATGAAACCTCCGACTGGGATGCGGCTTGCAGGCCGAGGGTTGGACATAATTGGATTAAAGCCAAGTGATGGGCTTACCGGAGACTAAAAGCCAACACGCGAAGAAAATTTGGCGAAATATTTCATATATGCATGTGTGAAGAAAGCAGAAAAAGTTGGAAAAGTAATTATGAGAAAGGTGGCAACAAGCAGAAAGAAACAAAGACTCATGATCGACAATGGAAAGCAAAGATCCATTTCAGTTTGTAAGTGTTTGATTGTGATGTTCAACAGGCTGTATTATTTCTATAGCACGAAACATGATTTTCTTTCATTTAAATTTTTGTGAGCAAATTTAGTGGTGAAAAGGGCGGCACTTTTATGGTCGGCCCCGCTTGGCACTTAACCTCGCTTCACCACTGGACAAAGCACCGTAAATTTATCAAGTGGATACCGGTATTTACTCACCAGAACAATGGTGGCTAGTAAGTCAACCTTATGCCACGGTGGATCTTTCTTTTCATTTATGCCGTAGAATACCACTCCTTTCATTCTTGGTGAGCAAAATCAACCCGTTCTCAACACAGCAATGCTACAGTAGTAACTTACACTATACTTTGCCTACGTCTGTAGCCCAGGTTGAGCAATCACTTTTTCTGTTATATGCATTAGTTCTTTCATGCTTTACCTCAATGGACATTGTGATGAAAGTTTTGTAACAATAGCGATATGTTCTTACACAAAAACGTAACACAGGGTGAATACATCGAAGTCTTGGAATGTGGCATCAAGGAATAACAACGTGAAAATCAACGATCTGAATGAATTCGGAATCGGAGGTTTCGAAAAACAGCTGTTTTCATTGTCATCAAAGATTTTCGTGGATTACATTTTGCTGATATTGTTCTTTATTCTTACTCCCATACTCGAGAAAATTCTAGGGCTGTGGAGCCGGTATGCAAATTTCAGGCTGCGGCTCCAGCTCCGGGATCTAATTTTTTTGGCTCCGGCTGCAACATCTAGAAGTTTTTGGCTCCGAATCCCCTTCAGAACAATTTGGTCCAAAAACTCAGAAGAAACATTGTACTATTTGTACAATTCGCTTGCTCCACAGACGATTTCCGTGGAACCGGAACCCAAAATTCAGACCCCGGCTCCACCATCGAAAAAATGTTGACTCCGGCTCCAGCCATCCAAAAGTGCTTGTGCTCAGGCTCCACAGCCCTGGAACACTCTATGGTCAAACACTCATGCCAGCCAGGCTTATGCAGCTTTGCAACAAATAATGACTGCTTTAATGGTTCTGACATCGCTTATAAAGCAAAACGCACACCAGTAGCCTAATACGTACAGTAGGGATGAACGGGGTATGTTGAACCGATGGGCAAGTTGAACTNCTCTCTGTTTTAGCTAAATAAAGCGGTACAGAGACTCATGCGTGACACCTATTGTTTCATTCAGTCACTGACCGTTGAGCTGAACGGATGTGTTTTTAGACAGCTGTTGTTCAGGAAACCTGGGAAACGGTTTCTTCAGAATTCTATCAGTTTCTACCTTTGAGGTTTTGTTGAATTTTGTTGGATTTGCCCTTGATACTCACGGAGTTGTATTTTGAGTCTTGTACATCCGAATATTGACTGCCAGTGATTCAAATAGATAAAAGTAAAACAAGTATGGAAAAGAACAGTGCTATTACTCTAAGAAAACACAAGGCTGGTCAGTCGCCCGAGGGAAACGACGCTCTGCAATTATCGGACCTGTGCAAGCTACTGCAGTCAGTAGAAAAGAGACTTTCTGAACGCCTTTCAGCAATTGAAAAATCTCTTATGGAACGCTTGCAGCTGGTTGAAACAAGTTTAGAGCATGCATACA
>JGI24021J15306_10012094_pt1 | contig 10716 bp, 4 predicted proteins | sample Ectturendosymbi1_FD_15306 | JGI IMG/M metagenome (IMG submission 15306) | reverse complement strand
GGGTACATGTACCCCTGGGGGTACATTTGCCTATCCGAAGGGGTACATTTAAGGTTAGCAATAGAAGGTAAAAATATATTTACATGTTGTTTATTTTTAAATCTTTATGCATATATCACTTAAAATTATTTTCAAAAGTCATTATATGTATATTGTTAAATATATCTGTGAAAAATCATGAGAAAATATTTTGTCAAAAGTAGATTTAGGGGTACATGTTCATCTGTCAAAATTCTGAAGGGGTACATCCTTATCTGTTGAAATGCTATAGGGGTACATGCTCATTTGTCGGAATGCTGAAGGGGTAAATGGTAAGAAAAAGGTTGGGAACCCCTGCTCTAGCACAATCGTCGGAGGATGATATTCCTGCGCAAAAACACAGGCAAACAGGATTTTAGCCTCAACCCACTGGAAGCCAAGGTGTTAATGTTCACCATATGGTCACTAACAGTGATTGTAGATGATTATTGGTAAGACACTATTCAAGAATATTTTTAAGCTGTAAACATAATATACATAAAAAACATTTTGCATGCAGAATTATGGAAACTCAAAGCCACCATCATAGTGAAGGTACCAACCACTGCAAATTAAACATCAAGAGGTCCAAATTCTAATAGTTCAGATCAGACATGCAACCACAATCCAATAATGAGGTGAAGTGAGTTCTAGGTATATTAATTACAAAAGGTCCTTCAAGCTGATGCTGTAAACAGGTGGTGCTGGTGACAGATAAAAAAGCAACATGTGCCTAAATTTTTACTCCTTTGTGTGAAACAACCGCAACTGTCAAGGAGTACAGTTCAATGTCATTCCCATGAGCAAAACTAGAATTCAAACAGAAGGAAAACATTTGATTTATAATGCATTACCAACAGCTCCTGATCCAAAAGTTTCCTCATTGTACAGGTCCAGCTCATCGATTTCCTCATTAACCTCCTGATTCTGAAAAGCAAAGATGCTGAACCTCACAGTGAGATGCATTATAACTGAAAGGGTTGAAATACCATTGATGTTTGTCTCACAGATAATTTTGCAATCTTTTTCATAGAACCACACAACCCATTTGGGGTCTAAGCAGCAACAGACAATGACCACACACCTGACTGGATTGATCCAAAGGAAAATATGCATCGCTCATTTCTCCAAGCCAAGGTTGAAATATGTTTCATTGCTTAATAAACAACAGGGAGATCAATTATGCCAGTAGCCAATAATTCTGTTACAAGATACAACTCATGCATTAGCAATCAACAACTGCATTTTCATCACCACTTCACTCTTGATCTGCAGAAAAGTATCAACCATGTATTTATGTGCGTATGCTATTATATAATACATAACGTACATTTTTACACTTTGTTTTATGGTATGCATATGTGCTACTGTTTTTACAACTCTAAAGCATACTGTAGAAAAATAGACACACTAATAGATTTTTCATTTTGCAGTAGGCATTTTCACAGCTTTCCCATAACACAAACTTGCAAAACTATTGTTTCAAGCACTTGCCAGGCCAGAACTTCACCATAGCTTAAGCAGTATCTTGGTCAAAATATGACACATGACTTTAAATGCTTTTCGAAATAGTTTTACGGGGAAGCAACCCAGGTAATCTGCAAAATCTCATATAAAAACACTTCTACTTGAATGAATGTAAAGAATGATTCATACTGTGTCTGTAGATATGTTTATCCTATGCTTGCTTTTTAAAGAAACAACTACCTTATATCTATCTGTGAAGGTAATGGTTAAATGCAATATATGCATGTATAAATAAATACAAGTGGGTAACTGTTACACAGACTAGTATCCTTACACCTATCAGTGCATACATCAAAATTATTAAACTTGTTTTAGTTTCAGATTGAAAATATTTTGTGACACAACACCCAGGTTTTCATTCTTTCAATGCTTTCTCAGACATATGGCTCAATACAGCTTGCAATATGCGAACTCCAGCATATGAGATCTAATCTTTTCATTTAACCTGGGTTTAACAGCTAAAAATATACTCTTACATGATACTTGTTTAACACATCCAGCACCAGATTATTTCTCCCGAAAAACAGACTAGATACTAGGCATTTTTAGAGTTTACCATGTCTTGTTGCACATATACATATATACATATTCATAGTTATTCTGCAACTGAATCATTTTTTCCACGTCCAATATGCTAGAAATTCATACAAAGAAATTATATACTTCCTAATATTAATTAAGTTGAGTGGTTCTAATATTGATGGGGAAGTGAGTGTGGTAGATAAGCTTGAAATTGATCTCCAGCCAGAAGATCTACAGTGAGTATACCATCTGGGATATAAAAGGAGTGAGGAGAATCCATGCTATCATTGCAAGGTTTGAGCCATACAAAAAATATTGAATACCTGAAAGACAAGATTTGCTTAGCTTGGAAAATGGCAATAGTGCTATAAAGTTAAGCTTAAGATGATGGACACTTTGCATGGTGGTCTATTCAAATATTGAAATGATGTTAATCCTTAACTGAACGTACAGCCTTTGAAAAACATTTCAGTACCTAATTCTACTGAATCGATATACAATATATCATTTTATAAGTGAGCTACTATTTGAGATGAGAATCTGCATGATAAATAGGATTTTTTTTGCATAACAAAAATCAGCTATGACATGCATGTGACTAGCTCATTTTGATATCAAATTACCCTAAGTAAATCATATATATGCATGTATAATGTAAACAATTAACGTTGCCGATTCAACAAGGTAAAATATATTTTTAGTCTGCAATCAAAAAAAGTGACTACAGCTTTTGTAACGGTCACTTGTTTCCTGACTCTCAATATACAGTAAACCTTGGTTAATCCAGATTCAATTTGACTGACGACTTTACCTGGTTTTGGCAAAAATCCAGATTAACCGAAGATGGTTGTTTCTAGTCTGACGTCATCTAAGTACTGAGATATCGGTGAAAATTACTTAAATTTAACGCATTTATGAACCAACACCAGACTTTCGCAGGAGCAAAATGAATTTAGTAATGTATTCACAATGGTGCAAAAGACTAGTAACCACCATACCCAGGCAGTTTTGAACAATCTCAAGTTCATAATTTTAGGTTACTTGGCTAGGAGATATTTGAGATTTTGGGCTGACACAGATTTCTGCAACTGGTCCATAATCAGTCAGTAAGACATGTTAATGAGTACAATACACTCAGGGATAATACACTACATACGCACACTTAACACTGATCAATGAACTGAAACCGTGGTGCAGCGGTGTGCATTGAGCGTTATATTCAACGTGATATGCTATGCCCATGTGTGGTGTAGGAATCATACAAATAGTCGAATTTTGCGCGCAGTTGTGGCCAACGTTATAATTTTCTATACGCTTGTTGGTAATCGTGATTCGTGTGCACGCATGTGTTGCGTCTGAAAGCAGCTGAATCTTTCGTAGAGACCAGTCAGTGTACTTTAAGAACACAACAGCGTACAAGTGGATAAAAATCCAGATTATGAGATGTTAAAACCGCAGATTTTATCCGGTATTGGCAAAGATCCAGATTAAAAAAAACGGATAAACTGAAGATTTTTATAAAGAAAATGTTAGAAATCATTCGCACCACCAGTTTTATCCAATTTTGGCAAAGGTCCGGATTAACCGAGGTTTACTGCATAACCAATTCAAGATAACCAATTCAAGATAACCATTCTGATAACATTTTATCACTATCTCCTTTGTGGTATGTCACACAAACTGACCTTGCAAACGATGTTAGTAAGTTCATGTCAAATGATCTCTTCTCACAAAGTAGTAACATATAGGCAAACTTGAAATAATTATGTTACTGACCCTAAAATCATAACACATTATCACACTGTTTGCATTTTTTATAGGATGTGTGACAGTAACAGGAGAAGAACACTAACCTGGCAGTTACAATGGTAGCAACGCAAACAAAGTTTTCCATGATCGCCAACATCACATAAGAACAAGCCAAAGTTAGGAGGATTATTACTCATGGCCTTAAAAACTATGGTTGCAGAAAATTGCAATGTCAATTTTAAATGACAGTCTTATTTGTGAGGATAAAAATTTTGTTTCAACAACGATGCCCAAGAAACTTCAAGTCATACATCAAGTTGTTCCTCATTCAAGCAAACACGACATTAAATTGAGCAAGAATTTGTCTTACAAAACCCCTTGTTGTTCATTGTAAAAAATAAATGATACAGCTTGTGCAACACTGAAAGCAACATTATGGCTATGAGTTTCCTGCTGATGATGACAGGTTCCTCAGAAATAGTTGTTATCAGTCTTAACAAATGCTACAATGGCAGACATCTAACAAGTCATTACACATCTATTGCCTATTTTCATATGCGATATGGGCTTCACTATTTTCAACAACTTCAATGCAACCACCCTTTCAGATTTCACAAATTGCAAAAGTTGCAACACAAGTCATATATAGGCAGTGGCCTTATCATCACCATAAATCAAACACTACATGCCAGATAACTGAAACAATAGTGCCACATTATGATCTTTAATAAAAATCATTATTTGCTAAAAATACTTAGGCCTATGACTACACACGCCACCTAGCCAACAACATACTTACTGTATCTGCTGAACTTCCAGATATTAACAAAAAAATTCTAAAATTAAATGAGAAAATACTAAACACCACATAGAAATGTATCTGAGACTTGTGGAGATATAACACTGAGTTCGTGACACAAGCAGCATGGTGAACCTAGTCTTAGTGGTGTCTATGCCTGCTGTGCAAGTGGTTGTCAGTTCAGCTCTTTTTGCTAGTATAAATAAACACTATTTTTAATAAGAGCACTTTTTATATACTTTTGTAAAAAATTTCAGGTTTAGCTTTTGCGTGAAGTTTAGGGCTTGAAGCTGGTACCCTTTCATAAAACTAAAGTGGTGCTCAAGCCCCATCATTTAAAAAAAAACATAAAAATCACAAAAACAGTCCAATTCTGCAATATCTTCATTTTTACAACTCATATTATGTTGACATAGACCTACTGACAACACAACAGAAAACACTCAGTTATACTGTTTCACTTTCATACATACCTTATTGCTCATTACAAACCTAGTGACTTTTTTGTTGGTGCTTTTGAAATTATCTACTCATACCATCACACAGAAATACTCAGAGCCACGCGCAAATTGTTCGAGGGGTTCAAACAGTTCTGATACTTCTTTTTCAAATGAAATAGAGAGGAAAATCCACGTTTGCACAAAAATGTTGTTGCAAAGGGCACTAGAATATACAAGGCTTTTGTAACCTGTTCAATTTTTGTCAATGTCATGATGCCATTTTAGTTGTGCAATAGGTAGACATATGTCTTAAGTCATGACGTTATGAATGAAATATTATCCTTCTAAAACTAAATACTCCATGCAAAAACTAACCTTGCTTCGTTTTTCATGTACTCAACACATATTGGATTACTGTTTACTGCTAAACTTTTGGTAATCTGTTTCTTTTCGCAATCTCAGAAGTTTCAAGCAAAGTAGCACACATCACAATGCTGTAACATCATCATAGACTAGGCGATTATCGAGATATTTAACTAATGAACGAAGTAACACTGCACAAGGGAATAACAAAACTTACACAAAGCACTAACATTCGGAAGGTATTAGCTGTGCAATGGAGTAAAGCAGTGGTGCTCAAACTTTTTGGCTCGTGGGCCACATTCGTCTTTCAGAAACCCTTCACGGGCCACAAGAATTAATAATCTCAATAAAAATCATCTAAAAAATTCTCTTAAATGATTAAAGTTTTAAGTTTTTTTTTCCAATGAAAATTGCTTCGCGGGCCACTCCAGAGGGCCTTGCGAACCCCATGTGGCTCGCAGGCCATGGTTTGAGCACCACTAGAGTAAAGGAAAGTAGGGGGCAGTAATGCGAGGAACAACCAAAATCAGATCAAAGCTGCACACAGGCCAATATGCTGGCAACATTCCTTCTGAACACAGCCAAGAACAAGCACTGGTGGAACCATTGTCACTCCCTGGGGTCACCAGACATATCAACATGTTTCTTTGCGAGACTGCTCAAAAAAGGAGGGAGGATTCACCATATACACCAGTGGTTTCAATTCCAACTGGTTGAAAGTGGTAATTGTTAAGGTCAAAACAGCACCTAACAATTGGCATAAAAAACTTACTTTCAGTGCTTAACAGCAACATGCGTTTGCAAATGTAGTTAGTGTTTGCTCTGCTAACAATGATGGCTTTGATTTTCAGTTCAGTTATGAAAGCATAATAATCTTTCAGTTTGGTAATGACAGTGTAATTGTCATGCTGTATGCTATAATCAAAAATCTGCATTTTTAAATGCATTTGAAACTGTTGCAAATATTGCTCTAGTTTTTCATCATTTCACCTGTAAGTTTTTACTTACAATTGTAGGATTGAAAATGCATACTTTACGCAAAATTCATTCTCTGTAGTAAAATGCTTTGCGAGCAGATTCAACTGTTCTCATTTTACCTTTGTGGTACTTCAAAACTTGGATGTGAAAGTCGTTGTATTTTTGGCGTTTTGCAGCCTCAGCCTCTGTTGCTACAATGCTTGCTTGTCTGGTGCTGTCTTTGTTGTGGCACCAAGCAAAAATGTCCACAACTATTGCATCCCATACTAGGCTTAGACCTCTGTACCAAGGCCCAGGTCAATTCATCAGGCCTTCTGTCTCTTGTCAAGCCAACAGGCTCCAAGGTAGAGGGGAGATAAATGCAGTTTAATGATCTTCCGAGAATGAAGTTGATGGTTGAATGTCTGTGGAAGGCGGCCTGTGTTTTTAGTGCAGGAAAGCCCATGCAGCCATAGTTTAAACAATTTTGCCACAGCAGCATTTCATGCTTTCAAAAATTTTAGCACCAGTTTGGAGAGCAATTGCAATTACGGAGTTCATCAAGGCTGAGCTGGTTTCCAACGTTCGAAATTGGGAAGGCGACCAAGCAGCAGTGCAGCAAGTAGCCGACAATGGCCCCAAGAACTCTTAGCATTGAGCAGGGCATTGAGTGAATTCTGTAGGCAACCTCATCCCAGGCTGATTGCATTTCCATGTGTAGTGGTAAAAAATCATGGTTTTCGCCCAACCAAGCATCAGTTACGTCGTTTACTTCCCCATGTGGGGATTCCTAGTTAAGAAAGGAAAGCACATGGTTGACAAGGTCCTTACAGGAATGAGATGACGACAAAAAACATGACAGAGACAGGTCTGTAGCGGAACGGAAGCCAAGGCCTCCAGGCCGGATGGATTGGTAAGGATGCTTGCAACCAGCTTTCTTTTCCAAAAGACACATTGCATATTTTTTCCATGTTGACTTTTATAGTAGTGTCAAATGCATCCAGTTCCTCTTAGCATTTGAAGCATGGAGCATTGCGCAGAAAATATACGTGTTCGGGTATTGAGGGACAATTTTTTAATATTAAAAATGCTTGATGTGGCTCGATTAGCTCTAGGTTTTCTGTGATGTTGCTTAAGTACAGTAGGGCAGAATTCTGATGCAGAGGGGAACCTAATAACTACCATTGGTTGGGGTCAACGATTGAGAGGGATGGGAATTAACCATGAAAGACTTACTTTTTCAGCCACTCCTTGCTCGTGTGCTTGATAATGAATGATTTATGTCGCTGACGCATGGTCCATAGCACAAGTACAATTGAATAATACAAGAGCACTATAATCATTAATCATTGTGCATTACATTTACAAAAGTAGGTATTAGCAAGTTCTGGCTATCTAAACATCATACAACCCTACAAATGAAGACTTTGGAGAATTAATTTGCACTGCTTTAACAACATATCATCCAGATTTTCGGAAACTATCGAATCAAAGAAAAACCTGGTATTGATAAATGATGCATTTGCTGCGTTTCAATTACTGTAGGTCATTTTATGCAAAATTGGCATTCTCCACCGTATTTGTATTGACACTACAAACTGATTTTGCGGTTCACTAGTGATTTTTGTTTTCTGCGAATGACTTTTCTATAGAACAAGTTTGCCCACCATTGTATAGTCAGTAGAATGACATATAAAACTGTGCAACAATGAATAAAAGTGCATGTAAAATAATATGCATATTGGGTCAACAAACTTTAGACTAGTGGGGGACCTAACTAGAAAACTACCTGGTTATATTAGGTACCCCGGTAAGATGCACATACAATTTTGATTGTATTTCTTTTCATTAGTTTGCTTGTTTATTTTATCTTATTTATTTGTTGTTTTTCGTGTGTGTTTGTTTCCCAAATAAATAAAACAAATGAAAACTTCAGCAAAACTTTACTGTTAAAACATGAATATGGCTTCATATTGTGACATCACAAAAGCACACACCTAGTACCAACAACCATGATACACCACTGACCTACACCCTAGACATAACCCCAAGCCTAAACCTGAAACTTTTTTAAAAGTACATAAAAAGTGCTCTAATCAAAGGTATACTTTCTAATATTGACAAGAAATACAAGTGTGGTTTTATTCCAGTAAATATTCAAATCATGGTTGCAACTCCTCCAGTAGTCTTGCTCTGTATTTTTGTATTCTTCCTCTTAGTTTGTGGATTGTGATTGCCTCTCCGCAAAAACCATTTGTTCTTACTTTGACACTGGGAAAATAACAAAATGGTTTTGACAATACAGTATCACCCTTTGAAAAATTTTAGGTAATGTGTATTTTACCGGTGCTATTCTGGTGGCAGAAGATCGGATGGAGCTATTGTGCCGCCAGTCGAAGATTCAGTCTCATGGCATGATGCAATACCAAGAAAAAGGTTACTTTGTCAAGAAAACGTCGTCCTGCTCGTGGTGTAACGGTTATGTGTTACGGCTGCTATGCCATTGGCTTTCGGTTCGACTCTCACCTTGCCGACTTCCTTTTTTTTCTTATTGCTTTTTTCAGGCTCCGTTTAGGTGTTAGGTGTTACATTTAGGGGTTAGTGTTGTTAGGTTAGGGTTAGCGTTATCTTAGTGTTAGGTTAAGGTTAGGTTAGTGTTAGCTTAGCATTAGGTTAGCTTGGCGTCACCTTAGCGTTAGCTTAGGGTTAGGGCTAGGTTTGGGTTAGGTTAGCTTAGCTTTAGGTTAGGGTTATGTTGTCGTTAGGATTAGGTTAGGATTAGGGTTAGGGCTACGGTTAGGGATAAGGTTAGGTTATCTTTTAGTTACATTTACTTCATCTCCGCCAAACCTTTTGCTGCTGCCATCTTCTTGGCAGCAAAATAGACACTGCCAAAATTTTAAGTTTGTTCTGAAAACTTAAAGTAGCTTAACTTGGGCTTTAGTTTTACTATTTTTCTTATCAAATCGTGTATAATACTGCCTGGTAATTAACCTTATGAAATCGCGCAAACACCTTGATAAATGAAACAAACGTTGAAGATGGGCCAATAATGACTCACTATAATTTTCCGATATTGCTATTCAGCTAGAAGAGCCACACAAAACATGTGGGCGAGCCACATGTGGCTGTAGGCTAATTCAGCAAAGGCCGTTATGAAGTCAGTATTTTGAAAATCTATGCCTGAAGCCGGTATTTTGAAAACAAATTATTTGGAGTAACTCCAAAAAGAACCAATGCAGAACTTCTCAAATTATAATGACTTTCGTAGTGGCACTTGTCAGGACAGTTTCTTCAGCGAAGCTCTTTTAAATCCAAAATGGGGGCAAATTTTTAGGCTATTACTTGTAACTTAACAATACTCATAGTCTTTGTTTTCTCTGTTCCGTTGTTAAGTCATATTTACCGTACTCCTTCGTCTTGAACTTGATCTGTAGGGAGCATGTTTTTGGCAATTAACCGTGAAGCCAGCACAGGTGGAGTTGTCTGAAGTACTACAGGCTATTGTGGAATAATGCAGAAAAATCAAAGAAATTGACAGGAAGAGAGTGACACTGTAGCGACTAGTTAATCTCATTCTCCACTGCGACAAAACCGAGATTGAGAAATTGTGTTCTTAATAAGTCTTACCAATTTTCGTTGATTCAGTGTTTTCTTAAATTTCTTTTCATACAAAGCAGTTTTTTCATGAATCTGATTAATTAATGTACAAAAATTAATCTCTCTGATAAAATTTTTGTTCCTATCGGCAAAGGTGTGCATATGGTATAGGCTATGTTTGAATGCGCAGAACTAATAACTACAACTCGGCCTTCGCCTCACCTCTTATTTTTTCGATGATAGGATTTTGTCACTGTTGACAAAAAGGCCGGTAATTTTATAAAACACATCTGGCATCCCTATGTGGCTGGCAAGCCACAGTTTGCCACCCATTGGATTATAAACTATCAGCATTCCAAGCGACCGAAGCTAAATACAGTAAACCTAAACGCTACAATCACTATCATCATCATCAGGGGTGGATCTGGATAGTGATAAAGGGGGGCAATTTCAGCATTATTTGGTAGTCAAGTCTCATATCGGCTTTGCTATTGTACGAGAGATGAAGTCTACTTCACAACACTGCTGTGACAAAAACAATGGACGACAGAATGGCCTTAAATCGTGAACAATGAGACAATTCGAACAAGATAAAAGACACCAAAGTTACGTGCAGGGCTCTCACAAATGCAACTCCAAAAATCCCTAGAACAGTGCCAAAAAATCCCTAAAATCCCTAAATCTCAGGTGGTGCAGCATAAAATCGGAGTGCGAATGATAAATGTTAAAAATAGAACCAAA
>JGI24021J15306_10012092_pt1 | contig 10717 bp, 7 predicted proteins | sample Ectturendosymbi1_FD_15306 | JGI IMG/M metagenome (IMG submission 15306) | reverse complement strand
GGGGGGGGGGCAAAATGTTTGATTTTAAGCGAATAACACTATTTCGTTTGGAAAAACGCCTCTCGAAGTACAAAATGAGTATATGTTCTAAAAAATGTTTGGGGGGCATGGCGCCTCCCATCGCTACGCCTATGGTTTGGNGGGAAGTGAATTCCCATTAGACATCATTATTCCCAGGTATACAGTACTCTGACCCAAAGTGGTGACGTCTGATATTGCTGAAATTAAATGTCTCATTCAAACAGTAGACTGAGTTCTTCAGCCACGCAAGGCAATCAGTCTAGATATGGAAAACCAATAGGATGGTGGGGACTATTTCTCCTAGTCTGTCACCCCCTGCCGCCTAACTTGGGCCCAACGTAGTGGTCACACCTTTTCGTGGGACCATCTTTGGGGGGTGCGAATTGCGATCTACTGGTGACTGGACAACTCAAACCCCCTGGCCGGGTTCGGTTTGGAAATTTTTCAAAGCGACACCTTCTTTTATTAAGGTTCCGCAAAAAAACGTTCTTTTGCGGAACCTTAACAAAAGAAGGTCAGTTGCTGCTGCACTGTTTTGCGTATCAGAGCAAAATCACGAAAGCAAACACGCCAAACAATGACGTAGTGGCATAGCCAGCCCAAAAATTTGCGGGGGGGGGCAAAATGTTTGCTTTTAGGCGCATAACACTATTTTTTTGGAAAAACGCCTCTCAAAGCACAAAATGACTATTTTCTAAAATTTTTTTGGGGGAATGGCCCCTTTGTCCCACCTTGGCTACACCTATTCAATGACGTACCCAGTGCTCTTACCTGATCAGACGACGAATGCGCCATTCCCGGGTAAAGCTTGAAGTCCGTCTGGCTCCCGAGCCGGTGTCGGGCCGATTTCAAGAGTTCGTGAGTTATTTGCCCGAACCTGGGATTGACCATCGGGTCCGCATCCCCGTGGCCCTGGAATATCGGGCAGCGCTGGTTCTCCAGATTGTGGCCGTCAGCGCCCTGCGGGTCAAACATTACAAGTCAGCGCTCCCTATGAATCAAATCTTGATTTATTTTTAGCAGAACTCGATCTAACCCTCGCGCTGCAGCTCACACATGTAGGTTAAGACGTTTAACTATTTCATCCGAATACCGAGATAGTCATAAAGCGAGGTTTTGGCGTATTCTGGTGGTGGTTATTCAGTGAGGTTCAACTGTATTTTGAGACCGTGAAAAAAGTTCGAAGGACTCTTTCGGCCTCTATAAAAAACGAAAAAATACCAACAAGATTGAGCTCACACACACACACACACACACTGTGTAAGAAGCAAGCCGCTCTCAAAAGCATTTTGTGGCCACCAATCAATCGAAAATATGCGATCAAGACCCAACCGTCGCAACATCCGCTTGTTAAATTAATACGGAATGGAAGGGACAGCGCCAGGGCAGGGATTTCTTGAAGGTTACACCAGGGCAGGGATTTCTTAAAGGTTACACAGGGAAATCGGTCAGCGAGCAAAAGTTGAAAGCAAAAACATGCAACGTGAATTGAAATCAAATTCGTGTCGATTTCGAGACTAAAGTAAAAATTCGCAACGCGGTGAGGTTGATCGTTTTCAACAGCATCCGACAAACATCGGTAAGGTGGCAAAGAAAAAGCAGTTTGAAACAACTCACACTGCGAAAGTCTTTGTGGAGAGGTAGCCAAGAACTCAGCGCAATTACTCCACCTAGCGGCTCGTGGTGGGTCAGGGCGGTGTAAAGTGCAAGTGCTCCACCCTGCGACAGAAAATACAGACTGCNAGTATTANTCAAAACAGCAAACACTGCTTGAATCGACCTGCAAACTCTGTCGTTTGCGATTTACAGGATTAGAAACCATGCAGGTTCTTGGCTAGCGATTGTCATTTAAAAAATGAACTTAAGGTAAACTGGAACAACTTGCATCCGAAGTTGATTTTATTGCAAGGTGTGTCTAAGGGTTTAACTAATTTTAAGTTGGCAACATGTGCATGTCGCTAAAATGCTTCATTTCAAAAAATGGTTTAATGCAAGACGCAAAGCCGCATTTAGGCAAGCAACGCAGAAATTACGCAAATAAATTTCCGTATTGCTCAGGATCAACAATCCGTTTACAGCGTACAGAAAGACCGCGACATACCGGCTGTTTTAAAACTGTTAGGCAAATTTACACTTTTAACTTTTTCAATAAGTGTAAGTTAAAGGTTTTTCAAGAAGTGTAAGTTAAACAGCAAATTCGGAATGAAACGTAAACAACGCTCCAAAAGCAATCAAACAGTAACTATAGCTGAATCGTACCATAGAAAAACCGCCAAGTAATATTCTGTGGCTTGGAATGCCGTGTTCGGTTGTTTCTTTCTTGATAAGTTGACGTACTGCGCAGAGAATATTGATTGGTGACAAAGTAGTAGCAAATAGTTGCTTTTTCTAAGTTGACATTTGCTTAACGCTTATCAGACCTGCATAGTGGCACAGATGTTGTCAGGTGAAAGCAGAATAACCATCCTCTTTACAGTATATGTTGCTGCCACGCATTAACACCGTAAAAAAACACTGTCTCGGCTCGCAGAATACCACAGGATGTCCGGGGTTCAGAATGCAAAGCAGCGCCGCGTGAAATTGGCAAGCTTGCGTTAAAGAAAACTTGTGATTCCTGGCCCAACTCCCCTGTCTGTCTGCAACGGCAACCCCTTTATGTTTTTTTCTGAGTTTCACCGTTGTTCTTTGAAGGTCTCCTTCAAGCTTTTTTCACAAAAGGATCTGAGCCGCGTAGTAAACTTTTACTACACTAAATTTTACTACTGGGACATTCCATTTGCAATTTGATTATCTACATCTCCGTTAGAAATGAATTTTGTCAAGTCATATAGTGTCAGAAAGATAGAAAAAATTATCAACGTAGCAAGAGGAATATTTAAAATTATCTTCACCGGTTACCGAGATTGACCACTTGACTTTTTTGGCCACTGAAAGGGTTTTTAGGGTGGGTGCGCAACTATTTTTTCGTTTCGCACCTCAATCTTTTAGCGCTGATTTTTTATCTCGAAAGAGTCTCGCAATGAAAGTTAGAATTTTATCCTTTTTGGACCACAGGAATTCATTTATTAAGTTAAAATATTTAACGGTGAAGCTTTGAATGAGAAATTTTGTTTTCAAATTTTTCTTTACTTTTTTATACCTCTCACTTCGGGAGAGTATTTCGGGACGTTGGCAAAAACTTACGCAAGTACTGTAATTTCACAATGTTCAGTTGTCTTAAGTTCTCTCTAAAACAAAATCCGTGACATGAAACGTCACAACAATTTTACGTAAATTAACACGAAAAATGACACTATTCACAGCGTGAAGTGTAGTAGTTTGATCATATCAAGCAGTACGTGTACAACTGTTGCACAGATATTCGCAGAGAATGCCTCCTGATCGGGTTTGTCTCGTACTGTTCTGTTATATTTAATTTCTAAGCCACAAAGAAGATCAAGGCAAACGCAAATTTTGGAGACTCCTTAAACAACAGATGTACATGTAAATAAAACGCAGACACCAGTGAAAGAAACCACATGACCTCAGCGTACGTCGGAAGCACCTTTTGTTTTTGGAACATGGGAGAAGGTGATCCATTGCTGGTGCTCCGAGCAAACCAAAACGAATCTAGCAAAAATTAGTCACCCGCAATAGCGAAAAATTCTAATGGTTAAAATCCTGAACTATGGGTCGGTTGAACAGTTAAATTGGGCAATGTAAATGAAGCTCTGGTCAACAAACTTTTTTCGGCTGAAGCTTTAATCCCTTTTTCATCTTCTATGCCGTTCGGATCCAAGTCCTTCAAGTCGTACCTGAAGGAAAGATTGTGAGGATCGAATTAATTTTTTCGTAGACAGGCGTTGCGTGAAAGAAAATCGACGCTTCAGACTATTTTCAGAACTTTGTAATGGTATGAAAATGAAGCCTCGTTTCTTTCTCCTGAAATGGCTCCACAGGAAATCGTTACTCAAGCAGCAAATCTACGACACACACCGCAACACGGCATGCTCGCATCAAGGGCCATTTAAATCAATCAAATGTGTGAGACAGCGATGTTTGCAGGTGCCACAGGAAGTTACCGTTTATATGTTGATCGAACTACCGCGACCGTCTGTACTAAGAAAACCACTACATTTCCGAGCTGTGGATAACGCCATGTGTTCAGTTTTGCAAAGTTTAAGGTACAAAATTTAAGGATTTTCACGAAACAGCAATTAACATGCAGCTCACCATGCGGGCATCACGAAGCCTCCGTTCAAAGTAACCGGTATATGCGGTCTGCGCACAAAAGCAGTAAGATTTCAATTAAATAACACAGACTATCGCTGCAAAGACACTTGATAACGGTAATGAAAACGACATGGCTACGAAGCTAAAGAAAACAAACGGCTAAACAACGCTTTTTTCTTGTTGAAGCAACAACTTTCCTAAAAGAAAGAACTAAGCCCAGCGCCTTTTGTAACTATTTTATAAAACGAACTTTTCTATTTCGTCCTACAGCATACGGCACGTCGCAGTTAGCATATCTGATAAGTTAGCAATGACATACCAAGTTTTAATCTCAAAAACAACACCTGGAAGTCCGTCGAAAAGGGAGCAATCAAGGACAACTTTCAACTTGAAACAAGCTACTTCAGTAGAACTGAAGTGTTAGGGCTGCTTTAAAAAAAACACTCAGTGCCCAAGCACTGATGACGCGTGCATTGTGTGGAATTCAAGTCACTGAGATTAACAAAAATTCAATGTCATGGGCAATAGGCCCTGAAAAAGCTTGGCTGAAATTACAGACACACGGGTAAAATGGTAGACCGTCGCATCATTCAGCGGGATGAGAGCATCAAAGTGAATGTAACTCAAACAGTAACAAGAAAACGCAAGCAAGCAAGCAGTAAAACGATGAGACATACGCGTTGGGAAAGATGTAACGGACATGTGCTTTCTTTTGCTCATCAAACGCATGGGACCAGCCAGACCTGAAAAGAAACAAAGGAACACCAGTTCACTTTGCCATAAAGACGAAGATACGGATTTAGATATTGCAGAACAACAATTAATTAATAGTCCACAAACTAGCTCCGATGCAATTTCGAGAAATGCGTACTTATGGCTGCAGCTTAATTGTTTCACACAATGCCCAGCCCGAAAACGTTTCCCCGTGGCCGCTAATCTTTCAGTCGCGACGCGTGGCGGGCATTCCCTGTTTTGCTTCGTAGCCTCTTCTAATTATAATGTTCGTGAAACGTTTGATAGGGTAAAAAGGTGCGGTCAAGCGTTGTTGACCACTCATAATAACATCGGGCGTCTCCCCAAAACTGCCTGTGTTGAGGCCAGCGGCTGAGACAAGTATTTTGAAAACACTGCAGCCCTCAGTGAAAAAACGAAAATTCAAGTCAAGTAAGCAGCAAAACCACTGATTGTTTTCAGCTAGGAACATCAACTAGTTTATTAGTACTTACCCATTGTCACCCAAGCCGTGAAGGAAAATAACCTGAAAAAGGTACATATTCAATACCTTGACAACTGATATTAGCGAACAAGCAGTTCAACACGGCACAGTCATCAAGCAAATCATACACTGGTCATATTTGTTCTCTTATGCCAGTCATTTACTCACCCTGGCTGTTTATTTTTAATGAAATTGTGCTATTGTATCAGAGTTATTTTCATTTCTAATGAAACACCAAACTAAAATCTAACAACTATGTTAGCCACAACCCAAAGCTGTTTTACAGAAAGACACGATTGCTTTGTAACAAACATTACTTTCTGAAAAGATGTGTGTTAATGCAAAACTGAGTGCATGTAAGAATGCACAACTTGCCATACATCAGTACAGCACAGCATTACAAAAAATACTAATGAATCACTGAATGCAAAAACCTTACACTTGCAGTTGCCTTCGCTGTAGGTGTAATCATGAAGCACTCTCTGGCCACGGCCATGTCGGGAACTTTCTTCACTAATTGCCTTGACACAGAATACCTTTTCCTCAAAAAAATATATGATAGTTATTAACTGCTGTTGCTTATAACTGAAAAAGAAGGTCCAAAGCTGATTGATGTTGATGATTTGATGAACTTAAACAAAGAAGTGGATGGCAAACATTAGACTGAAGCTTCTTTGACAGTGACAGCAATTTCAAGCACAATCGAAAATTTTGATCAACATATAATTCACATTGGACAAAAAAAAACTTCAAGTCTGGTGACACAGAAGAAAAACAATAATGACAGTCGAATCATTTTGATGATTATCAAATTTTTCTATTGTCTTTTGTCAGCATGGGCATTGGGGGTCCTGCACTAGTGATTTTAATGACTATTGTGCACACTCAGCTCTTTTTCACAAATTTCACATACATGTGTTAATTTCAACAAATGTTGCAGTAGCAGCACAACCAGGGCTTAAAACTTTAATAAGAATGCAGTACAAATGTTGTTTGTACAATGTTTGTCAAAAACACAAATTATAGATCTATTTTAGTAAAGAACAGTGCAAATGAAAATTGCTTTTACATCTTTCTGATAACTTTAATGAATAGCTGGTATATATTTTAGTGGGGTAAGACACTAGAATCATGTTCCTACTCCAAAATTTTCAGTATTTTGAAGTTTCACCCCTGGGTCAAACTTTGAGGCCCCATTGCACCCCTAAACATTAATCAATTGCAACACTTTTACACTAGGTAGAACTTGTTTGAAAATGTCGAGGGCTTCTGATGCACCCTACTATGTGTCTGGGCCACCCAAATAAAAAAAATCTATGCATTTATTTGTTCTTTTTCGTGAGTGTCAAACTTAGTTTGCAATGGTATTCATACTGCAATTGTTGGGTATGGCATATTGCAGCTGCATCAAAAATACCTTTTCTACACACAGAGACAGAAAAGGCTCTTTACAAATTTACCACCAAAAACAGATAACCTCCTCAGCTCATGACATGTGTTGAAGAAAATGTTAACACTTCCGAATCACTTATATAAATATACTTGTGAAATTACTGTGGAGAAAAACAATTGAGTTGCAATTGCTGTGATGATTCTAATCTACATCATGATGTGAAGTGAATTACTCTAAATCAATATAGGACTTCTTGCGCAGCAAACAACATCATCAACTGCTCAATTAGGAAAAGGCTGTTTTTGAAATGCAACCCTTGACTGATATTTTGTTCAGGCAATGCAACCACAAGTTCTGAGGCTAGCTGTCGCACCTTTTATTATGGGAAATACCTCGTAAAAATATAGCTTCAGTGGAAACGAACCCATGTTACTTGGCGTGACCCTGAGGAAGGCGTAAACCTACTGAATTTTGTGATAACCTAATAGGTAAAAACAGCAGATAAAATTTAGGCCAAAACTACAAAACAAAACGATGATGATTTGAGGCTGTGTCCTCTCACCATGAAGTGAAATATTACAGATCAGCTCAGCATGTGCGTGGCAGTGCATGAGCTTCCGACAGCTTTGCATGCATTGGAGATGGCACTGCCAGAGTAGGAAATTCACACACACGTGCGTTCGACGCAATATCAATTTACAGTGTTCAAAAACATGAATTGTTTCATGTCATTGCGCAAGCGCTATTTAGACAAGGCAGAGACGTTGTTGTTTTGTAATAGTACTATGCAACGTTAGAAGGGAAAATGCTGCTGCCTGTTCCAAACCACTCGCATTAGAGACCTGCAGTGACAATATTTGATATTTAATAAGCTTTAAAGCAGAGTACCTGCAGTATATATAAAGGAGTCTATCATGACAGCTAAACAGACCCCCTGGATGCACCCGTGGACATGTCCTTAGCAATGTGCCCCCCCAGTTAACAACCACACTGCTTTAGACTAAACTTTGTTAGCAAAAATGATAACAAGTCATTCAATGTGCAACCCTCCAAGATAATGATATAATTCTTAGCCCAGTAAGCATTTCAGCTGGGTACAGCTGTTTCATAACTACATCAACACCTCATCTCTCACTGCCATTGCCAAAAATTCTCATACAACAGACTACTAAAACTCAAACAACATGCAACATTGCATCAATGCAAGGTTATGAAAACAATTGTGAAAACAATTGTTTTCATAAAATGAATGAGGCTATGAAAAGCAATTGTTTTCGTAAAANGAATGAGGAAATCTTTGTTTTATGTGATGATTTAATCAATTAGCACAATTATTTTACAAAAAGATGGTTGTGTNCTTGTAGCACCAACTGGTCGAACTTGTTTTCTNAGCCTACTATTATTGTTATAGTCATAGGTGTCATTTTGTGGATTTGTCCAGATGTGCAAAATGTTGGATGTTATAATCCACTTGAATAAGACATAAAATATTATCAGAAGGGGTAGATAATCAAGCAACTAAAGAAAAGGTTGTGCTCTTTAATGTAATTTTTTTGATTCTTCATAATTAAACACTAGGTATCATTTCACTATAACAAAGTAGCAAGAAACTTGCAAAAAAGTGAAAAATAGCTGAGCATGAAAAATGATCATCAAAAATAAGCAGGCATACAACACAATTAGCAAAATTTCATGCCCATATTTTGCACACATGGTTGCAGTCATAAAACCTTGCTGTGAGGCTCAAAATCCTAACCAGAAGCAACTGATCAGGCATTCACTCATTCCATGGTTAAGTATGGAAAGACCCCTTTCACTGTGTGCATAATAGGTTGTCTTGTCATTAGATACTTGTAGATTTCTGAAAGAACATATTTGTGGTGGATTTTGTTGCATGTGCATCCAACCATGTTCACTGCTATATTTAGACTGTGATAAGAGCCCACTGCAAGAAAGGTCATTCCATGTCAAGTGATCCAGAGGCTCTAACCGTGAGCCAAATCCATGAAATTTCACATGCAGTAAGATCTCATAAATCTGATTTCAAACCACTTTTAATTTTTTAAATTGGACCAGCATTTACAAAGTTATTACTGGTTGAAATTTGCAGTGTTCCCATTTAATTTTTGTGAATACTTTTTGTGAATTTTGTGCTCTGACATAAAAATCCTTGTATCTTTTTCATCTGTGAATATTTTAGCTGGAATTTTTCAAGAATCTGTCAGGTGTGTTCAATAAAAATCAATCATTGGTACTTTCCTTATGACCTTTGAACTTATGTAAATCAAGGTCAAGTAAAACACAGATTTTGTGTACACTCATGCATGACCATATTTCAATTGCTTATAACTCGTAAAGGTCAACTGGTATGAAGTTGATTCTTATTTTATTTGAAAGCTATAGAATAGAAGATTTTTTGGTTTCAGGAAACCTTTGCTTACCTATTTGATATACTTTGTATCATTTCAAGTAACTAAGGGAATTTTGACCCATAATTAATATATGCACTGCAGCAAGCTGCAATAATGATTTCTGTTCTCAATTTGTATTCATTTATTTGACATGATACATGTTTCTGATAGCATGTTGAAGATAAAACAGTTTTTTAAAAGTTAGATCGTGGTAATTCCATATATAATAGGCAGACAAAAATTGTTTTTACTAGCTTTGTTTATTTAAAATTTTATTTTTTCTGAGGTGGTGTCCTATCTATCAGATACTCGTCAAAATGCAAAAAATAAAATAATGTTCTATAAAAATCAGAACTGCAAAGTGATAACAAGCACAATCACGCCTTCACAAAGTAAAGAGATCAACCAGGGAAAGATTAAACAGTACTTTTGTGGTCAGTCTGTGACATCACAGTTATTACTTTCAGTCTTTACAGAAGTGTTGCAACTATCATACAACAGTGCTACTATGATTGTATGTAACAATCATACAGTGATGTGAAAACTACACATTTCAAGTACAAAATGAGGGCCAAGGGTATCACTGGACACATTGGAACTGCACCATACATCCACTTGTTTGCAATTTTAAAAAGGCTATGTGCTATGCTATCAAAGTCTATGTTTCATATCAGGTGATCTTCAGCATGATGTGCCAATCTTTTATTGTTGTGCAGTATTGAAAATAATGTGAAGTTTAGAAAACTGTTCCTAATCTGAAGAAAGTTGAGTATTTTGCAGATAGATGTGCAGCTCAATATAAAAACTGAAAAAGCTTTTGCACTCTGTGTCACACAAGTCACACAAATCAGCATGCAATGACCTCAATGACAATGTGAAATTATCAACTCTATCAGAAAGTATGCATTGTCCACACACATTAATTATAACAGTAACATATATGTTGGCACCCTACACTGAAAAAATTCAAACTATTTTGTTAGTTTTTCATGTGAAACTATTTGCCAAGCAGGAAGAGGCAATGCAGCTTCGATTTTGCCAATCTTATGCTATCAAGGGTACACAAAACTTCCACTACTTTCATCCAATTCGTCCAACATAAATTAAAATGAAAGGAAAAAGCCCCGTTAGCACTTATTCTTTAGTAGTGCAAACTTCAACTAATTATATTAACACTTTGGCGTCTGGCTGCTTTCGGGAATTTTTGGAAAAAAAAAAGTCTAAACGCACGTGGCTTTGCGCGGGAATTTCTCCGGTCCGGTATGCTCTACAGACCCAGTAAAAGTCTCAAAAGATGTGGCAAGTCTTCTAGTCTGCACTCGAAACAAAATTTTTTGCTTGGGGGTTGCGGGTTTTTTGTGAGTGACGTCGTAAGTGGAGGACTTTTGGGCCACCTTGGCCCACTTTGCCTGGCCCTGGGCGCCAACTGTTAGGTGGTAGTATTTCGCTGAAGTTTTTACTGGA
>JGI24021J15306_10012087_pt1 | contig 10720 bp, 8 predicted proteins | sample Ectturendosymbi1_FD_15306 | JGI IMG/M metagenome (IMG submission 15306) | reverse complement strand
AAGTTTGTACCAAATTCACAGAGGCGCGACGACGTCTGAAACACGCAGTCGAAGATCTTGGTATAAATTTTTCCACCCCAGAAATCCTATGTAGCACAGCTGCTGCGAAGCATGAGGAAGCTTTTGTGCGAGAGGCAGGCATACGCATATAGATTCTCTTTACACCTGCCCTGGCACTACAAGACCTCGCAGTCATACAGTGCCATTCCCCCCTCATAATAATAACAGGTTTGCAAAGATCGCGTAAGAACTAATTTGATTTGCTGTCCCTCAACGTTTTTTATCTAGTTTTTGAAGGTCATGATATAGTTATAACCCTTTCGCAGCTGCTGGGACACCTATATTCCATTAGTTGTCTCAGTATGACTAATGGTAGTGTAGTGTCCCGAAAACTTTGCAATTTTTCTTCTTTCCGTCTTTTTGTTACAGCTGACCCTTTTGGCAATAACATGTAGCACGTGTGATTGTTGCGAGTTTTCGCAGTTTTATTCGATATCTGCTGGAATGACTGCTATGTTTGTGTCAGTTTTAGCCTCTTTTGTAGAAATCCTTATCAGTGAGTGGACAGTGACTGCTCAGCGCTGTTTGGCAAAGCCATTTGCAGACAAGCATGCTACTTTTTATCACTGCATTAGTAAGTTTGCAAAAGCAAGTAGTTATTTTTTGTTATTAGGATTCATTTGTCCCACCGGGCTTTCATAACGTGCGCTAATGGATCTCATGTGTCCCAACAGGTTTTTATGACCTCTACTGCATGAGAACGAAATAGTTGTTTTCGAAGATTTTCAAGTTAGGTTGGATGTTACTGTCGTAATTCTTACTCAACTGTGTTTAGGAATATGTCTTTTCCACATAGTATTGAGTGGTGATGATGCTATTAACATATTAAGATGAATCAGACTCTAGTGTCAGTGATAGCGATTATCAGTCATCGTCTTCTGGCAGTGATTAATCATTGTCTGGAAACAGGACATCAGATGTTGAAGATAATTGGAATACGTACAGCTAATCAAGGGATGATAGCGTAGATGGGACTTCAAGCCATGGTTTGTGGTTTACTCTTACAGGTAATTTTCAGCCAAAGATGACCATTAGTAAAGAAAGAGTTCCAGAGTTCCACTCTGATCACAAGAACACGTCAAGTCCTGTTGATACGTTTTTGAAGATGTTTCCTTATTATCAGTTCTTGCAAATTTCATACCATACCACTGGAAGGCTGACAATTTTTGAAAACAATCTACACCTCCCATGCAAGACTAGTGACATTTTCAATTTTATTGGTATTGCATGGGAGGTACAGATCGTTGGACCATATGGTCAGTCTTTATGATCTTGATAGGAGGTCCCTGAAATGGTGGAAAAAAACTTGTTTACCGAATTTTGATGTTTGCTGCAATAAATGCTTTGGTCACGTACCACCAACTGCGTCGTGATGGTAAAACCTTTCATGTGGAGCTGGCAGATGGTATGACTCAGCATGCTCAAAGCAACGGAGTGAGACAAAGATGAAGAGGTGGAAAACCGCGAAGCGCGCACGAGTCATGCAGCATGTTTGATCACATCTCCTAGTTAAAGGCAAAACTCCTCGACGGTGGGCTGGATGTGCAAAAAGAGGCCAAGAAAACCGAACACAGACCTTGTGCACAGAATGCGGTCCAGCGTACTTTACAGCCTGCTTTACAATTTGCCACAACGGCTAAATTTTGTCTTTTTTACGCATTTCTTTTAGCGACTTTGGTGGCATTGGTTTCTTTTAAGTTGTCATTGATTTGTGTGCTTTGGGATTAGTAAATTCGATTTCTCTAGATTTTTACTCCTTTTACCCCAAGACTGCTGGGACACATACGCCCGCCAAAAGTACTGCCACGTGGCCTAATGGTTAGAGCGCTCGTTTCGTGTCTGGTAGGTCGAACTTCGGCGTGGTTCGAATTTCGGCCAGGTTGTACCAAGACCTTAAAAATCGGAAGTTGCTTCAGTCTAGCCAAGCGATCGGCATAATGACAGTAACAAGGAAGCTCTCCAATGTGGATACAGTCTTCGTCGGAGCCCTGTCGTGTTGCCTCCTGCCTTCCCATCGAAACAACTTCGTTGAAGACCAAGTGCGTGTGGTACTGCAGTTGAGAATTGGGCGATGTCTTCAACGCCCTAAACAAATCTCGTCGAAGGCGCCCGGACTTGTACAGCGCAGTTACAAAACCTGTTAGTGCAGTTACACAATCTTGTGCTGGCAACTTTCCGCAGATGTTCTCATCCGCAGATGTTCTCATGTTTTCGAGAATCGTCGCCTCACGACCATAGCTGGCGGAACCGGAGGGCCGCATTGGGGCTAGCCCCCCATTTTTTCTGGGGGTCTGGCTCACTTTCAAATATGGAATTTTGCCTAAGTAATTTTAAGTAACACAATTAGTAAGAACAACAAATTACATTTATGTGCTCAAGTCAGTGTAGCATAGATAGATAGGGTGTAGTGTAGATAGGGGTCATTGAGGGCTTATAAAACTTTGCATTAAATTGCTTAAACATGCTGAAAAAAGTTAATGACATCATATTTCAATGCTTGTGACGTCACAGTTGTCAGTTCAAACCACAAAAAATGTCTACAGTTTGTTAGACATGCATTTGTGCCCCCCACTTTGAAAATGGTTCCGCCATCCATCCTCACGACGGCATGAGCCATGCAGTAGTTCAGTCGCGAAAGAAATAAAGCGCCATCAAAACACTCTCAAATAAAGAAAAGTTTGACAAAGCATTGGAAAAATGTGATGATATTTGGATTTGTGTAACAAACACTGAAACGTGGCTTACATTTCAGAGCAATCAAAATACTGCAAGAAATGTTTGCTACTGTAAAAGTGACTTACGTAAGGTGCCGACAACTATCTCGCAAAGTTTTGTGTTGCTCTTAACTTAAACAATCTAGTTTTGACGCAGATAAGCACGTTCCAGCTAAACAATAAACACAAGTTGAGGATCTTAAAACTTGAAGGAAATTTCAGCATAAAAACCAATATCGTTTTGTTATTTTCAATCTTTTCCTCGGCATTCCAATAAAAATCACGGCCAATGAAAACGATACAAATGACATATTGCAAACGTTTCGATAACTCCTGCTATCATTATCAGTGCACTGCAAATTTTCCTCGACAGTTTCACAACCCTACGACTAAACACAAAAGCCGAAAAATCTGCAAAGAAATCGGCTTGAGTAAACGCACCATACAAATGTGCTGACGGTTTTGGCAACAGGAACTTTTGTGCCACTATGTTACCAACTAGGAAGAAAAAATGTGTCATAGCAAGCTGTGGTTTAGGTACAGTACTCTCAAAATATCGAAGAAACACGTGGTTGCTGCAATGTCGTGACAGAATATTGCTTGATAAGGTTTGCACCAGTTTGAAACATTAATAAAATAGTAATTTTAGAGTTATCTTCTACAGTAACATACAAACAGGGTTGTCCGCAGGGGAGGGAAAAACGGGCATTTGTCCCCCCTAGAATTTGGGACTAAGAACCAAAAACTTCTAGAAAACCTGAAGTCAGCAGCTTAATTCCGATTAATTGGTTTAGTTCTTGAAATGACAGTTTATTTGCCTATATGACACACTGCACAAGAACCAGGTTCACTGTTGTGGTGTCATGCAGTGATGAGCTTGCACGTCACTCACGTCCGCTCATTTGTCTTCAGGGGCAGGTTGCCAAAGTTTTTTGTGTTGATTTTTATTGCGTAGCAACAACATGGCAACAAATCTCCAAAGATTTACTTCAATTTACGGTAGTAGACGTTTTTAGCTTTTTTGAAGTCAGATTATGAAATTGACGTGCTTGGCTTTTTTCAAACCCAAAAAATCCAGACAAAATCTCGCTTTTTTGACGTTTTTCAGTTGGAAAGGATTGACCCTGAAAAAGGATTATCAGAGCGGCATATTCAACATTACAAATCTGTTCTGACGAGGGTCTATGACCATGCAGGATGTGAACGTCTTCCGTGTAAACTATGGTTCCAACTTCCTGTCTGAAACTTACTAACGTTTATCTAAAAGACATGCGCATGAGATAGATGAGCAATATAGAAAACTGTATTTTGTTGATTGGGCAAACGAGGTATTTTCAGTCAGTATACCTCTAGACATGACAGTAGCAAGATTGTAGGCCAGTATGAGAAAGTACAAAAATCCTGCAGGAGACAGCACTTTTCATAAGTTTGCAGTGTGCGCACTGTCTTGCTTAGCATTGCCAGCTTCAAATGCAGATGGAACAAATTTTCTTAACTGTAACTTTAACAAAAAGCAACGTTTAAGGAATTGAATCAAGCTTAGGATACCGGATGCATTGTTATATATAAAAACGAATCTCAGTTCTGAAAAAAATGCTGCAAAGGTTTTACTGTTACTCTAAAAATGCTTGATTTATTTAATAAGAAACAAATGTATGACAACTGCGGCAGAAGAAAATTTTTTTGAAGATTTGGAATTGTATTACCAGTAATGACTATGACAAGTTGTTATATCCATCTTGTATTTAATTTTTGTCTTTTTTACTTTTTGTTACTGGATATGATCTAGCGTTTTTGGTGAAGACAGCTTGGCAACCTTGCTTTGCCGCATATGACTGCTAAATGAAAACATCTTTGGCAGGTAATACGAGACAGTGACTGCTGATAGCAGTGAGCCACGTATAGTTTTATATTGGCTAAAAAGAAGCATTGCTGCCAACGAAGCGATATTTTTGTGACTGTTGCCGTAACATAGGGCGTTTTTTGTGGTGCAGAAAGGGTAAAGCGTTTTGTGAACGTCGATTTGCACTACATCGTCAGCAACCTGAAAAGGATGCAAAATGTCTACTCTGCCCCTCTGAAAAGTTTTCTGCGGACGTCCATGCATACAAACAAGGTGCTACCACAACCTCGTTGCAATGTCTGGATGCACCAAATGAAATTAAACTTGTAACTGATCAGAAACTCAGTAAAGCTTATCACCGGTTAAGTGTCAACCGAACTTTTTACCATACCTCATTGAATGCTCCTCTGTTGCGTGAACAAGTCGAAAACGGCCATTAAACCATCAACGCATTGTCCTAGAAAGAAGAGATGTTGCCATCTTAGTTTCAGCATCAGAGGCGTTAAACTCGCAAAACACTCAAAGTTTCAACACAAACGCAAAGGTTTTATGGACATTTCAGCGAAAACCGCGGGATTGTTTGAGGCCGCAATCAATTGATAGTTAACCTATGTATGCTTCAGATTGTTTTACAGAAAATTCACGTTGTGGGCCTAAGTATTTCTTTAGTCAACTTCATTGACTAAAACTCTGATGAAAATTTAGGGGACGAGGCTCTTCAAAGAAACATTATGCCAACGAAAAAACTTCGAATATTCACAAATTAAACATGAAAGCTTTCGCTTGCTGTCTGAAAAAATTAAAAACAGCAACAAAACAAACAGAGACGTTTTGCTAAGATGTAAATAATCACAAGCATAATTTTCAATGTTACTTGCATCGTTTTAATGGCAGTGTCTCTCAATAAAAGATATTTGACACTATTCACCATTTTGAATATTCACTATTTAAGCTCTATATGCGCACAGGGAATATTGAGGGGTTGCTGAAAACGCGGTGAATTTAGAATATTTTCAATTAGCTTGCGTGTAAGCACATCCGCTTTACAAAAGGTACATAAGAAACACTTTAGGTTTGTAGTAAATGCAGTAAAGATACGCCAACTTTCTTGAAACGGAGCAATTCACAGTTCACTGGAAAACGCAACTCTTTTCCTGAGATGTAATAGTTTTTAGAAACCTAAGCCAGACACTTGTTCTGCAACCAACGAAAGAATAAAGCAGGAGACCTGCGTTTTACAAATTTTATGCACAAAATAAATTTTGAGTATTCGGTGCGACATTTTTCCGACTTCAATGCGCCAAACTTTGGTACAAATGTTCAAACGTAGTTTCTAGCTTGGTCCAAAGGAACGTCTGAGAACGAGGATGTTTACAGTGATTCGGATTGTTTTTCTCCGACGTACGTGCGGGTACTGAAATGAGAAATGGACAGGATCAAAAGCTTGTTATGTGCTTGTTTCACTGGTTGCCAGGCAATCAACATTGAAAATCTATTTGCAGGTCCAGGAATGCGTTGATAAAAATCTGAAAACACCGAAACGTTGATTTCATTTGAATTTCATCAAATAATTCTGAAAATCGTGATGAGAATCACGTATTTTCGCCATTCCATAACCAATGGGTGAGCCGTGCCTCCAGGCATAATGCCCACATTTGAAAACTAGAAAAGTTTTCAACTCTCTGGTAGGATTGTATTTACCAAGATGCTTGGAAATTTTATTGATTTAAATATAGCTACACTGAGTTGATGATTAAATGAAACGCCTGTAATTTCCAATCAAAATTGATACTGCTACACTTTATCAGGTTGTTTGTCAAGACGTTTAACTTTTCGAAAATTTTCAATGCATTAGCCACTGCTCGTATTTGGACAATTGTATGATTCACAAAGTTCCACCTTGTTCATTCCACCCGTTGTTTGCGAAACCTGGTGTTAACTTGAGAGGACACGCTCACTTCGTGCCACAAAAGAGCGGGAGAAATGTTCACATGTGTATGTGTGTTCAATCGTGACTTTGTGTCCTTGGCACTTAATGCGTAACTATATTTTCAAAATATTTTGTTTTTTTTCTTTGGAAGTAGTTTTATCATTTTTGTCGATAGGGCGTTCTCCACACTGCAAGGACAGTCAATACTGTTGCTTGGCAATACCGTGTCTCAACAGTGGCGTAGCCAGTCCAAAATTTTGAGGGGGCCAAAATGTTTGATTTTAAGCGAGCAATAGTATTTTGTTTGGGATACCGCTTCTCAAAGCACAGAATGATTAAAGATGCTAAAATTTTGGGGTGCCATAGCCCCTGGGCCCCTCCTGGCTACGCCTATGGGTCTCAACAAAACTGTTTGAGTTTTCAAGTGAATGCAGGAAAAAATCGCAAACCAGAAGCTAAATCCAAGCTTCATTTCTTTACATTTTACAGTTTAATTGATAATTCACAAAACACATCCCAGGAGAGCAATCACGCCAATTACACTAACTTAGTAAACATTTTTATGAACATTATTTTTAAGCTCCATGTGAGTAATTAAATCAAAATAACTTAATTTTTTTTAGCTGTAGGCCTACCAACAAAATGGTCACCTGAATAAAAGGGCACACATAGGCGTCGGAAGGATTTTTTTCAGGGGGTGCACTAGGGGATTTTTCCTAAATTTTTCCAGGGGGGGCCAAAAATGGTGAAATTTCATTTTTCCCACTCGAAACTAAGAAAACAACAATTTGTTGCTAAACATTTCAAAACCCAGGGGGTTCAAGACCCCCCTTCTCCCCCACTTCCGACGCCCATGGCGGCATATTCAAGTGTATCATTGGTCCGACTGGAAAGAACAGATTGCAGAAATTGCAACTCGGCCGTTTGTTTTGGTTAAAGAAAACACGACAGCATTGTTGCAGTCGTCGTATTAGTGTATTCATTGCAACCCCACATGAACGAGCCTTCTCCAATATAATTTTTGACTCCATTCAAGTTGCAAACTAGAGGATGACCCAAAAAACAGAACCCATAAACTTAGGGTGACCCAATCAACATAACTACAGGGTTTAATTGTTATGGGTTCTGTTTTTGGGGTGCTACCTGTATTCCGAAATTTTCCTGAAAGGATTTTTTCCCAGAGCTTGAAAGGTTTACCCGATTTGACTGATTGGCAACGTAACTTTGTTTTTTTGTCAAAGGTCTGACTTTACTGGGATGGTTAGTCATCCCTTAGTACAGGGGTGTCCAAACTTTTTTCCGAGAGCCACATAAGTTATTACTCAAAGGTTCGAGTGTAACACATAATGTAAGACATCATAGTCACACATAATGTAAGTGTTTCGAGATAAGCTACATTTTACCAAATGAACATGTTTTTCCTAAATATATTATTTTTCATTATTGATAAAATGTCTTCGCGGGCCTGATGAAACGGCTTTGCGGGCCGGATTTGGCCTGTGGGACGTGGTTTGGAAACCCCTGCCTTAGTAGAACTGCCTAGCTCGCGGTCAGATGATCTCGTTGTACGAAAAAGTGCAGCAAGAAAAATCATAAACGACTTTTTCGAAGAATGTATCGGCAGGGCCGTAATGAGGGAGGCAAAGGGAAAACAGTGCACCGGGCGCCGAATCACTGGGGGGCGCTGAAAAGTCTCAGCAATGTTGCAAGTGCACTCTTCAATACAGTACATTTACTCTCAAAAGACCTTACTTTCAAACATAGGGTTGCCAAATTTGTTGCTTGCCCTAGACGCCATCTAGCCTCGATGTGCCCCTGTGTATCGGTCCCAACACCTCGGTGAAGCCTGTCATGTAAACGTGTTCCAAAATACGCAATCACGAACATCTACTTTCCGGTGGTTCGAGCAGTCTTTGCGCAGCTGCTCCGTGCTGCACCCAGTGTGCAATGGACTCTGTCTTTGTGGTGGGTAGATGTCAATAACGAGCGCCATGCAGAGAAGCTTTGAAATAACCCGTACGGATGGCTTCACACTTGCGGGTACTTGTGGCAGGTTAGCAAAGCCCGGTCCTCTTACAATGATAGTAATGCTTCGAGAAGTCGTTAAAATTTTTGGAAAAAGAATTGAAAGAATGTAAACGACATCTTCGTAGACGTTTCGGTAACTTCTGCTATCATCATCAGTACATTTGCAATTGAACTAAAACAATGTTTTTGAACATTCTGTAAACCCGACCAGGAAAATTGCCATTTTGTACCAGTTTTAATTATCTTGCAGACAGCCGCGAAATCTAAAACCATAGTTCTTGCAATAACATCTTTCACCTCCTGGCTTCACCACGAGATGGCTTTTTGCCATTACTCGCCATATTGAGTCTTTTCCGCCCGCATACCTTAGCAGCAGATCAGCAAATGAATGGCACCAGAACTCAGATCAAACAAATTTCCCCCTTTTTTTCTTGCACATCATATTTCAGTCCATCCTTTTATTCTGCTGATAATGTCTTTCACCATTCTCTTGGAAAACGGAGATTTAGATATGTGTCACATCACAGATAGTTTATAACCTTTGTTGAATTCTGATGGTGTCAGGTCTCAAACGTATAGTTTCACTAAAGAAAATCGATTTTAAAGGTAGATTGAGAATTGTGGGGCGCTCCATTTAAAAAGCACTCATCAAGAGCAGTTGGTTTAAAATGTTTCCTAGTGACAAAGCTCATAACAAGATGTATTTCATTGCATTTACGCAATAGGTGTTTAAAGCTTCCTTTCAACACCAAAAAGGGAGTGTTAAACTGCTACAGGCTCATCCTTCCAGACGCCACAAAATATGTCTCTACAGTTCTATTGCAAAGACTTAAACATTTCTTTGAGTAAAGTAAATGACTGCAAACGTTTGTATTTCCTCCGCCAAAGTAAACCAGGCTAGTCTATCAACAAGGCGTTTTTTTTATTTGATTTCTTGTAAATTAGAAATCCCTTGAATAGTTGAACATTCAACCTTCGAATTCTCAGTTTTTTATTTATTCGATGCTTTTTCATTTTTCTTGAATTAATGTAACGTCCACCTTCAGTATGCTTTCTACTCTCTGGTTACATTTCAATAAGATTGCTGACTTGGCCTTCTCGTGAAGTTGTTCATTTTTCAGAATTCATCAAATAAAATGTTCAACCAAATTCACTGTTTGTTAGATTTTTGTACTCAATACGTTTTTTATAACTTCAAAACTCACATTTAGATTAAAGACAGCTATTAAATGCTTTCCATTAGCGACTTTTTTTTCCTTTTTTTTGAAAATTAGTTTGAAAAATGCACCGCAGAGTTCGCAATAAAATAAACGAAATGCTGAATTCTTTATCCACTCACAATAAAATTGTTAAACAGTCGCCAACCACACAATAAAACCCCAAGTAGACAAATTTTTAAATGAAAAAGTTTGTAAGCGCGACTAAAGAATATTTTCAAATGTAACTGAGCGCCACACTGGCAAAAATTACGAATTCCCAAAAGATTTAGGCAAAGCGAGAAATGTACAGCAGCTTTGAATTGGTGCGCGGACCAGGAGGTGGGGGGAATCCGACTGTTGAATTAAAACAAAGCATCGCGATGGCCGTCACCTGGTGCTGACGCAATGTGATTTCTGCCCAGTGCTCTGAATGTCAATGTGAAGAAATTCAACCAAGCGCGGGTGAACAGCACAGCTAACTATGAATTTCTCAAACATTGAATCCCTTATTTCGTCCAACAGCGAAAGTACCTCATGTTCCTTTCCAGAGAACTGCAGGGCGCCCTGTATAAGTGCCTATACCGTTGTATTCGATTGATTATATCTGAAGCGTGCTATTCCGCCGTCGAATACTATCGCTGCATGGTTGGGCAACACTACGCGACTCTGAACTTTCATCCCCGACACCTGCACCCAACCTCCTGGAATTATCCTTCCGAGAGCAGCGTGGTTTCGACTTAACCGCGTCCGCACCGGTGTCGGACTTTTCCGTTCTTGTTAGCACAAATAGGGTATGGCNACCTCTGCGGCCTGTGAGTGTGGCGCAGAAGAGCAAACCCTCGACCATGTTGTCCTCCAAAGTCCAATCCATCGACCTCCCCATGGACTGCACGGCCTGACGGTTCCGGACAATGAGACAATCGAATGGCTGCTCAACAGCTGCATC
>JGI24021J15306_10012086_pt1 | contig 10720 bp, 3 predicted proteins | sample Ectturendosymbi1_FD_15306 | JGI IMG/M metagenome (IMG submission 15306) | reverse complement strand
TTTCATGTACCTAATACTTACTGAAATCAATAATGATTATGTACTGCTAATAATACGGTAACCTGCTCACATCCTTTACTCTTCAACTTCATTCGGTAACACCATGCATCTGGTTGGGAACGACTCATCCATGCAACCCACCCAAAAATGGTCTGTGGGTATATCTACTTTTCTTCATGATGTGCATTTATAAACATTATGTTCCGCCCATGTTACTTGTTTTTGCTATGAAATGTTTTACTAACATGCCTTGCCTTCTGCCTCACAACCGTTATTGCTGCTTGCTTTCTTCACCTATGTACTTGCCTCACGCTTACCTGCTCATCTGTACATGCCTCATCTCTTCACCTGTTGCTTGCCCACCATCATCTGTGTTATGTTGATGTTTACTGCGTTTCGTGACTGACATTTTTTCGTGTTTGCCACGTTTTTTCTCCTGTATTGTTTGTTATTTGCCACGCTATTGAGTTTAGAATCGTAATTAGGTTATAACTACATTGTGTTAAATCTCCAACCCGTCATACATTTTTTATGGTAAGATAGTCAAACTTCAAACCAATGAGTACCCTCAGCTTACAAGCTCTGCATTTCAGTGCAGGAATGCTATTTAAGTGAAATGTATATGTTCTGTACGCATTGCACCTTATCTTTGCAGCTAGAGTTGCTCTAAATCTCGCACATGAACTTCGCATTTCAGTGCAGGAATGCTGTTTATTTTAAGTATTAGTAACTACTGCAGCTTATTACGTATAAGAACGTATGCATCCTTCATTTCTTTGATTCTCGAAGCAGTAGGGTTTATTGTGATAATGCTGCTAAAGTGATAAGGTATGTTTCCAACGTTATTTTCGGGCAATAAGGCTTAACTGAGCAGTTCATTTGATGCGCTTTTTCTATGACAGAGGTTTCACGAGGCGGTAAGCTGCACCTGGTGAGAACAGTTGGAATGTTTGGATTTAACAATTAACGAGACCCTATTTGAAAAATTGTGCAAAAAAGGTTACTAGCACTGAGACCACCATCACAAGTTTCTTGTCCTTTGTTTGCACAAACCCATATTATAATAAAAACAATATAATTTAGACCTGAAACAACCTTGCTTTATATGACGACAGGGAATTCATGCCTGGCAGTAGCCTAGCTTTTATCTAGATTAACGAAACAGAACAACAATTTTTTTTCAGGATACCATGCTTTCCTCCAAGCTTTAGCACTACATATGCATGCAGATTTAGCTAAATATGTGCAGAGATAGCTAAATTTACACAGAGATAGCTAAATGCACGGCGCGCGCAAAGATAGCTGATAGCTAAATGCACACAGAGATAACTATCTTTGTGCAGAGATAGCTAAATGTGCACAGAGATAGCTAAATATGCACAGAGATAGCTAAATATGCACAGAGATAGCAGTTTTTGTGCTAAATCTGTTAAATATAATATTTTCCCAAACAGCGTCTCATACACTTGGATCATTGCATAGGGTTTCATGAGCAATGCAAACATTTGCAGAAGGTTTTGCTGTAGCAAAAAGGTTGAAAAACACTGGTACACAACATGGTAGACTATGTTGAAACTTGTGTGTCATAATAATCTTTAACACATAATGACAAAAGAAAGCATATACCATTTGCAGCTAATGAGCTACCAGCATTTACATTAAAGGGTTCAACTTGCAAACCATACTCAATTTCAATAATACCTGGCCATGAACCGTCAAAATTCTTGGCCCACATGTTGCGAAACCCTGGAGTAAATGATTGAAGCTGTGTGGTGCGGCTTACCGAAGACTAAAAGCTAACAGGGAAAAAATTTGATGAAATATGCTGGGTCCATATTATATGCATATAAAAAAAGCAGAAAAAATAAGAAGACTGATGATGAAAAAGGTGGCTGCAAGCAGAAATCACAAATTGACAATGAAAAACAAGAACCATTACAGTTTGTGAGTGTTTGATTGCCCCTTATATCTTTTATAAGCACAAAACATGATGTTCTTTCATTTTAAATTCTTGTAAGCAAATTTGAGGAGTGGAAAGGGTGGCACTTTTATGATCAGCCGCGGGCAGCACTTAGCCTCGCTATGCCACTGAATCAGTCCACTAAATTTTTTAAAAATATTCGCTTTGATACCTAGATACCATTTACAAGAACCTTTTTCAACCCTTTAAGGATCGTGAAAGCCACTGCAGGTCTTTCAGGGCAATAACAAAGTTCACCTAAAGCAATATTGTGATCAGAACATCTTTTGCTCTTCAGGCATCAGAGAAAAAAATACACATATGCAAAACTGATTGTGTCCACTAATGCTTAAACTACTGAATTGCTTCATCCATCAATGTATTCTAATGGTCTGACACTTCCTTCATGGCCGGCCCTAGCAAATGCTAGGTCCAATGCAAGACCTAGGTCGGTGTGGGACCAGGGGTGTAACAAGGTTAGATGGCGCCCAGGGCAAGAAGCAAGTTTGGCAACCCCATGTTTGCACCTGATGTGTTTGGAAGCAAATGTACTGTATTGAAGAGTACTTGTGATACTTTGGGGACTTTTTGGTGCCTTCTGCATTCATTTGGTGCTTGGGAAATTGTGTCCCCCTCGTTACACCCCGGCGCGGGACCCCTCTGAGCAACAACGTTATGACATCAACGTGCTCAGTTAACCGCACCACGACGTTTTTGTTGAAAATGTTTTAGCAAAATGGCATTATGAATATAAAAAAAGACAGAAAGAGCATGCTTATCTGGTGGACATTGAATTTTGTGCTGGTTTGAAATGAAATTTTTTGGCTACCACGTAGTGACATATTACCAAGTGAAAAAACTTCAAGAATTTATTCATTAGATTTCTTGCCGGCTGGCAAAATGCATTACCANCTTAGAGATAACTAGAACTAAGCCAAATTTATCAAACAATTTGCTTCCTCACAACTGAAATTNACATAAAAATACATTTTGTGTACTTAGAGTGCTTTTACAAAAATGTAATTAATTCAAAACCATTTTCAGAATTAATCACTTGTTACAGAAATTGTTTCATAAGACTCAGCCAACAAGCAGAAGCACTACGAAAATCCATCGCAGTAAGCAAACCAACGATTAGTGAACATTAGAGCTTGAATGAAAATACAGTGGTGTGAGCAATGTGGAACATAGCACCAGGCTGTAGTCTGATCATAAGCTGTGCGTTTGACAAGATATTTAACCAATGCGCAAGGTAACACTGCACGACTAAGGGAACAATAAAACTTAAAGAAAAAACAGGGATTCGGAAGGCGATAGCTATACATTGACACAGCGGCAAGTGGCAGGCAGCGATGTTTGGTCAGTACATTAAAAGTAACTAAAAAAAAGAACAGAATATCAGATCAAACTTGCACACAGGCCAATGTGCTGGCAGCGTTTCCCCTGACCACAGCCAGGGACAGGTGCTGGTGGAGCCACTGGCGCTCCCTAGGGTCACCAGACACATCAGCAAGTTTCTTTGCAAGACCACTCAAAAAAGGGGCAGTGGACTTGCCATACACACCAGTGGTCTCAATTGTCACTGGTTGAAAGTGGTAATTGCTTTGGAGGTCATGGTATTTTTGGCATTTGCATCCTCAGCATTTGTAGCTGTGATACCAGCCTGTCTGGCAGTGTCTTTGTAGTGGCCCCGAGCAAAAGTGTCCACAACCGTTGCATCCCATACGAGGCTTAGGCCTCTGTACCAGGAGCCCAAAGTCAATCCACTTGGCCTCCAGTCCTTCTGTCATTTGTCAGGCCGACAGGCTCCAAGGTAGAGGGGAGATCAACGTGGGTCAACGACCTTTTGAGGATGGAGTTGATGGCTGAATGTATTTGGAACTAGAACTAATGGAATCCATATGCAGTGGCATGCAGAGAGGGGGGACAAACGGGGTGACGATCCCAGGCATCCAAGGTAGGGACAACCTTGCTCCATCAAATGTTTTTATGAATGGTGTACGTGTACAATTTTTGACCAAGTGAAATACCTTGGCATGTGGATAAATGCTCATTGAAGGATGATGGTGATATTCAGAGACAAGAAAAATTACTGTACTGTGCAGCAAACAAATTGAGGCACTTTGATCAGTGTTCTCCTGCAGTAAAATCACTCTATTTAGTGCCTATTGCATCCCATGCCAATGCTTGCTAATTGTGGAGCAATTACACACAGACTAGTATGAAGCGCTTTTGTGCTGCATATAACAATGCCTACCGAATCATGCATTACATACCCAGAAATGTAAGTGTTTGCCCACACAAAGCCATTTTGTCAGGACCTTTGATGCCTTGCTGAGAAACAAATTGTATGGATATTTTGTGTGATGTGCATGTTCTTCTAACTTCTTTATCCGATCGCTTCAAATGTCTGGGCTGTAGAACTATGTAGAAATTTTGTTATATAGAAAACAGGCTATAAAAAATTTGCTGCCCCATTTTCACCCAAAAGGAAAATTTTTGTCCATGCCATGTGGGTGTCGAAGGCATGAATGATCATACAATTTTTGAAAATTTATACTTAAACATATCGATTTTATTACAAGCAAAATGCCTTCAAGCAAAGCAACTCAAAAAAACTTTCAAAAAAGTACCGCTATTTGCTGCCTTAGGCTATAGCCTTGAAAGCCTATGAGGGCAATCAGGCCTGATTAAGGCAAGCAAGCATTCTTTTTCTATTACAATGTCTAACCCTCCCATTGTGTCGCAATCACAATACCACAGTTTTGTTATAAAGCATAGTCGTGCTGACATAAGACGCCTGGTTTAATGTATTAAATGGGTGCTATATTAATGCAACTGTCCAGTTAATAGTTGTGTGGGGCGCAAAACAGAATAAAGAAACTTCAAGTCGCATATGTATTTTCGCCAAGCAATTTTTGTACCCCTGCCAAAGTGGCGCCCATGGCACGAGCCATGCCTGCCAGTGCCATATCTTAGACATGCCACTGATAATATTGTGATGCTTGCTTGTCATGTATTGCATCTGCATTTTCAATGCGCAACCTGCATCGATAACCTCAAATTCATGGTTTACACTGTGGTGTTTTTGTGGTTCACTTTCATAGCAACTTAAGGATGTGTTGTGTTTTTCTGGCCGAAGGCTTAAAAGCCTGCTTTGTAAGCAAAACTGATTGTTCAGTTAGTAGGATGTAGACTGAAAAACTTGTTGTGTGAAGGACAACACAATTGTTGATGATTACAGCATAAAATCACACAGACACAGGATTTTATCATCAGAAGAATATCTGCATACTATATACTATCTTCAGGACGTGATTGAGTGCTTTTATATCTGGTTGACAATTTTCTCAAAACATGAGAAAAAAAGGTGCTATAGTGAGTGTTATATTGTTGCATCTTGTATTTAATTTAGGCCATAATGTAGTTTGTGAAAAAGTTTAGGTGAACTTAGTTATATAAGTAGGTGACATCCAAGAGAAACGTAGTGGATGATACTGACCAAAAATAAATTCCTATGTGGAAGTTATGAGCTGGCATCTTGTTGCTAATTATGGTGTTAAAAATGTTCCGTCTTGTTTACAGCCCCTATTATTACAGTAGAACTTGTCTAATTCATCATTGTTTAATTTGTCAGTTTGCTTAACTTGCTACTTTTTTGTCGGTCCGGGCAGAATTCCTATCTTTTGTGTGCACTTCTGTTCATCTAATTCGCCATCGTCTAAGTTGTCAATTTGCTCAATTCGTCACCTCTTTCTATCCCTTAGAAGCGTTTCACTCAGCTGATACATTATTTGCAGTTTTGCTTTCGATGTCCAAGTAGCTAGTACGTGTGGGAATTCAAACAAATTAACTCGTTCACGTCCAGTAATGTTGAAGGATTTCACGCCAAAAAAAGGGATCACAAGTGGCTTTGCACAAGCATAACTCAGGCAGTGAATGCGGTAGAGAGCTGTTCAAAGGCTCAAAAGACTTGACAAGTCTTCTAGTCTACGCTCCAAAAAAATTTTTTGGTTGGGAGTTTGGATTTTTTGTGAGTGACATCATAAGTGGAGAACTTCTAGGCCACCTGGGCCCGAACCGTTAGATGTAGTATTTTGCTATAGTTTTTATTGGAAACTAGGCTGCAATCTGAGTCTTTTGATACTTTGGATGACATGTTGGGGTTTCGAGTTCAAAAGTTATGATCTAAAGCAGCGTGGTCCATGGACAGTTTTTGTGCGGCCCGCAAACGCTTTCTGTATGCCGTATATTACACAAAGTCATAAATACATTTTATAAGCCACACAGCCCTTGCAAGTCACACAGTTAAATGCAGGTCAGTATGTAACTATTAGGGGGCATCAATATATTTTTGTAATTTATATGACGTTACAACTAACAATAGCTAACCTTTAGGCTAACGCTGCAGTACTCTGTGACGACAAAGCAAACATTTATTTTTTATCTTTTTTACAAGTGTAAACCCTGTAATTAATTTTTGAGTTAGATTAGAAGATGTACATTGTGGAAGTAATGAAGTAATATTTAGTCAAGTTTAGGAATTTAACAAAAGTGAGTGTCAAAAAAAATGTCAGGGGAATACAGAAAGTTCAATTCTAACTGAGAGGAAAGATATTTCTTCACCAATAACATGGGCAAACCACAGTGTCTTGTGAGGTTGCAAGTGATATCTGTTCTGAGATACAGGAAATACCACGAAAATACTAGGGAAGCAATTTGAAAATAATTGAAGGGCAACCAGGCCCGCAACCAGGGGGCAACCGGGCAATTGCCCTTTTTAACAGACTGTCATGCACTGAAGATGTGCTCACTGTTCGTAATTTGCGAAAGTGCTTTCTCAATTATGAAGCAAAAAGCGACAGACGATATAGAACGGCTGATGAAACCTGCATGCCCACTTGCATCTGCTGACTACGGAGATTAAAGCGGATATTGACTTTATAACCAAAACCAAGATACAAAAATGTTTTTTATTTTGTTGGTGTGTTGTGGATCCTTTTCTAGCAGAAAATATCTATTTTGAGTCGCAAACAAACAGAAAACTTAAAAATTGCTCTAGAATAAAAAAATTAGGTCTATTAGAGCAGCAAGCGTGTCTTTTAATTGCGATGGAGTTCCTCTCTTTGCGGCCCACAAATTTTGCCTCGAGCCGTAATGTGGCCCTTCATGATCGCAGTCTTGGACCACCCTGATCTAAACAAAACATTACATTAATTAGTTAATTAGATAACACTGGTATAAATATAGCTTCAGTTGAAACAAACCTGCGTTACTTGGCCTTGGTGTGAACCTGAGGAAGGCCCAAACTTCTTGTTTTTTTGTGATAACCTAGCAGGTGTAAACAGCACATAGGATTTAGGCCAAAACTGCAAAACAAAACGATCGCGATTGAGGACTGTGTCCTCCACCATGAAGCGAAATATTACAAAACAGCTCTGCGTGTGCGTGGCACTGTACGAGCTTCTGACAGCTTTGCTTGCATTGAAGCTGGCACTGCCAGAGGAGGAAGAAATTCCGAAACACACGTGTTCGCCGCAATATCAATTTAAAGTGTTCAAAAATGTGGATTTTTCATGTCATTGTGCAGGCACCATTTCAACAAGGCAGGGACGTTGTTGTTTCGTAATAGTACTATGCAACGTTAGAAGGGAAATGCTGATGCCTATTCTAAACGACCCGCATTAGAGACCTGCAGTGACAGCATTTGATATTTTATCGGCTTTAATGCTGAGTACCTGCAGCACAAAGGGGCCTGTCATGACAGCCAAACAAACCCCCTGGATGCACCTCTTCTTGTCACTTAACCTCTAGCAATGTGCGATCACAAATGCACAAAGTGTCTACAGTAGTGAACAGGATAAATCGCATGAAACCTGTTTTGACGTTCATGCCAAAGACACAAGTTTGGAAACAATTGATGGTGAAGCTTTTCTTGTGTCATCTGTCCAAATTTTTCACTCGGCATAAAGTTCTTAATTGTTGTGCAACATAACTGCACATTTCAGAACACTGTGTTTTGTATTCATGAACAACCTGTCATGTCACTAGCATAAAGTTTACTTAAGGTAGATAGGATGTAAGCTCAGTCATTAGTAAAGCAGTCTAGTGACAAGCATGGGTGGAATTTTGTTGTAAAATGTGGGGGGCAGCTTGGTGTGGAACTCATATAGTCATTGGGTCGATGCAGAAGTGATGTTTGATAAATACAGATTCTCAATCTTGTGTTTCAGAGGTGTTTTGAAAGCAACACTAATCACACCTTACAGAAGATTTGCAAATTAATAAACTTAAAGTTGTTACTAGATATGCTAAGCGACCTAACTGATGGGGGATAGAGGAACAAACCGCCTCCCTTGGCAAGCTAAATGTAAAAACCGGCCCCTCTTTTAGTTTTCAGTAGGTTGTTGTTATTATGCATTTGTCAGAGTATTTCTTGGTGATTTAGGGTTTTACTCTACTAGAGCCATCCATATCTGGATTTACCATCATTTCTCAAGTTTTTTTCTGGGTGTTAGCTAATGGGCCCCTTCCAGCCTAATTTCCCCCTGGCTCAAACCTCTAGTAAGGCCACTGGACTTGGTAATATAGTTCAACAACATGATCAACATTTGAAATATTGACAAACGTACGGCATGATCACATCTGATGACATCTGCTGTTTCAAGTAAAAGTCACAAACTTGGCAATAAGTAATGTCAACATTCAAGATTAGCCGACAATTTAATAGTGATAGGCTGTTAATTGACAACCCTGCTCAGGACAACTTGGTAGTCCACTACTCAGGGTCTTGCTTTTTTGTTGGTTTCATATACTTAGAAAAATGTTAGAAACCTGTGTTTCCATGGCTTTTCCCAGTTTTAAGAGACAAATGAAATGGTGCCAAAGTTCTTTTATAAAAATGTCCCTCAAAGCCTATGAATAGAAAATTGGGGCACTCGACTATTCTGATTACCTGATGTGTAGCAAATTTTGTGCACCCTACTACTTTAAAATTTCAATTTGATTTTAAATGCCAAATGTTTTGTGGCATATAAGACATTAGAAATCTATTTTGTAAGGAGTAGACCTATACCATGACTTGATTTGAAGAAAAAACAGATCTAAAACGTGCATGATGTTTTCTACGCACAAGTAAAAATTTCCCTCTAAAATAGCAGTTGTTTGGAGGTACAGTGTATAAAATTTGTATGCTATGTGTGTTTCGCTACGCAGATACGATTTTGTTGTGAAATTGATTAAAAATGGACATTGGGTAGTCAAAAATACAGTAGTTGGTCCATAAATAACGGATGTCACATGTCCCAGGGAAACATAATCAAATTTAGGGTTGTATCACACTCTTCCTTTCCTGACTCGTATAGCGTTTGCAGGGTTCAAAAGAATAGCTTGTTTGCACACATAAAATATTAATTCTGCTAGACTTCATGAACAGCAAAACTGCCCATTCTAAAATAAGTCTCCAGAGTAGTGCTGCTTTTGTCTTTGGCAAAAACTTAGCAGAGATATGCCTGAAAATGTAACTTTCTAACATGAACTTGCATCTTTAAATTTTACGTTGTCTGTTTCCGAATATGTGACAACCAATATTACACCAAAGCCAGTTACAATTCTGCCTGAAACAAGCCATGGCTGTACTCTGATCTCCCACACATGTAGCTATTAAACTCTCACTCTCATTGTTTCAAGCCCATGACCTTTCTTATGGTATATGACACAGGGTAAAATGTTGGACAGAAGCAGTTAACAATTTTCGCGGTCTCTAGAAGCTTGCCAGAATGCTAAACATCACTTTATTGAAGCTAAAATTCATAAAAATATCAGGATCAGTGATACCACACCAAACTCTGGTTCAACATCAACTTGGCTATGTGTAACATCTAACATGAAAAGCTCTTCACACAAAATGTGACAAACGTCACTTTTATTTTTGAAACCTATCCAAATACAAAACCCAAAGAGAAAAATATGGAGGGGACGTGGCATATTATATCTCCACCGTCTGAAAAAAGTGGGGGGGAGACATTTCCGTGTCTCCCACCTAATTGCACCCATGGTGACAAGCGATTGCTTACCTACGATTGTGAAACTAGTTGTCATATATGTTTGTTGTGCTTTAAAATGTAATATTAGCGTTTCAACACAAAACCTCAGCTATCATTTGATATTGTGCTGATAAGCATGCTTCTCTTTTTGCAAAGATTGTGGCACCATGATGCATAGTTTGAGAACTCATTATCGAGTGACATCAGTCTTTACTCATTAATGCTACCACAACATGTGCTGTAGGTCATTCTATTTCTGTTGCCTGGTATTGTGTTCTGTGTGGCATAGGAGTTGGTTGCCTTGATCACTCTTTGCCCTTCATCTGCATTTAGCTGTAGTAGATTGCAGGGCGTTTCAGATGTCAGCGCTAGCAAAATAATTTTCTTTAGAAAAATACCAACTTTAAATGTGCAGCTCATATGCAAAACTTTTACTATAGTGGAAAGTAAGTTAAGAATACTCCATGGCAGCTTGTGGAAAATCAAAGTTAGATTTCCAGGAAATTTTCATTTTTTCTGGTACCTGTATACCCATTGGGTATTTCTGATTTCTCGCTATGTAGTAACTCTGACACCAGTTATATTTATCGAAGCAGCTTTTTCATAGGTTAACACTTTGGCATCTGCTAGGATTCGGGGATTTTCAGAAAAAAAACTGCCTAAGCGCACGTGGTTTTGTGCGGGAATTTCTCTGGTCTTGTATGCTCTACAGACC
>JGI24021J15306_10012084_pt1 | contig 10722 bp, 10 predicted proteins | sample Ectturendosymbi1_FD_15306 | JGI IMG/M metagenome (IMG submission 15306) | reverse complement strand
GACTTTTTACTGCAATTCATAATAATAGGCCAATAGCGTATGGGGGGCCCCACGTGAAATTTCGGGGGGGGCCTCACTTACCCTTGCCACGGCACTGGTTGTCGGTATATCCAAACGCCTATACTTTCGTTTAGCAACGGTAAACTAAGACGGTAAAAGTTAACTGCCGTTAGCTAGCAAGTTTACACTTAAGCTCCTGACCACACTACACCAAAAGTGCAACTGCCATGTGGAACAGTAGAATTTTTGAATTTTTCACGCTGGTTGGATGCGTTTTTCGCTGTACGAACAAAATCGTCGATTGTAAAAAGTTTTAAATATATTATTGTTTGATGGCATTACAGTAAACCAGTTCACTCCTAGTGCTTGCGAAGTCATCCAGAGCCTTCGCGTTGAGAAACACTGGTTTATGCGCACAAACACGCATTTATAAATTTTATACGCTTATGAAGTATATCCTATACCAACAGCTTTTTAGTGTCTTTTGCTGACCTAGTTACTTCGCCTAATGGTCAATGCAGGCCTGCTTTTAAGTCAAGTCGAAGGGGGTTTATCAGAATCCTCGTTGTTGTATCTGCAACAGTGTTGATGCATTTGAAACAGAAATCGTTTGATTTTTGCAATAACGAATGGTTTCAATTTTTTGTTCTGCGCAAACTGTTGTCTAACATATTACACTGCTTAGCCACGAGAGCTTCCTAACTGTGGACTCCTCTGCAATTTGCGGTTTTGTGCAATGGCACATACAGCACGCTTCTACGAAGCGTATAGATGGAAAGTAGATTTGTACGTGCCGGTGTCAAGCGAAATTTCTGACCTCTGCGAAATTTCTGACCTATTATTTTTGTCAACTATTTTGCTTCTCAGAGTAAAGAAATAAAGTTTGGCAAGTACTTTTTAATGTGTGTTGTGTAAATCAAAGCTTTTTGGTTAGCTGTCAGATAGCCACGACAAGCTACAGAACGGGAATACCTATAACCACTGAAAAATATTGGACTTAGTGTTAACCTCAATTATATTTCTTTTTCTAACCCTAACTCCAATCCTCACCGGACACACTTACCTCAACACTAAACTCTAAGCCAGATGTCGGCAACCTTTCCCTAGTCGAGGGACAAAAACAAACTCTGCAAGGTGTGGCGGGCCGTACTAATATTCTACCAACAATTCCGTTTTATTTGCTGTTTATGATGTTGTTAAAACTTGNGAATTTNCGGAAGTTTAATCAGATTAACTCCTGATTTTCACAGTTGATAACGAACGCCCAAAATGCGACATACAGTACATTTATAGCCAGGGCTGCGGAGCCGTCGTAAAAGTGACACAGCTCCGGCTCCAGCACTCTTAATTTCATGAGTGTGGCCCCGGGTCCGGAGGATTCTTTTTTCATGGCTCCAGCTTCTGTTCGTTTTCACACATTATTATTTTAATTGTCTTGGTGTGCCTCAAGTTGATTGGAAAATGAACTAAATCAAGTACACAAAACTATGAGAATATACCAAACCTTTTTGAGTAATTTAATTTGGTATTTTTATACAAGCAGCGCTCTTACCATAAGGAACTCAGCGAAAAAACAACAATCACAGGTTCAGACAATTCAGAAAACAACTACTAGCAGAAACGTAACTGAAGATAACGTTAAAATGTACAATTTCTGGAAAGGCAGTTGCTGGTTTTGTTGTCAATGCCTAAGGATCTTTTGTTATTTTTTACGATCAGAATCAAGAAAATGGCTGTTTGCCAAACTACATTTGTGTTCGAGCATTTGAACACAGACCAGTCCCAACTGACCAAGTGTTTTGGGCTTGTTGCATATTTTGCCTGTTGCAGTATTGGCGATTCCAGCTAAAAGCGCTGCCTGGGCAAGCCATGCAAAGAGCGCAAAACGCAGTCGATTACCTCTCTCATGTGTTCTTTCTAACATGCAAACATTTGCATTAACACAAATGCGAAGATGTGTTTAAAAGTCCTTTGTTCAAAGAAATAATATAACTTCTAGCAAGAAATACACATTTGACCTTTGTAAAATAGCTGAAAACATCTGGTTTCTAATATTTTGCACCCATAAGCAGTGATGAATTGCAAAGTAAAGCACAATTTAACCTGCAACGCTTAGGAGAAATAAGACTGGTTACCGTGCTGAAAACATAGATTTTTTCCACAGATGAAAACTTCAGGAAAAGACTACATTTATTTTTATACCCTCTTGATAATGTGCTGCTATGCAAAGCAGTGCTAGCTCGCTACCATAACTTTCGTGTTATATGCAACTGCTTCTAAACGTAATGTTTCCTAGCGAACTTTGCCAGTAATCTAGTAAACCTTGCTAGTAAGCCTAATTGTTTCTAATAAAAATTACTACTTTACAATGGTGTGCCGTGGATTTACGCTTAAATAAAAGCTGCAATGGTGTCATATCTAATCATACTCCGTGCTAACAGCATGGTTACACAGCTACAAAAGCTGTGGATATTTTATTATATATCTACTCATTATAGCTCAGTTCTTTTTAGATCGCTACACTCCTACAGACCCGGTTTGATCATTCTGACTAGAAAGTAAGGTGTTGTGGTAGTTGACGTTTTTCTTACTTCTGCAACAGTGATTCTCAACCATTTCCCTGAAGGGAGCCAAATCCAGAACTACGATTTTGGTAGACAGCAGCACAAAAAATTTTGCGACAAGTCAATTAACACGTTGTATTGTATTGCACTGGCGAAGTCTGTTACACAAAATATTAGAGGTGTTACTGAAGGAAACTGTTTATCGAAAGGCATCCTTTCCCAGCAAAGAATCAAACACTAAGCTCTCACAAAGTATAATTTTGCCTACGAAGTAGGCATCATCAACTCTTATTAAACAGAATCTGTTACTGAAAGATTGCTAAAAGCAGCACAGAGGATGCTTGGGAGCTGCATGCAGCTCTAGAACAGTGTTGAGAACCATCGTTCAACAAGTAACACCACGCCTGCCAGCTAAGATGTCACAGCCTTAGCGATTATCAAAGGCTTGCAGATCCATTGTTGCAGTCTGGTGTCGTAACTCGTAACAGTCGCTTGTGCTATAAAGAGGACTGTAGGTAAAGTAAGTCTAGTTTTCAGTCTATTTGGCAAAACCGTTAGTGTGTAGGAAAGGACCCGGAACCGAAGCTACCTCTCAAATGGCTATAGCTTCAGCTCCGGTCCTAAATTTTAAACTGAGCTCCGGCTCCTGTTTTGTAAGTTGAGTTTCGGCTCCTAATTTTTCATGAGCTCCGGTTTCAGGCAAAATGCGCAGCTCCAGTGCTCCGGAGCCCTGTTTGTAGCACAGTGCGGTTTCCCATAGGCAGTTCCTCATAAGTATGGAATACAAAAAGTCACAAGGAAGGCAGATTCACGGTGTATAATAATACCACTAGACGGGCCATACAGGTACTACAATTTGTAAAGGGGCTGCAGGCCGGATGATTTTGCTTAGCGGGCCGGATCCGGCCCGTGGGCCGTAGTTTGCCGACCCCTGCTCTAAGCCCTAATCATCAGTTTTTACTCTGTGCATGCGCACATGGCGTGAAGTCAGAAATTTCGCTTGACGCCGTTTTTTCAGATCGTGGTTAGTGTAGAAACGATTACAGACGTTCTTCGATTTACGACGAAGTTCCGATATTAGAAGGGTTGGTAAACGACTAACGGGGATTTCGTCGTAACCAGGATTTATATGATATACCGTGTGCAATATACGGTACACTGAACGTTGCGTATGTTAAGGTTGCTAACATAACATCGATGTTTGTGTCACGCTGTACACACAACACGTCAAGACATGTCAAGACATATCAAGACATGTCACATGAAGGACATGTCAAGACACAGCAGTTAAATGAAATTTTACGCACCAAAACATCACATACACAAACTCGTTTTATACGTATCTTATGCGAGCGCGCCCGTGACTCCAAACGTCATAAACTGAGTGCCGAATAAACCGAGGAGCTCCTGAACTCAGTGGTGTAGGAGCTGGGTGTGAAGGGGTGCAAGCGCACCCTCGAAAGTATTGATTCGTCGAAAATTAGGGCAAAATCTCAAAAATTTTGGTAAAAGAAGCTTTGACAAAAACTACAACGTCAAACTGGGGTTGAGCCCATGGGTGGCGGAACCTTTTTCAAAGTGAGGGGGCACAAGAGGTCGTCAAAAAAACTATATAAATTTTTGTGCTTTGAATTAGCAACTGTGACGTCATAAGCATTGAAATATGTCGTGATTAACTACGCCATATGAAGATCAAAATTACACTATTTTAGACAAAATTACACCACTATGAAAACGTATTGGTGAACCACCTGAAATTCAAATAGGCTGTTGCAGGGGCGACTCCAGGTCAACAGCGTCACTCGAGCTCATTGCACGATTTATACTGACTGAATGCAATCGTTCGAGGCTTGCGCCACTGAAATTTCCATTTGCTTTCATTCTGGCTGGCACTATCGTTGCTCTGTGGTGTTAGTTACAGTACATAACAATGATGAGAAGTTCTTATGATGACTTCACTGTTGAGTAACGTACGTCATAGAGCAATGATAACGCCAGTTAGTCATCTGCTTACTAGGCTTATTTATATTAGCCCGAGTTACTGGGCAATGTATCGTTCGTTTGAATTTATTCTCGAAATGGGAACTGTCCACTGGATTAGAATTTAAATTCAATGTTCTATATGCAAATCCAGTGCTTCAAAAAACATTCAATCTGATATTGCAGAGGGCAGCTCGGGCTTTACCGATGAGGCCGAGTAAAGCGCGAGCGAATGAACGCAAGAGAACGCCTACCTACCACCAAAGAGGTTTTTGAGGCAACATGGTAGAGGAAAATATAATGTACCAACAGCTACAGAAAATGTGTAAAGAGAAGTTTGTCGCATAAAGGTTTTGCGGGCAAATTTAGGGAAATTCGGGCAAAATATCCTTTGCACCCCCAAAAATTGCCTGCTTCTACACATGACTGAACTGGACTAACTAAGACGAGGTGATGCACGGCACCTTAATGCTGGGCATTCATGTGAAGCTGAACCAAAAGATATTCATTTCTGTTTCGACGGAAATAATCACTGTCACATTTCTGATGTGGTGAGTGCTAGCGACGTAGATGGAGGTAGAATTTGCCACACCTTCGGAGAAGTGCTTAGTAATGGTACGTTACGTAACAGGAAGCTATCATTCTATAATACTCTGTGGTTTTAGCGTCGTTACGTATAGAGTAATATCACCAGGAGTTGCTTTACAGCATGGCACACACCTGCAGTTCGTGTTTTCCTGCAGTAATGCTTCGCCAACCTCACGCGCTACTGTCCCACGAGTCTTCAATTATATAAACAGTCATCTATAGACCTAAAATCACCCATCTATTATGAACGCAATTCCTTATTAATAGGTCTGTTATGAAATAGTCTGTTGTGACCTAGACTGCTAAGAACGTGGTCTTTTAAGAACGTGTTCTATTATGAAGTAGCAGTGCATTACGAACGTGATCTGTTATAAAATAGTGTGCTACTCTGTTATGAAAGCCGTCTATTACGAAATGATCTGCTATGAACTATATATGATATTTTCTTACTAATTTTTAGCAGAACAACTTGTTTTCTCATAGATACGAGTTTTAAAATGAAATTGCACCACCGTTGGCCCCCATGGAAAAATACACTATTGCCTTCCCCTAGAAAAACTTTTTCGACACCATGTACGTTGTGATCTGGTCTGTTATGATCATGGATTGTTGTACGAAAGTGGTCTGTTATGAACAGGCTTGTTATGAACAGGTCTGTTATAAACGGGTCTGTTATGAACGGGTCTGTTATGAACATGGTCTGTTATGAACGGGTCTGTTATGAACGGGTGTGTTATGAACGTGGTCTGTTATGAACGTCGTATGTTTTGAGTGGTCTGTTATGAGTGGTTTGTTATGAACACGTCTGTTTTGAAAGAGAACTAAAATGTACACCGATCACCGGCTTCGAATAAATGAATATACCATCAACAAGTACTGCGTTAGCAACAACATCTTTGAGAAATATGTCAAGCTCACTGTACGACCCATGCTATTCAGTGAAAACAAACTTGTATAAATTATATGCCATTGGCAAATGGACTATTGGAATTCGTGAGTGTTTTCAAAGAATGTTTTTACCATTGCTTCCGCTGCTGCAACAGAACTATCGGTAGTTACATTGAAGATGGCCGAATGTGCATCGAAATTACCCGGAATATCTAGAAAACTAGATTTCGGTTCACCAGCACATATTTCTGCATAGCCACGGTCGTCACAAAAGCAGCACGCCCCACATATAAAAGCTCTGTTGTAGTAGGCGTTTGTTGGTGGTGCTTTTGCAGACTAATTTCCGCTAAGCATTTGACGTTACCACTACGGGCCAGGGCAATCACACCAAGCATGCGAACGCAGTCAATCTACAAAGGTGTAGGTCGAAGGTACAGTGAATACCGTAATGCGTAGACGCCACGACTCACGTTTCAGAATCGTTTTTCACGACATGAGCTAGAACGACGACGTTAACCACTTCATGACTTGGTGCTAAGAGAGGCAATGAAACTTTCTCAGGTGCTCACGCTTCTAGGCTACATGCAGTGTGCAACTAGAACTGGAGATTGTGGGTTTACAGAGTTTAGAAATGGCAGCAGATTATTTAGTTCCTACTTTAATAATACGAGTTTTCATACATGTGGAAACATGACTTGTCAAAAAGCTGCGAAAAATTACAAAAGACAGAGAGGTTCTGAAGATTAAACATGTTTTTGCTTCATCAGATAGAGTCAATTCAGGATGGTCAGCTTCAAAGGCAAAGCAAACGAGGCCCACTTTGGTGTTTATTGCTTCTTTATAGAAAAAAAGTAGCCTACCAACGTGACGAATTCTTTGTGTGTTGGTTGTGTCGTTTGTGCTGCGATGGGCGGACTGGCATCACGACTTGAAAACCTGTTCAAAACGTTTGAAGCAGATCCAGTGAGAATACTGATGTTGGGTTTGGACTGCGCCGGTAAAGCTTATCTAATTACTATAGTCGTGTACCTAATTATCCGTTTATGCTGTTACTTTAATTTTGTACATCTTATAAGTGCTACCTTGTTTACAGTCTATAGCTGCTGTTTCGTGGCTCTAGTTTCTTTTTAAGGGGTTGATCACCTTTTTGAAAAATTGTGTCATCTTTTCTTTTTCAATATTGTTATTAATCTCATATAAGCTTCATGCATGCTGGTAAACATCTCGAAAATGATCTTCTTAACCCAGTGGTTCTAAATTTTTTGTTATGGCGGGCTCTTTTTACTGTCCCCAAAGCAATTGTTGGCCCATCGTTTTCTCAGTGTTTTTTTGGGGTTGCAAAAATTGTTTTTCTCACTGTTTACTCAGAAATGCAACAATGTTCACTGTATCAGATGGCCATATAGGACACAACACCCAATCCTGAACTGCAAATATTTATCTTTCTTATGCACAAAAATCTTCATGTAAGTATGTAAACGAAAGGTCATTTATTTCAAAGTCATTTCACTTGTTGCTGGTGAGTTCTCTGCTTTTGCAACTCACAGACAAGTCTGGCAATTCGTGGTTGCGCTTTCCAGTTGATTTCGGCAATTTGATTTTATGCGCAGTGGAGTAGAAACCCAGCTTTAAAAAGGCATGTGGAAGCAAATTTAAGTATGCAGCATGTTGTCGTATCGGATAAGTTTAAGTAAAAGCTGAAAGGAAAGTACTTTTCAACACAACTGTAAAAAATACCACCCTCTAGTTTGCTTAACAAACTGTTAGTCAGCGTAAAAGAAACTGACCCTAAAATTGAAGCAAGCTACTTAATTAAGTTGACAGCAGCTTGTGCTGCCAGCTACTAGGATAGACCCATGCATAGTTTGGAATTATAAAATTCCCTATCAATTTTGACGTGCAATAACGGTTCTGATAGGACAGGTTATCTCAGTTCCTGTCATAACACTGTGTTAGTGTTAGATACAACGTCTGACCACTGAAGAGTGAATGTACGTCACAGAACAACCAACGTGTTGCACGATCTAAAACTAAACTTCAAATTTGCACTTCTCCGCGGACCGGTAGAATACGCGTGGCGGACCCGCAGCTGAGAGCCATTGGTTCAGGGACAAAGTAATGTAATTTATATTGCAGGCATCTTTCTTATGTTTAGGTTTCCGAATGACACTGATTTGCCCTTTCCAGGCCTGCGTAATCTGCAGCTTTTTACGTTTGACTTACACAACACATCCACCTTTTTATTTCGTTATGTTCAAATTTGCCCATGTCTCAAGCATCGTGAATGTGATCCGTGTGAAACCTAAAGCAATTTCATGCTGTCAGTCGGAAGGAATCCTTTCCCAGCAAAGAGTGAGACACTAAGATATGACAGAGTATATATTTCGCCTACAAGGTAGGCATCATCAGCTCTTATTCAAATAGAAGTAATTTCATTTTTTTAATTACAAAGCTCACAATCATGACGTATAACAAAACCTAAGCTAATTTTGTTAATTTTTGGTGACGGCAATTGGCGGCAGGCCAAGGCCTGATTTGTGCTTATTGCCGGGGCGGTTCACTCAGTGGCTGTGGATCGAACACCCAACCTTCCAATTGAGAGGCGGACACTTCACCACTGAGCTATATAGTATTGATTTTTGCATAATACTTCCACCCCAATGAAAAGTAATAAATTTTGCTCCAATTTTAGTCTGCACAGAGACTAAATTTTGGGAGTCCTCATTGCCCACTTTCTGCTGTGATTGTCAGAGACGCCGGAGCAGCGGGAGGGCAGGGTAGCACTAAAAGAGTTGAGGGCAATGTAAACTTATAAAAAGCAAAAAATCGTTACCAATTGTGATTGTTTCTGTTTAGCAACAATGTTGACCTCAAAAATAAAAACAAAAATTATAGAAAATGATTCTGAACTTTCTGGGTGCGCGAATAGCTGCAATAGATTTGTTTTGAGTCGATCTTTATCAACCATGAAATGACCTATGATACTGTTATGACAAGGCGCTTCTGCCCCCGTTGACCCCCTTATGAAAGGGCAGGGGGGCAACGCCCCCATCATTACCCCACTCTCTGACGTCCCTGGTGATTGCAATTTTACAGTAAGTCATTCTGACTAGTGGTTGTTGTGAGCAGGCCCGTAACCAGGGACATGGGCGTCCGCAGAAATTTTTCCATGGGGAGCAACGTCGACATTTTGCTTACCATTTTCAGGTTGCAAATGGATGTTCACGAAACGCTTTACCATTTCTACACCACAAAAATGCCCCATGTTATGGCAGCAATCACAAAAAGCGCTTCGTTGGCAGCAATAGCTAGGTATATTACGATAATTTACAATTTTACACAAAACGCTGTCTGCAGAGTTTCAAAGCAGGGTACTTCTTTTCAAGGAAGCATTACCATGGTTTTTAAATAAAAAAGCATTACCATGTTCTTCAACGAAACCACAATATACGATTTTATTTTACATAGCAAGACCTCTCATAGTGTCACTTAGAAACACGAGTTTCAAACGCCTGCAATCTTGTCCAAAGCCATAAATAAAGCCTTGCTTGTCTTTGCTAACTTTTTCACGATGGACGCTCATCATACACAAACCGGTTGAGTCGACCTGCATGTTGACAAGACTATGGACAATTTATTAAAATTAGAACACCACGCAGCCTTAAAAAATTGAGCAGATGAATTATGAAAACTCATCACAGCAAATATACAGTAGCTGTGCACTCAGAAGTCGGAACTAAACCTTAACTTTTAAGACGTATTCCCACAAGCCTGCATACTAGACGTATTCTAACAAGCCACGTAGTTTTAGACTGTGTTAAAAGAAGCCTGCATACGTGTAGTTTGATTAAGCCAGGGATAGGTAAACTGCGGGCCGCATTGCAGTCCGCGAGGGCATGTTGTGCGGCCCACAAGGCAGCCTCGCGTACATAGATAGTACATATTTCGAGTTTATGTTGAAGTAATTTTGTCGATTAGATCAGAATTCTCGAGATTTTATTCCACACGTTTCATTCGAAACCGCATTTTTAATAATAAGCAAGATATGAAATAAAACAATGCGAGGTTATAATAATATTATCATTAAATCATATTTAAGCGTAAATTATAAGGCAAGGTAGACAAATGTAATATATGCAGCTCCTGGTACAAGTTTTTAGTGTGGTCCTTCGAAGAAAATGTTTGCCCACCCCTGGATTAAACTATTCACTCGGGCACATGGGTCACACTAACAGTGGATTTTTAAACTTGTGGAAGCATTGCTGCAGATTTACTCATGCTTCTTTTCAAACAGTACACATCTACATGGCTTACCGCTATCAGCAGTCACTGTGACACTGCATTACCTGCCAACATGTCTGCGTTCAGCAACCACATGTAACAAAACACCTGCCATAACTTGAGCTTTTCAAAATTTCTTTCCCTATAATTCTTATACAACAAAGACCAATGGTAGAACAATGTGCTCGCACTCTTTGCAACCTTCTGCCGCAGACAAAGGAGCGGACACGAGTGAACTGCAAGCTCAACACTGCATGACACCAGAACAGTGAACCTGGTTCTTATGCAGTGTGAGTGTCATGCCGGCAAATAAACCGTCATTGCAAGAATTAAATCAATTAATCTGAATTAAGCTTCTGACAAGAGATTTTCTAAAAATTTTTGGTTCTTAATCCCAATTTCCAGGGGTTGGGTAAATGCT
>JGI24021J15306_10012083_pt1 | contig 10723 bp, 5 predicted proteins | sample Ectturendosymbi1_FD_15306 | JGI IMG/M metagenome (IMG submission 15306) | reverse complement strand
CAATGCTTAGAGTGAAAAGAAAACTGTAAGATCTTGAACGTATCATGTACTGTAGCCTACATGTTTCAATTTGTGCGTTTAAGTGAATGCTAAAGAANATATTAAACGTTTTTTTAGAAAATATCTNACTAGCTTTTTTATGTTACTTCAAACATTTGATTTGCTGCTAGCCTACTTGTAAATTGTGATTGTCAGTATGTTTAAAAATATACTTGAACTTGTTAAAAATATGATGCAACTAACGTATACTACCTTAATGTTGATGTGCAAGTACCGGTAGCATGCTTTTTAAGTTTGGTTTTGACTATTATTAAACATTTTGTATGTCTGGGGTGTTTATTATTTTCTGGGGTTTCTTCAAGGTGAAATCTGGGGTTTTTCTTCATAACAGAGTGGCAACACTGCCACAGATACCACGCGGTAAAACGCTAACACGCCGGTTTTAGGAAGCGCTGTCCCATTTGACAGAAGATCTGATATACAAAAAGAACTAGGCCGCATTCTACATCCAGGTCATGCATCGTGCCCTAGGCGTAGCCAGAGGGGCCATGCGCCCCCCAAATTTTTACAAAATATAGTCATTTTGTGCTTTGAGAGACGTTTTTCCAAAAAAATAGTGTTATTCTCCTAAAATCAAGCATTTTCGCCCCTTCCAGATTTTTGGGCTGGTTATGCCACTGCATCGTGCAACCACTCATCAAATTCTAGAAAAGCGCAGCCGCTTGCCGAAGCTACCCAAAGTCGTGCAACATAGACACAGCGGGAGAGAAAATTAGGCGAGCTGCCATTTTGTCACGAAGGCTTGAAGTTCTTTTTTTTTGACCAAATTTTTAGTCACGCTGTGCGAGTGCGTGACCGGGTTTTTGCACCCCTGCGCTATGCTGAAACAGGCTATACCAGGGTGGGGAAATAGCAGTCCGCGGGCCAAATGTGGCTCGCAGAAGCATTCAAGAAAATCTTCAAATCTAAAATTTCCTCCAACTTTTCATAGTAAGCATTAGTGCTGAGGCTATCAATCGAGACTTGCTTCTACTTGCATAAGAAGGTACGGCCCTCCACAAAATGTGGCCTTCTCAAAGTGGCCCCCAAGCAAATATAATTGCCCACCCCTGGGCTATACAAAATATACCGTACTTGCACGTTCTCTGGTGTTTGACTTGTTTATTACGCGCACCTGAACTCGTGTGCCTTCTGGCATAGAAGCACTAAAATCTAAGACCTCATTTATAACGCGCACCGAACTTTGCATTTGTGTTTTTGGTTTCTGTCCATGAATAGCCGATATATCGGTATCGGCCCTAAAAAAGCCATATCGGTCCCTCTGGTCGATCTCTAGTGCTTTCCATAGGTTGAAAAGACAGCTGTTTGAAAACTACTGAAAATCATGTTAACTTTTTTCATTTATTCCCAGTTGTTATTTGCTTGTACTTTGGGTAGACTATAATCTAAATGTGAACCCCAAGTCAGAGCATTATCTAAAACAGACATTAATAACCTTTATTCTTAATCAGAACTCAATATGTAAATGCAAAGATGAATTTCCTGAAAGGAATGCATTGCATTAAGTCCATGAACAATTAATTATGAAGTGCCTCAGTTTTCAAATGCAATTTCTGAAAATGAATCATAGGTTCGATGTTAAAAATCACATAAATTTGTGTGTATTTGTTAGAGCCAGGAATTTTTTGTGTGTATTTGTTAGAGCCACCTGTTCCAGTTAGTTTTAATACCCTGATTTTATTAAATTAATGTCATGATTCCAATAATTATGTACAAGAAGCTCTGTTAGTGAGTGTCAAGTACTCTGCTGTAACAACTTTCTCCAAACCAGTCAAGCATTACATATACTGTTATTATATATGATATACAGAATGAGGGAGGGTTCTCTTTGCCTAAAATTGTAGGAAAACATTTGATGCATAAGTTAGTTCTGTTTACTTCTCCAATTTCTAGGCATGTATGGAATTAATTACTGCTTTATTAAAATCGGATGGCACTGCTGATTCTTTGCTATAATACCACTGAAATAAGTACATATGCATGCATTATGAAACATTTTTGAGGAAACTTTGATAATTTTATGCTAAGAGCATTAACTTGGAACAAAGATAGAAAAACATTGCTAATATTGCCAAAACTAATGATTCATGAAGATTCCCAATGACCCCTCTATATTGTTATCAACCCAATAAAGCAGTTAGGCAACACTAGTTTGCTGTCAGTGCATTTTGTATGCTTTGATTTTAACTGATTTGCAGTTTGGAAATCGACAGTAGATCAATTTTTAGTCAAAGGAATGTTGAAATATATATTTTAACTTCCTACTTTATATTTCAATGAAGTGAGAACAATTACTTATACATAATAAATACAATTAATCATATACATGAAGTAAGAGAGTTCTCAACCGTTTTAACTGTTCTATTGTTTTGTTTTATTAATTAAAGTAACCAGTATTGGAGTACCAGTTTTGTTGTAGTGGGTCACCGCCAGCTCGAGTAAGCAGACCAATGGTAAGAGAAAGTATTCCTGACTCTGCTAAGATTTGTGATGCAAGTGAAAGCCTTGTGTAAGCACAAAAAGCTGTTAGTTCATTTTTAGTTATTTTTTGTTCATGCAGTTCAACATCTTCCATCATTTGTAATGCTAACCTCATTTTATTGTTGTAAATCCTTACTTGTTTTGATTATGATGAAATGATGCGTTTCAGCAATGCTGTGAAGATTCTACTTTCTGCCTCCTCTGCTACTTTAGGTGTTACTTTGCTTGGTTACTGTTATAGGATTCCAAAAGCTGCAGAATTTCACATAGAAACCAAGCCTCAGGAATCAAAACAAAATACATGGAATCACAATTGGGATTGCAGGGATCCAACAGCTCTAATCAATCCAAAAAAGCTTCAAAGTCTATCAAGCAGTGGTGATAACTCTGAGATCGTTGAACTTTTGCAGCGTGTTACACCAAGTAGCACCAGGAATCTTTTTTTCATACGCCATGGACAGTATGTCACGCAGGAAAAACTAGATGAGCATCGCAAACTTACACAATTGGGAAAAGAGCAAGCTATTTGCACAGGTATTAGGCTGAGGGACTTTGGTCACAAATATGAGCAAATTTTAGAGTCATCTATGACTCGTGCTATTGAGACAAGCTCATTTATCCAAAAACAGGTTAAAGATGCCCCTGTTCACCGTACTGACTTGCTAAAAGAAGGGTCTCCAATAAACCCTGATCCTGGTTTTAAAGAATGGAGACCTGAACGCAATGTGTTTGTGGATGGTCCACGAATTGAAGCTGCATTTCGTAAAATTGTTCATAGAGCTGAACCTAGTCAAAAGAGTGATTCTTATGAGATCATTGTTTGCCATGCTAATGTGATTCGTTATTTTGTTTGTCGAGCTTTGCAGCTACCCCCAGAAGCTTGGTTGCGATTAAGCCTTAAACATGGCAGTATTACATGTCTATCCATATACCCAGATGGATTTGTTACCCTTAAATGTTTGGGTGAAGCTGGTCACATCCCTAGCGACAAGTTGAGCTCATGATGAGTTGTCCTTATATTAAAGTTGTGTATTCCATAATTAATACTGTGAAGAATGGCAGATCCTTATACATAAATAAGACTGTTGTTTAGTATGGGACATGATGAAGAGTGGATGCTATACAATAACAATTCCACTTGGTTTTCTGGATTTTGTTGTTTTACATGAACATGTGGGAGCAGTGACCCAATGATGCAATGGCTGCTGCTTCCTGACTACATTTCCTATACATGGTCCAAATGCTAAAAAACCTCAACTTGGGTTTATGTGACCTAACAGTTGCTGTCATTATTCTATGCAAGAACTTTCGCATTTGCTATGCTATTTTAGTATGACTGAAATAAAAAGTGTAGAGACATGGGTGGGCAAGTCTCATACAAAGTGCAGATTGCATTTATATTAACTTGTCTACCCTCAGTTAAGTGAGTGTTAGGTCAACACAAGCGAATCTCTGAATTTGAACTTGTTTGTAGCAAACCTACAATAATATATATACTGTATTTGGTTGTTTTAATGTTTTTTTGTCGTCAAGGTAACCTTACTCCTTTGCATTCATTTGCTGCTATGTCAGTGGCTGGTGTCATGTAAGACTCAAAAAGCAGGTAATATGTCTGTTCAGGTCAAAATTTGAAATGTCACCTGCCTGCTAAAATGCAAGCATCCACCCAAAAAACAAATAAGTGTCAGCTGTTTTTACCACTTTTGGTAGACAAGTTTTTTATGCGCGCTAATGCTTGGCATTTTATGTAATTGTACTGCGTTTTTGGCATTATGGACCGTTCACATATACGTAAGCAATTTTTTCACCTTTTTAAGTACCCCTCCCTCATCTGTAAGCACAAAGCAATGACGCCCGTAATTACGCACACATTTGTTGACGCCACCAAAAAACACAGCACAAGTAGTCAGGACCGCAACCAGATGGTATTTTCGGGAGGGGCAAAATGATTGCAGCTTGTTGTAGCACTACTGTCGAGGATGGGGGCAATTGACCGGTTGCCCACACCCTGGTTGCGAGCCTGCAAGTGGTTTTAGTACATCATCGAAGTTTTATTTCAAGTAAGAGTGTATATAATATGTGTTATACCAGCACTGTGCTGTGATATTACTCGGTCACAAAGAAAACTAGCTCGGCCAAAATATTAGGGTATGTAATCATCTCAGCAACCCTTATAAGCAACCGTAAGCATATGAAACACTCCCGCTACCTCTTGTGCTTACGTAATATGTGAACGCTCCCTTACTCGTTCCGACCTTTTCGTTAGTAGATTTAAACAATTCCGAAAACTCAGCCTGTACATGCGATGAAATTTCAATCATGGCCGAAAATGAATGAAATGCGTCAAAAGCGTTTCGTGGTTATGTCCAAAGACGTCGGAGTAGTGATAGGTAGAGAGTTTATGTAAAAAGTTGATTTGACTACTTACAGTGATTCAAGGTTAGGCTTATGAGTTCACGTTTTAGTTACAAACTGTAACTCAAAAGTTTTGCACACCAGTAATATGCTGCCAAATTTATACGTGCCAACATTGAATATCTTTTGAACGAAATAGTCACGGATTCGTCCGGACTTTTTTAAATTTTAGGTTAATTCTGCTTCAGCCAAATTACGATACTTCACATCGGATACGTTATACATACATCTTTAAGTTGAATGCGATCTGCAGAAAACAACATTTTTAACTAGCTAGCGCTGAACTGCAAGGAAACGCACAACTGGTCACTTACTGTACGTGTGGTGTGTCTACTTCATAATAATAATGACATCACTGCATAGGCTATGCTATGCAACACTCAGAGCTCAAAGCGAACAGATTTGGGTTATATAATAATAGATAGTACTGCCAAAACGTTAGCCGGTAAAAACAGAAATGGTGCAATTAAAATCATGGATCATGCAGAGGAAGAATGATGACGCTAACGTTTTATTAGTTTCTATTATTTACTGTCATCAGTGCTATGAAGTAAAAACCTAGTTTCACGAAGTAAGTTGGTGAGTCATTTTTGATTTCCTAGCTACAACTCTTAAGTGCGTTACGGCTGAGATTATATCAATTGCGTTGAGATCAGAAGTATTAAATGTAACAGTGGTTGCAATAACTGCTTTCATGTTCAGAATCATTATACTCGTTACTGAATTCCCTATGAAGCGAAACCAATTGTCAGCCGCGCTCACTTCTGCTTGCTTGCATCTTTGTAGTGATTGCTGCATTAGTGGCAACAGCACGCATGAAACTTTTCACTGTATGACCTGGTCGGTAATCGAACCCGACCTAGCAGCTTTAATGGCACATAAGGTATACGTGGTTAGTGTGGCATACATGTGACATATTTGGGATTTTATGCTCTGGTTTTGCTTGTGATTATCGTTGGTAACTATTTGATCAGGATTACTGGTGGACCCTAGCGATCGATTGCGAGAAAGCACACGCAATGTGTTAAACTCTTGTAGAGGGTCGCNTNGTATGTCATNTCCCGTGGTAGATTTCGGCGTGTGACAGTGCNGATATTCAAGCAACAAAACGTGTACTATCGCTATCGATAAACAGCTATCTCCTGTTTACACTTTTATGACATTTTAGTGTNGTACTTGAAAATGCTAAAAACTACTTGTGATTATATTTTACGTTTGGTTAAGTGCTTCGCAAACTGTAGTTGTTTGATCAACGCTACGAAANCTACAAGGCGAAGTCGACTGAACTTCGAACAAACAGCAGTGCCGAAGTCGGATAAGCCGCAATAAACCTGGATAATCCAGATATGCGTCTGTAATTTGGTCTTTTTACATCTTGCAGTCCGGATGTTCAGTTACTTCGTATCAGTGCCAGTCTCGTCGCCACCAGGGTCTTTGCTACCCAAACAAAGCTTTAAGTGCGCCAAACACNAATTTAAACACTAGAAATCACTTGCTTTTATCTATCGACCTGTTTTTACCTTCTGTGTTGTCAACAAATTTCTGTAATTGTTTTATCATCGCAATTTTCGAAGAAAAAATAGATTGGAGGGAAGCAGGGGCGTAACGAGGGGGGCGCCGAATCACTGTGGGNGGCGTAGAAAAGTCTCAACAGTGCCACAAGTCCTTCCTTCGATACAGTACATTTGCTTCCGAAAGACCTCAGGTTCGAATCTGTGGGCGCCAAACTTGCTTCTTGCCCCGGACGGCATTTAATCTCGTTACGCCCCTGGAGGGAAGATCAGTTCATTATTGAGTCACTGCAATCTTATAATTTGCCGCTGTGACTTGGAATAGGCTGGTAATTTTTGAGGTATAGGTCAGGGCCGTATACTCTAGGTGTGCGTCACACACCCTGCGAAACAGAACATGACGTGATATTTTCCAGATAATGTGATCAAGGGAAAATCACAAAAACAGCTATAAATTTCCATCCCTGAAGGTGTGCTTCATTACAGGCGCACACCTTATATACCCGCTTGTATTCGAAAAGACATTCGCGCAGACTGCTTTTGCAGTTGTGAGCTGCGCTGTTCTAGACTGAGTGAATTTTGCTCCCCTGTTTATTTCGATATACTGCAGTACAGTAGTAGTAACCACGAGGTGTGCGCCATTCCAGGCACACACCTACAGNGCTCGAAACCGACAAGACNTTCTCGCAGAGCCGCAGGCTTTGTAGTTGTGACCTGCGCTGTTCCAGTTCTGAGTGTTTTTACTCCCTTGTTGNTTCGTTCTGGCAACCAGGGTGTGCGCTATTTCAGGCGCACACCTGGGCTCGACTGCTCGTATTGGAAGAGACATTCGTGCAGACTATTTCTGCAGTTGTGAAGTGCGCTGTTGTAGGGCTGAGTGTGTTTTATTTCCTGGTTTTAACGTGCAGTCTGATATTTTTGCAGTTATGATTGCTTGGTCGTAGCGTTGAGTGTATTTTGCACCTGCATCCTAAGTTGGAGCGATGATAGTTTAAAGTCAGTACAATGACATAATACAGTAAGTTGTACCACAACGAATAAGGAGAACACGTGTATAATGACATGCGTTGTGTCTAGGGATGTAGTGCTAACAAAAAAGGTGTGGGAACGCAACAAAAAATTGGCCATTTTAAAACAGCTTCAAACACAAAGCAAAACGTGAAAAAGGTGTGGGAACGCCGTTCCCATGCGTTCCCTCCCCACTACGCCCCTGATTGTGTCAACAAACTTCGCCGAAATCTCGGGTTGGAATTGGAAACGTGAATTACGTGACTTCAACGTCGCAGTGTGACGCCACAAACAGCGCACACCCAGTAACAATGACCACTATACGACACTGGTATAGATAGAAATGTAAAGTAACAGTAATAATGAAATGACGTTTGGTAATACATCCTAAGGCTAGCCGTCGGTAATTCACAAGCAATGTGAATTTGTTAAGCATCAGCAATATGCAAATTAGAATTTTCTTTGCCCCTTTTTAACAGTTTTTTTCGGTGTCCCAGTGCCTTAACTTTAATTTGCATGAAATTGTTTAATGTTTGCGCTAATTAACTGTCTCTCATGTCAACGTCATCTGAACGGCAAATGTCAAGCAAGGTTAACAACAAAAACGGTGAAGTCCTTGACAGTAGTGATCTTCAAAACAATTACACAATCATGGTGGTAACGGTTCCCTTTCAACACAAGACCTATTCAGAACAGAACGTTTGAATCATGTTTATTTTAAAGACGAGCGGCAGGCCTGATCGAGCCTGAATATACCGTTCGTCATGTCGAGCGAACCAATTCACGACGAACATGCGGTTAACGAAAGATTGCAAGCACGTAATACATAGGTTGGTAAACTGCAAGTATACAATAAAATTATACGAGGAAGAAAGTGAGTGAAGAATTAATTACAGAACGATAGAGGAGTTCCTATAATAGAGAATTCCAAGGTGTTATGGCGAGGTAAAGCGGGTAGTGCATTCACGGTGGGTTTAAGTTTGAGCGAAGGATGTCCAAACTGTAGAAGTTACAACAGTCTTGAGCGATAGTATGACACACTTGACAATAAATTTTGCAGACCTTTCAGTAAAATTGATTTCACAGATTGTACAAGCTTAACGCGGAGCACAGAGTGAAGAGTACAGTTAAGGAGTAGATGATCTGTTTCTTTGCTACCACATGAACACCAATGATAAGTGCGCTTGTTCAGGTTTAGGACACTGTGACCCAAACGCAGTCTACAGCGTAACGATGTACTACGGGCATTTCTGCCATGAAGATGCCAGCAGATACGCTTTGAGCCACAGTAGAAAGTTTCTAGACGTAATTTAAAGGACGAATAACTAACGGATGATTTGACAACGGGCAATGCATTCCACAAACTAGCAGCTTTCCAAAAAAATTAGGGGTTTGAGCCAGGGGGCAAACTCAGCTGAAGGGGGCCCATTTGCCACCGTTTGGGTATGCAAAAATTAGTTCCCAAAAATTCATGTACGTTATCCCACAAAAACAAAAAATATTTGTCGGGTGATGTAATGAGCTACAATTGGTTAAATGACTATAAAGTAGCATTTCACGTTTTAATGTAACATATCCTAGCTAAAATTGATACCCATCAATTACATGTGACTGTCTAAGGTAGGCTTATGTTTGTTGTAAGACCCACCACACCCAGGGGCGTAACGAGGCTAGTTAGCTTTCGGGGCAAGAAGCAGGGGTGTAGTGGGGCGGGAACGCGTGGGGACGGCGTTCCCACACCTTTTTCATGTTTGCATGAGTACTTCGTTAAATACGCCTAGCCTTCTGTTTCAAAATGAGTTAGAAGCTGTTTTAAAACGGCTAGATTTTTTAGTGCGTTCCCACACATCTTTTGTTGACACTACATCTCTGGCAAGAAGCAAGTTTGCGCCCCGCGTTCGAACCTGATGTCTTTCGGAAGCAAATGTACTGTATTGAAGAAAGTACTTATGACATTGTTGAGACATTGCGGCGCCCGGGAAATTGTGCCCTTTTCCATCGTCACGCCCTTGACCACACCTGAATCTCGATAATTAACTCCTAAATTAATTCCACTTTTATTTTAAGCCCCAAATACTTGACTTAATTATGGGGCATGGGGGTAGATTCTGGGCACTGCCTGAATAAACAATAAAACAGATGTAGTAACTCCAAAACGGAATATTTTGAGCAGTTCATTGATCTCTCCGTATCAATGATTTGACTACATTCATTTAGTAACTACTAAGCAAACAATGCCAAACTATTTTATCTAAATATGGAACTCCACACCAAATAATTATAAATAGGTATGAATCGTGCCGTAGCAGCCCAACTCTGTGCCCCCTAATGGTGATTTCTAAAAAAAGATTTCCAAAGAGTTGCTGTATTAGCGTTATTATTCGTCATGATTTGGTTGTCGGCTTATCGCTGTAATTGATCTATCACGAGGCTATTCAACTGGCGGACCATGGTCATGCAGTAAAACAAAAAAATCACTTTATAGTGGCACAGTAGCACACATGAAAAATATTACATAACAATAACCATGAAAATATCATAAACAATGTCACATTATAGTAGTAGCAAAACGACTTCGAGCTAGTCTTTTGGCATGCAAAAGCCTTTGTGACATTATCCAAATCTGGAGAGGGAAACACATGAAGAAGCTTGGATTGACAAGACAACCTGGCTAATGAGGAAAGTCTGCTATGTGTCATATGAGGCCTGTTGAAGATTTTGATCAGCTTCAGTTTGATGAAACTCCTTTCAGTGCTGGTAAAAGTACCGGGGCAGTTTAGCTTAATCCGAAGTGCAATAAATACGTCAGGATAAGCTTCATCAAGATGTGTCTTGAGAATAAAACTTAACAAAAGGAATTGGGTCTTAAATCATTGTGATTTAATTAACGACGATTTATTTGTAGATGTTGTAACAAAATGCAAATGTTAACAAAATTTGCACAAAATCAGAGTCAAACGTATCGTTCAGTTATGAAAGCACTGTTAGTATAACCGAAGGAACAAACCTGAGGCCCATCGAAGCAATGTGCCGCGATGAACGTTGTCTTTCATTAGCGCTTACGCATAAACCTTTCTGATGTCTAGACGTGTTATTGATCTCTTGGTGAATCGCAGTAGCGCAGCCAAAAATTTTGTTTGGGAGGGGCCAGTCAATGACGTCGTCAGTCACTGACGTCTTTCTAACAGTTGATAATTGATATAAAGCACCAGTAAAAATCTTAGCAAGTTTGTTTCGGGGGGGGGGGG
>JGI24021J15306_10012079_pt1 | contig 10724 bp, 3 predicted proteins | sample Ectturendosymbi1_FD_15306 | JGI IMG/M metagenome (IMG submission 15306) | reverse complement strand
CAAAATGTGTATGGTTAACAACCGTGTTTGTTAAAAAAGTGACCTGAGCAGTTGGGTCTTCACTGATCTGCAGTCAGTACAAATCCGGATGAACTCGTCCTTGAGCCCCCCCCTAAAAAAATCCTGGATCCGTTGCACTCGCTTTGCCACTCGTTAGAATTATGCATACCATATTTTTGTGATTGAAAACCGGGACACTTCAGAGCAACGAGCCTTAATCAGAGAAACGTGGTTCATATCATCCTTGGAGTGTGTAACTATTTTTGATTCCTATAGTTAAGATACCAACAAAAGTAAAATAATGCATTTTACTAAGAAACAAAACAATGTTCAAGCATATGTAAATTTGACTGAATGCGTGGTCGGGACTTTTTGGTTGACTGACCGGAACAAAGCCTTTAAACCGGGACTGTCCCGGCTGAAACGGGACGTATGGTATGCCTAAAGAATGCCACTAGTGGTCACCGACGTGCGACGTCCATCTGGACTTGCTTCCTTCGGGGGCCGCGCGGCTATCTCTCGTAGTGAATGCTGCACTGGTGGAGGGTCGGTCAATGGCAGAACCGCGCGTGAACCGTCTCCTTGCACTGGACACGAGGCTGGACAGGCCGCAAACTCCATTTTCTACGTGTTCGGAAAGACCCGGTTGGGAATCGAACCCAGCCTGGTTTAATGGCAAGTGTTCAAACCTTGGTACCGCTTGCCCGATTAGTAGTGAAAGGGAAAAATTTAAACTGAAAATGACAAGAGTATATTGAATGACCCTTAAAATTCAACCCATCCACTCAACCAAAGATTCAAACCAGAATGTTTAACCAAATAATTTCCAATTAGCTGAATGAAGATGTTTTAGGCTGAAACTACGGGAGCGGTTCTATGGATCTCCTGCCCAATTAAGCCGGTGGATTAATAAATTCAGTACATCGAGTGTAGATGCAGATCAACTTTTGCTGTGTGTCTGTGGGCCACAGGTAATATTGTGTATTTTCAGTTGGTCAATGTGACTCGCAGTGAAAAATGTGATGCGCAAGATCCTTTTTCAATATCCTTTTTCAGAATTTCATTTTATGGACCAAGGTTATTTTTGTTTATCTTTTTATAGATTAAACATCATTTGTCTATTAGGAGATTACTGACATTGAAACATTTTCCCACGGTGGAAGGTAGGCAAAATTCAGAAAAAAATTCACATAAAATAATATTTATCGATGTGATACCAAAACATCGGCGTTTTATCATCTATAATGAAAACCACAACATTTTGTAAAAAATTAATTTTAGCCCGCCTTTATTTTCGCAGAGCGTTCCGCACTTCTTTTCTTGGTATTAGTCCTACTCTTAAACCCAGTTGCTTGATACTTGCTGATCCCTATTTAAAGAACCGAATAGCTCAACTCCTTTATGCTTTCTGTTCAAGTAGGATGGCCATAATTCTGATCTTTCAAACCGAGATGCTGCGTGCGCTAGGTTGCACAACTTTCAGATAACGGTCATGCCAATTTCAGTGCATCTGATCTGAAATTAGAACAAAGTCTGTAAATTTGTGCGATAAACCACAAATTGTGGGAAGCTTTCGTCAAAATAAAGGTAAGCAGCAAAGAAGTCAGGCTCTCTAAAAAAATTGTAGGTCTGGATTAGGCACCCTTCAGCGGAATATTGAGAATGACTACTTTAAATCCTACAGCGCAAACTCGAGTGGACGATGGATCGCTCTCGAACAGGGTTGTGAAACTTTAGCACGTGACTTGTTTACTACAGTGGGCAGGGCCGCTCCTGCCAGATGAAAGGCTACCCCATAAAGAGCCCTCGCTTCCCGATGTGAAACGGCGAAAAGATTGAAGGCCACGCCTGTAAAAATTGTGCTTCCCTCGCCAGTACGCTCTTTCAGGTTGGGGAGCGCTTGGTGTTGACCACATGCATATTTGAGGTATTGGCAATGGAAAGAATTTGTAATATTACGAATATCACAATAGGAGCTGCACAAGCATTAACATGCACTGATTTCTACTTCCTTGACCGTTTTCTCAATTCAATTTGAATCACTTCAAACCTGTTGTTTTTTGCTGAAACCGATGTAACAAAAGTATGTGATTCATTATCACAACAAATGATTACATACCGCTCTGTTAGTTTAACTTGATCATAGACACAAGTCTCCAAAAGATGAGTAAGAAAAACTTTACGATGATTTAAAACAGTGGTTGAAAGCAGCTTAGCATCCGTTTTCAAAAACTACTGTCAGTGCTCACCTAGAGTAGATATTTTAAGCAAAAATTTGAATCGAAGTTTCAAAGTTACGAATACCTTATTCGATGCCATCTATTAATTTCAAAGTGTAACGTAGCACTACAGAAAAGAATTCCCACTACTTTACGCTTTCTTATAGTTCATATCAGCATTAGAGGCGTGAGGCATGGGAAGTCGCATCAAAACGTGCCATGGCAATGACGTTGCTGGACCTTGGTAATTGTTTGTAATGAACCTCTGGACACATCGAGCCATTTTCTGGCACTGATTCAAAATGCGTCATAAAAGCCTAATTCTTGAAATAAACAAGAGTACCGGGGTTTTCCGGAAGGCCGCCCAGTCTTTAGTCCGATCATGGGCGCTTATTTTAGGTGGGCGTTTACATGGTGCTAAAATTTAGTTGAATACTATTTGTGCATGTTCCCTTTCACGGTATGTCCAACGTTACACAGAGTTTGAAAACTATTTAGATATTTGTGCCCACGCTCCAGACTGTATTGTGCGCCATTATGACGTACAATGTAAAAAGCCATTATGACATACAAGGTGATTCACAATGCTTTAGTGAATAAAGTTCAGACACAGGCAATACGCAACTGCCATATAACAACCCGGGCGGTTATTTGGTCCACGTCTTATGTTCCCAATGTGTCTATTTTCCTATTAACAGCCCTGGGCGGCCTTCCGGGAAACCCCGGTACTGTCATCTGATTTCGATGACTTTGCCGATGGACACCCCCAGTCAATTATATTGATAAATAATGACTCGAGTCAAGCAAGTGGTTCACAGAAAAAGAGTGGGTCGGAGTCTTCAAAGAAAATGTTTATACCGCCTCGAAAATAATCACGTAATTAAAATTTTTACATATCATAGGTATTATTTAGACCAGGTTCTGGGCTAAACAAGCTGATGGTCCAGCAAGTTCACACTGCTTGCTGCCTACCAGATACTCTCGTTTTCCAACGTGCGAACAGCTTTGCACCGATTCACAGCACGAAAAACGTAAGTACGCACAAGTGGAAAATAAAAGTGGTAACAAAAATCAATAAGATATCCATGCTACCAAGACTAGCCTACTTATCAAGCCGCGAAATTTTCCAAGATTAGGAAAAAAACACTAACAGTGCCGCTGAGTCTCACGAACGACCTACATTTCCAGAAAACAAACTTTTCTGGAGATCTTTCAACTTGAGCAAGAAAGGCAAATCAAGTCTTTTTCTTGCTTCTTAAACCTACAACCTCTAAAGAAGCTGTTTTATGCGAAAAGCGACCTGTTGAAGTCTCTTTGCGAGCTGTAACTACTGATGTTCTACATCAGTGGTCTTTAAAGTTTTAACGCCTCTATACCCTCAAGCCGAAATTTCGTCTATCTGGATACCCCTTTTCAACAAAGTTTGATAACAAAAAATTGTAATAAATATAAGAGAACTGGTCAAGAAATATTCACTGGAACTGGAGTAGTGAGGAAATAGGTCAATGCAAAGGCTGCATCACATTCATCAGCACCAATCTTCTTCATGTGGCTATAATATTGCTAGATCGCTAGAACGAACGTAATGATGGAGTGTTAATAATAAAAATTCAATGGAACAACACTGTATATTATACAATCTGGATGGAAACAAGTCCAAGTTCTTAGGACTTGAGTCCGGATTTGGACTTTACTTCCCAACACTGTTGAATACCCCAACATGTAATCTCAACACCCCCAGGGCTACTGATACAAACTTTAAGAACCCCTGTTCTACATGCAACGCTACGCGTTGAGTCGAACAGTACAAGCAAAGCACAGACATTTCATTTCCAGCGACGATAAAAATAACTGCTGTTGAAACGATATTTGTTTTGGTTTGGTGGTTTTCGGTTCTGGAATTGAGAGAATAAAAAAGTTGATTCAGAAAATAAAGTTTATTTGCAGATCGTACAAGAGTAATAGCGAAATTGCTGTAAAACCGCACCAACTCGCTTTCATAACCATACACACAAAAATACCTATGACGTTCCATTCTACCAAGCCATAGCAGAAGGTGCATAGATTTAAGTAGTAACAACATTCCTAGTACACAGCATAGCTGTTTTTTTTTCGCTGAGACATTTCGGTCATTTGTCTCATATAGTATTTAAACTCGCCGTAACAGTATTTACGAGTCTATATTTTCGGACATTATGACCGAATTAACTTAATATTTTCGGTCATTTAAAAACAATCGGTTTGTGACCTAAAAAAAATTAGGTCCACAGTTTCACGACAAAGTCAAAGCATGTAGAAATTGTTAATGCACTGCCTGCGTTTTAACGTATGGGGCTACTACGCAATAACTGTTGCTTTAACGATCACCTCATATTTCATCTTACCTCAAAACACGGGCAACCAGGCGATGTGCACCGATCGAGGTGAAGCAGAAAACACAAGCTACTACAAATCCTACAATCTAAAAATTCGTATAGCAAGGTGAACTTTAAACGCATAATTCGGGCGCTTCAGCATTGCAGGTATGAAAACCTCTTGAGGCAGAGCGAAAACTGCTACATCACAACGTGGCACGAAAAACAGTTTAAAGCGAAGCGATGCAAAACTTGCAGTGTAATACACATACTAAATTGGTTACATGTAGACAACGTCTGGATTCATTTGCACTAAATAAAACGCCTACATTCACGTCAGGTCAAATGAGAATTGTTGCTGAAATTGAAGAGATACGAAAACATTGATACGACAAACCCTATTTTCGCTTCGCTACTCTTGAAGCATTTGACGCTGATAAGTTATCAGCTTGCTGGACCTCGGAACATATAATTGGTGTTGTGAGGATACCAGCTTTTGATTCCTGTAAGAGTGACTGGTTCGAAATTTTCATGATTGTAAGCTGAAAATCAGCAAGGGCACTTCAGGCTTCAAGATAAAACAGGTGAAAAGCCTACCACGGCACACGTACATCACTCTGCCTGGATTCGGTCGCCTGTCACCATCAGAGGGGAGTCAAACTCAGCTAAAGAGTTTCACTTTTGATTAGTTCTACTTTTCTGTGGTTCTGCGCCATAATAAATTCTACATTTCAAAAAGATATTAACCAAAAAACTAGGATTGTTGACAAAGTGGTGAGATTTGTCAAGATGTCTCTTTGCATTTTTATGATTTATTTGGCTCAAAATCAACGGCAAATAGCAGGTATGCACGAAAATGATGACAATTCGACAACAATCAACCGCATTTAAAGAAGCAAGCCGTTCGACTGCAGTGCACGGCTATGTCGAAGCTATAGCCCCAGCAAATGAACACACTGAGATGCTGATTATACATTCAGGATTCTCTCCAAACCATTTTTTGTCGAAGGCAGCGAACATGTTTCAGGACAAACGTAGCCTAAACTTTGGGAACGGCAAACACTTTTGTGCGCAAATTTTTAACTTATGCATAATTGTTTCTTTCCAAAAATTAGGAACCTTTATTTTTTTACATTGTTTCATAAATGCCATTACGTAAATAAGCAGAACTCACAATCAAACGTTTTCACCAATACATATCGAGAATATCGCATTGCGAACAGTTCAGATTATATTTTTCCAAAATATCTCGCCATGCCTTGTAGATAAAGAAAAGTGAAAAGCACAGTGCAGAAACTGACTGCGATTCAATGTTTTCGGCAGTGCAGGACTAAAAGCTCTCAGCAGGCAGGTCTTGCAGTATGATATTGAAGACGGTCCCAATCGTCTGCAAGCTCACAACTGTCGCGCGTCAAAACCAGGGCTGTGGAGGCGGATCCGAGCAATTTTGGTTGGAACCGGAGCCAAGAACTTTTAGATGGAGCCGAAAGCCGGAAATTTTGGTTCCGATTCCAAACCCTTATTTTGTGAGGCAAGCGAGTTTTACAATTAATTCGACGGTTTTCAGATTTCAATGGACCAAATCATTCTGGAGCCTGAGCCCAAAAATTTTAGATGTTGGAGCTGGAGTTGGAGGCATAGCCTGAAATTTGAGTTCCGGCTCTACAGCCCTGGTCAAAACGCTGATATAGGCAAACTTACGAGCCAAGATAGACCCTGATCAGCTTTTCTGTGTGATTTTTTGACGATTTTGTAAACCGGCTTTTACATACTTGCAATGGAATGCTCTTTCCACTCAGATAAAGTTTGTTGATTACAGATATTCGAAGATCTGACTTTAAAAATGGAATGACTTGTGTGAACTCTTTTTCATTTGCCTCATCTCCTTGTGGAATTGAAAAAATATCACCGATCTTACTGTGTCGAACAACAAAAAGAGCAAACGCATAACCGGTCATGAACGCATCCAACCCTGAACGGTGACCTTTGCGAATACTTCGGTGTTGGGACGGCAGCGTTTCTTTAAATGTCTTTGCTTCGTTGCTTTCACAGGAAACGTCATTTGTTTGAAAAGAGGGAACAAGATCGCTTTTATTATCTTCTTCAGCGTGGTCCACTTTAAGGTCATCACACTTCGGTTTCTTTCGTTTCCTTCCACGAGGTTTGCGTTGCAAGTGGAAAAGAACGATGGAATCAATGTCGTGACTTCTAGGACAAGAGTCTCCTTTTATGCACCAACCATAAGCCGAGTATTTTTCACAGATCTTAACGGGTTTTGTGGCAGCAGCAATAGAATACACTTTTGTGGTGGGAGTGGCCGCGGGAATCGCTACACTCCACTTATTCTTCGAATTGAATTTAATGTTCACCGATACCTCTTCGGATTCAAGCAACGTGGCATTTCTTAAACAAGCCATTTTGAAGACAAACAGTAAAAACGAAGCAGAAGCATGCTCAGAAAACTCAGCTATATACTTTGTGTCATATATTCCACCAGGAAACATCTCACTCAAGTCCGCCATGAAAGCAGCCAATTTTAATGGACAATGCGCGTAGAAAGACTGATACATGAAAATCAAATCTGCCAAGCCATTATGAAGAACAAGGGGCTTTCTTTGGCGTAGCAGTTCAGCAAACAAGTTTCTGATAGTATGATTTTTGCAATCTGTATTAGGTTTGTCATTCCCTTTATAGTACGGAAGACCAACAGAAAACTGCCTGTTAAAATCAAAACCATGTTGAGTCAAAAATTTAACTGCATTTGGGTCTATTGTATAAGCTTCAGAACATAAAAGTACGATGTTATAAACAGCTACAGAATACTCAAGTTTGTCAGAAATTTCAACTGAGTCAGTTCTAAAACATGAAAGGCCTAAAGAAATAATTGAGCGAGTGGCAGCAGCTGCACATAGTTCAGCATATCTTTCATCAATATTAGGATTCATGGTTTTGCTTCCAAGGCCACTCATTTCAGCATCCACTGCAATGAATGATGCTGCTTTTATATCTTTCACCATGCATGGCCACAGTTCCTCAAAATTTTCCTTGGTAACTTCAGTAACTACAATTTCATTAAAACCAGCCATATTGAAAAAGTCGCTTATATGACATATGACTCTGGAAGAAACCAATCAGAACAAGGTCATGATATACAGAAAATAAAACTGGTATGTTCGAATGAATAAATAGCTAACATTGCATATGGGCCAAGCACTGTTTAAGGATTGCAGTCAAACCCAAAATGTCTTAGTTTAAGATTGTGTATTGATGAATGAAACTATCATGAAATATCAACAGTAACTGTAATCACAATACTTAAACTAATATATTAAAATGAACTATACCACTTAGATTTTTAAGTTTTGGGGGTCAAAGACCAATAAACAAAAATTTCAGCAAACATATCCCATTTGCGGGATTTAGAAAACTTAATTCATATATAACTGAAGGATTTCAATAAAATAAAGATATTGATTACACAGAAAAAGTCAGACAGCTATATTTGTTACAATGTACTTTATAGCAATAAAAAACAAATCTAAGTACACAGCACATCAAAAGAAACTTATTGTTAAAACGTTTCACAAACAGGTTTTAATAAATTTGGCAGAGCTTACCCTTATTGCTAAACATGTCTGACTTTATCTTAAAAAGACTGCAATGATATGTGTTATCAGTGGCAAACCCAGAGCAGTGCACATCATAACAGGCAGGGGTAAAAGCATTCATGTTTCTAATTACTGGTTACATCCCTGAGTCTGTGACAAAAATTGACACCAAGAAGAGGTTGTATCATGCAATCCGCTAAAGATGCACTGTTGCCTAATGAACTTGTGATACCTGCAAATGTAATAACCAAAGATAAACACAAAATATGTACTTATACTTGCAAAGCTAAAATCATGAAAAATCCAACTGTTAATAAGTTGAATCTAGTCAAAAACGCAAGTGAGCCATGAGAACAACTGTGGTAAGTCATTGCAAAACATGTATTTTAATTTCTTATGGTAAGAAGTCAGTAAGACCAATTTGAGGTAAAGGCAAGTGACAACCTGACGTTAATGAAAACTTTAATCAAAGTGATGTGTCAACCAGTTTCAATGAGCACATCAGCCATGCCTACTTTAACTTAAAGGTGTTAATTTAAGAACATACTGCCACACGCTTAAATGCATTATCAAATTGTGACACACCACTTCCAGGTTCAAAAGTTTTGGGCATTCAGTGTTTGAATTACTAAGATTTTAATGATGAAATATAATTACCGGTACTTCAAAATTTTGGAATAGGCAGCAGTGTCAAAAATTCATTTGAAACAACATCAAATGAGCATGAAAATTACTATATATTTTTTTTATTTGCCTGTTTGTCTCAGACACAAGGTCCATATCACATAATTGAAAGAACACAGACATGCTTGTATATACACACCGCTACACAGAGTGAGTTCACTAGCATGTGTAGCCAAGACTGAAGAGGAAGGAACTCTGAAACAAGGCACCAGTAACTACTACATTAGGTCATTGTCTTAGATAATGCAAGAAAAATGGAGATTTGTAAAAGCATTCAGACAATTCAAGTGATCAGAGAAAGAGTTGTATGAAGATGTGCATAGTTTAACAAAGGCATACAAATTGTTTCTAATCAAGACATAAGATGTCCTGACAAAATAGGAAACTAGATGTGTGCAAACACATGCATTGCTGGGGATGTATGAGAGCAAATTTCAAAGGCATTGTTGTCGGTAAAACCAAACTGTTGCTTAATTCTAGATTGGGTTTACATGCTCCACAATTGTCAGGCATGCATTGGCACAAAACATAATGTTTCTCACTGCATTGGAGCACTGAGCGAAGGTACCTCCGAGCTTGTCTGCTGCACAATAAAGTGATTTAACTTGCCTCTGCATGTCATTTTCATTTATCAGTAAGGTGTAAAGTAATACACTGAGATATTTGACTTGGTCAGCAAACGTAACACTTATGCCATTTAGGGAAAAAAACTGATTTTTATATGCACATATGATATGTACATTGCGCTCAATTAGTTTTGTAAACAACTGGTTGTGGATAGTTCTATCAAATGCCTTAGATCAGAGGTCTCAAACTCAAATTGCTCCAAGGGCCAAATGAGGACTTATAAACCAACCTGAGGGTCACATTATGACTACCCATGGCTGCATTACAATGCTGGTGCGGCAATGGCAGTACCTGAACCTCACTAGAAGCACCTTTTGTATCTTATTTCCTGCGAAAGGTGTCATAAGCTTTAGGAACTTGTTCGCTCGCTAGCTGAGCACTCAAGCCAAGAAAAAGTGGAGCACATGAGGATAGCATTCGGACCACAAAATCTGACATGATTGTGGGAAATTCGAAAGTTGAGCCGTTTCATTCACAGTGCACTCCCTCTATCATGATAGGTTACCGAAGGTCGAGATATTCTATTCAAACTGTACTCCCTCCACAAATCACAACAGAGGCAAGCACTATTGCCTAGTTGTTGCAATCAAATGTGGTCATGCCAAGTAGCCTGTTTGTCTGTTGGGTGGAAGACATGCTGGTTTTGATGAAATTAAAATTAAATGACTATTTAGTTGCAGTGTGATTGGAAGAGGCTATGCAAGCTCAAGTTCATTCGGGTCATCCATAAATGACATCACACCCTAATGGGGAGGAGAGGATGACCAGATTTGTGACAAGTGCGAATGAGTAGTTTTGTGATGTCACACGAGTCACTTTGATATGCATGCTACACGCAGTCATACCAGAAAAGAAAGGTGTGGAGGCCAAAATGTTTCTATTCCATTTACAATAGTTTTCTGTTGCAACCAATGAGAAAATTTTTGTCGATACTGCAAATGGAATAATTGTTTTTGTAGTATATTTCCGATAGTCAGTCAATCTTTGTTGGGTTTACAGCTAATGGCTAACTATACTGTTGTACTGTCAATGTAACCAAAGCTCATTCGATAAAATTTATTGACTCCCAACTCCATCTATTGCACCAAAAAGTTTTTGATTTCGACACCCGATTCTGTGCTGGATTTTTTAGTCATTTGGCAAGCATTCCACAGTTTTATTCTCAATTTCTGGCAAATCAATATAGGCTAGCTCTGGAATACCTGAAGTTAAAAGCGGGCTTCATCTTTCCT
>JGI24021J15306_10012078_pt1 | contig 10724 bp, 8 predicted proteins | sample Ectturendosymbi1_FD_15306 | JGI IMG/M metagenome (IMG submission 15306) | reverse complement strand
AATTTGCCCATAACGGTACCTCTAGGGGATTGCATGAAGAACATAATTGCCGAATTGACATTATAAGCGAATTGAATTGCATATAAAAGATGCCATCACAACCAAACAAAATGTAACGTTATCGGAGAATTGACGTTGCAGAGGAAGTCGTTATAAACGAATTCAACTGTATAGAACATATTTACATAAGGTTTCAGGCCCCATTCGGATTAAACTGAAAGGACAAGTTGTCTATTTTTAGGGGAAATTGTTATTTTCAGGGCAAACTTTTTCCGCCCCCCCAGTAAAATGCGTTCCCGTACGCCTATGGTGATCGATCATCAGTTCTGCGCTCTTTTTGACAGGAGCGTCCAACACTGATTAGAACAAGTCAGCTGAAACGATCCAGAAATCAATGACCGTTGATCCAACAATCTCCACACCAGATGTACTTGTGCAAATCTGTGCTGCAAGAAAGTGTTGATGATGCGCAGTGCGTTGTTCCAGCACGGTTGCAGCAGGAGCCTAGCTTACATTGTCGATTGGTCAGCATCACTATGCCTACCGTTCATACACTTCCATGTCCTGACGGAGTCGTTTCCAACGTGTGCGTTGAAACGGATTGTGGAATCGTAAGCTTCAACCTTTCGTGTAAGGCATCACTAGGTTTCATCCACGAATTTAGAGTACTGTACGCTTGAATTTGGGCCGTATACCTGTGTCAAACACAGAGAGCGGTCTGACAAGGTCAACCTCAACATGCCACTCTTCCTCCCACTGGAATCCATTCACCAACACAGCCAGCCAGCTGAGCGAATATGCGCACTACGACCTGGGCGAACTTTGTTGACTCAACGCCGGCGAAAAATAATGTCGGTCCATGGTCCAGCTCCACAGTGTTTGAACCACGACGCTTAGTCGAAGAGATGCCATCAACAACCAGGGAATATATTTCGTCTATAACCAGATCACGCTCTTTACCTGAGTGAAGTGATTTTTCAGTTTCCAGCTTATGACAATAATGCCGTTTGCACGTGTCTTTGAATTCACGTACATTAGAAGCCCTCTGCGCTGTCCCCATTCTTCTCTCCAGAAGCGTATCGAGTGCAAATTTTTGCCTCCATCTGCGGATGGGTGATGGGGTAGACTCTGGTGAGTTTTTCGAATGGGTTCCTCCCTTGGTAACTCACACGACTACGGTGCGTGATAGTATTGGATGATTTTACACGCATTTCATAGTAATAATTGCCCTAATTGTGATGCTGGACAAACCTGTCGCGCCATTTGCGCAGCAACTTTCGCGATAACAGGGGATGCCACGAGAAGGTGTTGCTATGGGCACATTTGCGTATGAGAGGCATAAGAGAATCTTCACTGAGTCTCTGAATTAGTAGATATGCAGCAATCACTGCACCTGAAAAGCAGAGGCTATGCTTTGCGCTATCATTTTCCATAACGGGACAGGGCCGACGATGTTTTGGTCCTTTCTGCTTTCCGAAGAAATCTGACTTGGTTAGCATGAAGAATTAGATGCATCCTTCTTTGAACTGCAAACTACTTCTAATTAACTTAGGATGTTCAGGGAAAGAACTGATAAACAAAGCTCGATAACAATAGGTACAGCGCCAAGGCAACTGGTAGTTTAATTCGGCATTGAAACACAGCCTCTCCTGGGGACTGGCGAGTGCTATAAATGAAACGTATCGCAGCTTTTGACTAAGCGGAAGCAATGTAATCAACTCAGCCGCGTGCCGATGCAAGTTCAACCCAAGCTGGACAGGCAAGTAATGAAATCCGTACACGTATAGCGGAAAATCAAAAGCGTTGGCAATGCCCCAAACCGTCCATGAAAAACATTTGCTTGTGAGGCACTGCAGGCATTTTTTGATGAAACTGAGTACGATAGGGGTACGGAAAGCGACTTAAAATTTAAATAAGCAAATTCCAGATCGTAGCCCGTGAGAGATACTTGAATACTGATGAAACCTTAAATTGATGAACAGATGGTCTCAGCGCGGCAGTGGTAAAATGTTTATATTGGGTTTAAAAAACAAGTTTTGTTTGATTGTTCGATTTATACGAAAATGCATTAACATCTATAACTTTTTCATAAATGGAAGGGCTAAATTTTTTAAATAAAGATTTTGGATGGCATTTATCTTAAGTTCTCTGGTGCAGGACTACAGGTGATTGGATCTCTGGCTGTGTTGGTAATAATTAAAATACTTTTACATCACTTGCTTTTCAGTTCCAACATGTCTCTGCACCTGTATGCAAATCAAATTTGAAACCTCTGTGATCACTAGAAATATATGCAAAGCTCAAAACGAATAAGTAAAAGGTAGCGTATGGTAGTTTAGTTCGTTTTTCTGCCCCGCCGAGAAACAACTTCCTGCTTGTGAAACTTCTTTCAGTTGTTTCTTTCAATAGTATATAACCATAAGCTGAAAAAGAGTTTCATTATACTCGCTTTGTATTCCCTTTGGCGTGTCACGAGTGGTCTGCTGGCGCTTACTCTGCGCCGTGGGCCATTTCTGCACTATAGTGGCAGGTCGAAGGCAGAACCGCGAGTGAAGCGTTTGCACCCATGCACTAAGGCCAAACCGGACAGGCCCCAACTGCCGTTTTTCAAATCTTCGATGTGACCCGACCGGGATTCGAATCCAGCATATTAACTTCAGTGGCGCGTGCTCTTACAAGGTGCAGGGTCATAAATAGTCTTGGTGTCGGTATATGCTTTTTCTCTCAAGTGAAATCGAGCTTTCGCGAAAAAGAAACCGAAAGGATATTTTTGGTTGAAAACATTCATTCCAAATTTACTTTCTCTACTACCCCGAGATAAATACCTCCACGTTTTGCAAATGAATAATGCTCATTTTCTACAAGTTTTGCAAGAGAGGGTAGAATACGAACATTCACTAATAAAATTAAATCTTTTGAGCATAGGCGAACATAATTCAAGTAAATAATTTACTGCTGCGAACATGCACCTGAAGAATAGTTTTGCTTGTAATTTTTATTCAGCAAGGCAGCATTTCTTTGATTATTTTTTTATTTTTCGAAAAAAGCTCTGACCTGCAATTTTCCTTCCAGTACTTCCTTCAGTTTAAAGTAAGGTTTCGTTCGCGCAGTGGAACGTTTGTGCTTTTCTTTAATTCTTTCGGCTTTTATTGACAAAAACTCGTACCGCTTCGTCGCTTGACTGTGAAGGCGTTCACTCCGACTCCTAGTAACAGAAAGCATACGTTGACTTCAGCACTGAGCCAACATGAACACTTAACAGTGACTGTATATGTAATAATACCTTTCCCGATAGCACCGCCAAGTAAGGGGAACTGAAAACATGGATGTCAAGAGGTGAGCTGCAGAATCGAATTCTTATCTCATAAATCGGTCATGGTTTGTGTCACGTTTTTGTGCTTTGATGCTATAAGCGTAAGGCAATCCAGTTTAATTTGCGAGGAGCATTGTACCTGGCACTAACCTATGGTGGCTCAAGTACTGTTTACATGAATCATTTTTGCTGCAGAAAAAGAAAAAGGATGAGGCGTGGTCGCGATTCACACGAGAAATTGCGTTTCCACCGAAACAAACGCAACATCCCTCAGGCACTGGTGGAATTATTTGTTGATGGTGGCAAGTATATTTTTTGGGAAAGACCGAATCAGATCAAGGATCCGAGAAGCGATAAAATAACTTATCACGGGACCGCTGGGAAGGAATTCGTCATCTGAGGTTATTTCTTACGAGACGCCCGTGTAAAAACAAATAATTACAAAATTGATCAAATGAACTCGGATTTCTGCTAAAAAGAATGAACAGCTTGGTTGTTAGCGAAAGAAGTAATCGATTGTGCTGTAAACAAGCCGCAAGTAAAGAGCCGCCTCAATTAAAGGTTACGCAAGCGTTATTATGCTGAATGCTGACAATTGTGAATGCTCAGAGTTCCTGATAAGAGCACTTGGACTCAGCAAATGTTTTCGTGCTTTTGTAGGTTATCGTCAGAAGCTCATACGAAGCATTTTCGCGCTTGTTTTTGCTGACAACGCGTACAACGGGAACATACTGACATTTTACCCGTAAGAACATTCATCGCTTCACGTCTTGAGATTTCTGTGTAAGGAAGCATTTGAGCGATGTTTTCACCATTTGTGGTTTTAGTAGTTGAATTGAAGCAGAAAAAGTTTGTGTTGGACAATGCGGCCCGGCCATTGTGAAAATTACGCTGGCTGGCGTCTGACCGGCCGCAAGGTCATTAAGGTTGAGGACTATTCCTCGTCCTTTACGTTTTGGTGTTGAAGTAAATGCAAGGCTTCTAGCAAACGGGGCCTGGGCACGAGTTTTATCACACAAAACAGAAAAATATCTGGGTAAAAATGTTGCATTTTTCTGCCATTATCAATTACTGTAAATCAGATCGTCATCTTTTTCAAATATTTTTTACGTTGTCTTCACAACTGCATCACATAATTTACTCTGCCATTTGACGAGCTGGAAAACTGGAAAATTAATATTTTTCGCACTTAATTAAACTAGCTTTGTACATTGGTACACTGCAAATTCAACTCCTGTATTTTAAATATTAAAACTCAATTAAAAAAACTCAGTTCTTTAGTTATCTCCCTTGTTTTTGATAGTTGATCAAGGACATGTCGTTGCACTAAACGTCGGAGGATAGGTTATCATTTTTAATCTTAAAAGGTTACTAGCGCAGGTTTAAGAGCGTCAGTTTGCATCATTTTCGCATTTGATTCCTTCTGACTTTTTTATTCACCTGTCTCTTTCCGCTTCGGAAAAGCGCATCGTTTGCAAATTCATCATTTCTTGCCAAGCAGCATCGACTTTCTGATCTTCAAATTCGGACAGCCTTTGCTCAGCCAGCGAAATGGTCTCTTTCGCTGCTCGGTAAACTCCATTCGCGCGCTGAAAATTGTATACTGCTCTTTGCAGAGCCGAATAAGCCTGAAAAATATACCCGACATAATGAAATGCTTGCCGTGACATTGCCAAAGGTTAACAAGCTAGGAGTGCAACAAGCAATCTGTATTATTGAATAAAAAATTAACGGTGTTTGAACTCTCCTCTAGATACATGCACCTTGTTTCACGCAGTTCTCAAGAGAGTTAAAAGACACAAGGCAGAGAATACGAAGTGCAAACCAATTGTAACTGCAGCACTTTAAATTTACGTGACAATTAAGTTTTGGCAAAATCGTCTAATACATTGTTATAAATGAGACTTCAAATTTTATTTAAATCGCTGGTTTTGCCTTGCTGATTTCTTAAGCGCAACACTTTATTTGTCAAAATAATCCAGCTCAGAAGTTTTTTTAAATTGAACATGCAGTTCATCCGCTGAATTATATTTTATATATGGTGTAGGATACACGTGCTGTTTATTTACCTAGTGGTGAAATGTTTTTTCATTGAAACCATCGACAGTATCTCATTGAGGCAGCGACTCAATGACTTTAAATTCACTTTCATTTATAAAGCAGGCTTAAAATCTATTTCTATCTATAGTTACTAGGTAAGCCGCTGTGCAATTATCAGCTAGATGCTAATCCGCAATCCCAGATCGAGGATTCTTATGAATAGGTGGGAGGGTGTATTATTTTATCTATCCTGCAAACAAAAATGTTCGTTATTTTGTGAGAGCACGCTGTAAAAACAGGTTGGGATACATTTTTCACACAACGTTTTTCATTGTTTTAGGCGTGGTTTCTGAGGCAACGCATCAAAGCTGTTAGTTGTTACCAGTATCATGCTGATGCTGTAAAAAAATATCTGCGACAGCTGAAAAATTTCATCCTCTCTAGTTGAGGTTCTGGCATTCTACTGCTATAACACATTGTAGAAAAGCTGATAATCTCAGTCATTAGCTCAGCAGCGTTGAATGGTCTAAAGGACAACATATACATCGCTAGATCAAATTGGTTTCTTAATGCAAAATTCAAGAACATGAAACTCGCTTGATTAGAAAAGTCTTGTATTGACTTAGTTCTTTTTGGGTAACACAACAGCCACTTCAGCCATTATGAGATCCGGTTTCTGAACAACGTTCTGACCATGATCTGAGTAAAATCTGTCTGTTCGCGATTATCTCTTGAATCAGAGAGCTTCTTTTTATAAAAACCTAAAACTTTGAAAGGCGTAGATTGTTTAGTATTAATTTTAGCATGCTGCGAAACGTAATTTTTTTGGAAGTAAGCAGCCTTCATCTTAAGTAAATCGAAGAACACATCGATATGCTTCTAGAACTAAGCGTTGATAATAAAATGAAAAAAGTCCACAAACGTAATAACAAAAATTTTTTAAAGAAAGGAATTCCGATCTGCGATCCACACGGCTTGTGCAGTCTGAAAAGGAGACATCCGCCAAACTTGTAAAATTAGAAACTAAGAATAAACATCTCGAATAACAGACGATAAAAATAAAACAGACACACTATGCCTTATCCTTCAGCAGTCTGAAGCCGAATCTTCAGCAAGCGTATTTCAAGTGTCTTCTCCAAAATTGCAGTTTAAAGAGGTAAACTGTGGATAACACGCTCTCTTTTCGGGGGTAGCAAATGAATTTTTGATGGATTGAGCCATATTTCAATTCGCAGATGTTCTTGATTTTATGTTACAGCTTACTTTCAACAACGTATAGAATAACGTTTTAGCAGCTTGCATGCCAGAATGCGTAAGTGAATAGAAAAACTGCGCAAAGAGCAAACTCAGCTAGTCAGTAACCACGGACACCAAAACAGGTACATTGATCTGCGCTTCCGCTTGTTTCCTGTCCAACAACGCTACCCCAACCAATGTGAAATACAAGTAAGTTTACAAAATCGAATTGCGATCAAAACATTTCAAATAACGTAAATTATCAATCAAGAAACTTCTGATATGTTAACTACGTAAGACTTTCCAGCATCGGTGTGGACAAGCATGCACAATGAATAAACCTCACCGCAAAACGAAACATTTTAACTGTCTGCAACACAGAGCGTATGTTTTTCGGCAGGCGTGTATTGTGGGGTAGTATCGGGAAAGCATTTCACCAACGATTCATTGGCCGACATTGTAAGGCAAACACCAATGGATTGCACGCTTTTCGTGCAGGCCTCCTTCTGGATCCGGCCAGGTTAGCATGTACCTTGATTTCATTATCGCAAATTTTGTTGAGATTACTCACTTGCTTCGCTTCTTTTGACGCGTCGTAGTAGGGTCGGGCCCTTTCGACAGCATTTCCATATTTCGTGCTAAGTTCAGCCAATTGCTGAGCAGCTTCATTTCGTAAATTTCTGAACTTGGTTCTTTCTTCGGATAACTCCGTTTCCAAACTATTGATATCAGTTGTGGCTTGATTCAAACTGTCCAATTCGCCCTTCAGTTCAAAGGACTTATATAAGTTGAAGTTTCATTGAAACATTTGAGCCGTAGATTATTTCACAAAGGATAGGCGGTCATGTTAATGATCAACTTTTGATCAATTCTTCTTGGAATCAGGCGTTTACCTTAACAGGAAATCTACGGTAATTTTTGTTTGAGTTGGGTTTTCACATATTAGAACGTTGATAATTGCTTTTCCTAAATTTTCGACATAGTCGGCTAACTGTTAATATTGCGAATAAACTTTTCGTTCTTTCGTGATCTATAAAACGATGTGGTGTGGTACTTGTAAACAAGAAGATAACGGTCATCAAAATCTTTCTTTTTGCCTGACCGCTTCCGTGTCTTCATTTTGTCAAAAGGGTCTTACATAAGCAAAGGTCTTTCAGCTTTCCTGAAATAAAAGTTGGAGATATTGACTGTTTACATGAAAAAAGAATCATGCCGACGGCGGATGCAACTTTTACGGGACTCAACCTTAATTACTGTACCTACCTTTACTCGAGGATCTACTTCTTCATTGTCACTGTCACCCATTTTTTCTCAATTTAGTGTACCAAAGACACCTTTACCACTTGAATCATGTGATAAGGTGGTTGATAAACAACAAAATAAACTATCGCGACTTCCCTGTAAACCTTTAAGAGGTATCTATTACTCTTACTCAACGGCAACACCTGCAAACAGGCACTTCTTTACAACTGTTCGGAAAATTTCGAAACAGCTCATTAGCACCTAATGAGTGCTTCGGGCGTGACGCGTTCTAATTGTTGCAAGTTCGTAAGGTAGAATGAACGACAATCCCTTTGTTTACTTGACGCTAGCTTGTCATTTACCAAGTCTGATACACCACGATGGCGGCCGTGACACAAGATGGTGTCATTTTTGGTTAAACCACGTTCCGAGTCACTTTCAGGGCAAAGAAACAAACAAACGTTTCAAAATGGTCAACTTAAACGTAAAAGTTTAACGGTTAACACCTCAATGGCGAGAAGGTCAACTGTTCGCGCTTTCCATTGCTCTAAACGAAGTTGGACTTGACGTTGTTGACAACAAGGCTGTGGAGCGGGAGCCAAAAAATTTTAGATGGTGGAGCAGAAACTGGAGCATGGGGCCTACATTTTGGGTCCACAGCCCTAGTTTGTGGGGCAATCAAGTTGCGCAAATAGTACAATGGTTTTCAGTTTCTGTAGACCAAAGCGTTTTGAAGTCGGAGCCGAAAAGTTTGGATGTTGGAGTCGCAGCTACGTGATTTGCTCTAAAAGATATCAGAGCTCTACCGCTACTGTTTGTTGACGAGCTTTCTCGCGGCTCCATAGGTGACTTACTTTCGTACATCTAGACATTTGGTTCAAGACTGATCCTAGCTTTATTACTCCCATTAATTGTGCATAAGCTAGGGATCTTTTACGCAGATGCAGAGTCCTCCACCCCTCCTAAGTTTCGGTGGTTTGTCTCTGCGTAAATTGTGCAATTTTGAATATAAGGTTGGTATTTGCGCTAACATGCGTTTCCGGTAAGATTTCAAACTTATTTTAAAGTTCTGGAAGTTTTTTGTAAATGAATCTGCAATTCCACTGCAAAACTTGCCATTATAAAGCAGGCCCGTAGCCAGGTTGAGATTTGGAGAGGCAAAATACATTTTTAAGGAGGCAAGATCTTTGTTTTTATCATACAAGAAATTTGGGGAGCACTAGCCCCGAATGCCCCCCGTGGCTACGGGCTTGTTATAAAGGAAAGTCATAAGGTCTTCCGTTCTTATGGTCACCTCATTTTTCCTCAGTGATATTTCAAAGTTATCTCCAGGTATATTTTTTCTTGATTGATGACCTCAACAAGAAATACTCGATACAGCACTGGATTTCCCAATGTAAATCCTGAAGTGTTGTCTGCTTGATTGGAGCATTCGATTTGTGGGTCTGCAGTGGTAGTCGCACTACTGGGTTTTAAATGCTGTGTTGGTCTCTGACTAAGCAATTCGACTCCATGACGAACAGGCAATGGCGGAAATTCGTCATTCGAGGAATGGTCTGGTACCATTAGGTTTTGGGTACTCGCAGTTTTCTGAAGGGTTCTGCATATTTCGTACTAGAAATGTTTGTAAAGCGGACATGCTGTATTGGTAGCGGAATGATTAAATTTTACAATTTGGGCACCTTTTATTTGAAAGATCACAATTTTTCAAACTGAGCATCGCGACAATTTGAGCATTTTCCTTTGTCCTTACGGTAATTCGCCACATGACCGTAACGGTGGCATAAAACATTGTAAAAGTTCAGGAATGTACTGCATAACTTTAAAAATCGTAAATCTCTCACTTCCTCTGAAAGTTTAGTCTTATATAAAATGTAGCAGCACGGTATTGGAATCCCTGTTTTGTCTCCATAATCTTTGAATTTAAATCTTTTGACAAAATTAACGTTGAGAATTACAACAACTTTCCATTTCTTCCGCAGAATAATCCAACGGAATCTATTACTCCTTTGACAGTTGCTGTATGCAGGATCGAGGCCAAAATGGAAATATACACACTAGAGCCATCGCTCAAAAATGCAAAGGCCAATAGATCTTTCACTTGTAGTGTCGTTTCTACCTGCACAATAAAGTTTCCCTTTTTTGGAAAAGGTGTGAGATCGACAGACTCCCTCACATTCTCCTAAGCACCTGTCTTTTGCAACTGAACTGCATGCATGCAGCAAGTTTTTTATCCCAATATACTCTGCAGAAGAATTGACTGAACATCTGTCACCTTGTACGCCTCGCGACACAAGCCACAAGGTATCGGTCGTTGTTTTGGAAGCTTTTCTCTTCCTTCTTTTAGCCTATTCAGCGGTTCCCTAAGATCATTTGGTGATTCGGACCAATCAGCCACGCAGCTATGTTAAAGTACTACCTAGATCTGGGAAAGTGAGATTATGGACCTATACCGGTCAGACAATCAACAAAAACCGCTCTGTAGCAGAGAACTACGATCGATCTACGCAACTGGCAAAGCAACAAAACGCCTCCCACACCGCGGCAAAAACCAACAGCTGTAACCATGAAGTGTACTGTGAAATTGTGCGGTTTGCACTCTGCGACTTAATTAGTAATGTCTGATTATTCCGTTGTTCTGACACGTTCGAGCAGTGCAGTCAAATTAGGTCAATCGCGTTTTCTACCGCAGGGGTTTTCCTCACCACCTCTGCTGAAGGCCAACAGAAGAAAGAAGCCCACAAATTGAAACGATCTTATCTGTTTTCAGAGACCAGCCCGTGGTCTAGTGGTAAGTGCGTCCTCTACGGTGCTGGTAGGTCGAGAGTTCTCGGCCGGGTCTTACCAAGACCTTGTAAATTGGTACTGCAGCCTTCTTACCAGGCGCACGGTG
>JGI24021J15306_10012077_pt1 | contig 10725 bp, 7 predicted proteins | sample Ectturendosymbi1_FD_15306 | JGI IMG/M metagenome (IMG submission 15306) | reverse complement strand
TGAAAACCATCGTCGAAGGTTACATGGCCAAGGTCTTGGAGAGAGGCTTGCCAGTTTCCGACAAAGGAAAGGAACGTGTCGTGTTCGGCAACATCGTGCAGATCTACGAGTGGCACAGAGAGTAAGAGTTGTGTGGCGCTGTAGGGTTTCGCCACCCCCAAGCAGGTTTTACGAAAAACGGTACAAACCGCCTGCTGTGAAACGTCTGTGCAAAACTGAGGTTTCTTTTTTGCAGTTCTTTCATGAAAGAGTTGAACAAGTGCCGGGACGATTCCGAATACCTTGGCAAGCTGTTCAAGAAATGCGTAAGTTGCGATCCTCAGATAACCGCGTTTTTCGCTTTCCTGGATTTTGCAAAGCAATGTTGTCGCCTTTTCTGTATCTGCGGTTCGATTCGGAAACGCCAAACAACATCCGATTCCAGCATGCCTTTGTACCTTTAACTTCACTTTCGCATATATGCGCTAGCATTCTACCTGTGCAATGCAGCAAACACCTGCGTGTTTGTGCCGTGCAGTTGCCGTTAAGTTTTTTTTTAAACGGGATTCTTCTCGCGTGAAGCTAATGGATGCAAGTCGTGTCGACACTCGCTCGCCCGGTAATGTCTCGTCTATTAAGCTGTTGATTAACCGGAAAAAAGTTTTTCGCTTTGCTCGTTCGCATTAAGCAGCAACGCTTTCGTGTCGTTACCGACCGCGAAAGAAACACCTGACCCTCTTAGCGGGGGGGCTCTTGTTTTCGTTGGACGAGAGCGCGTGTATTTTTTATCATAGTTCATTAGGGCGCGTTTTTTTCTTCCAGTTAAGTATTTTTTCCGATGTAACCTGTTGTTGCTTGATTTTTAAGGAACGCCGCCTACACATGTACGTCGTCTACTGTCAGAACAAGCCACTGTCAGAGTACCTCGTACGCAAATACAAGCAACCCTACTTCACTGACTTGCAGGCGGAAGTGGGCACTAAGCTAGACGTGGCTGATTACTTGATCAAGCCCGTACAACGCATCATGAAATACCAGCTTCTGTTGAAGGTACGTCCAGCCCACTGGTCTCTTATCCTTTGCTTTGGCTTTTGATTGTTCCTCACAAACTTGTGTCGTTCTTGCACTCAAGCCCTGTTAAGGTGAAATGTCTTTGTTTAGGGTAAGTAACCAAGAAGTGTTGTTTTAATTATCTTCTGAATTCCTAAATGTGTTTTTGTGTGCTTTTATAAGCTTTTTCAGCCACAGTCTCTACGGTGCTCATTCGATTGCAGTCGCACGTGAAACCGAGAGTTGAAGGCTCCACGTAGGCTTGCTGTGAGCTTTCGAGGATCTGCCTGCCATGCTATGCGTTCATAACTTTGCGATGATTCGGACTCAACACATAGACATTCCAACAATAAGAGTCCCCACAAAGGTGAAGCAGTCTCATCAATCGGCGAATTGTTTTACAAGGTAATCGACCTTTCACGCATTTTACGCGTCTTCAGTCCTGGAAATTGCGAGCGAAGGTTCACAAGCGGAGTGGTCTTGCTTTAGTCTTTCGTCATACCACTCGTAAATATTCGCTTGCAATTTTCAATGCAGCAAAATGCGTGAAATCGATTTCCTGGTAAAACAATTCGCTGACTGATTCGACTGCGTCACCTTTGCGGAGATTCACGTGAAATCGATAGAATTCGGGATAGCGTTCGTCGCTTGACGTCTGGATCAGAGCGTGTTTCTGCTGCCGGGCTTGCGTAAGAATCACAGGCCAACTGCTTCGTGTTGCGTTTAGCCTTTGGAATATAACCTTGACTTGCGCAACCAGACGTCAGGAAACGAATGAGGAAATGAACACAGACAATAAAATACAGGGAAGGTTGAATGTGGCTGTCGTTACACGTGGCAAAGCCCAGCGCATTTTGACACGGCGTAAAATCGCAATATTGAGAAATATTGTTTACTGTTGGTGAACCAGCAATGCCATAGGACTTGGAACCAGCAATATGTGGCAATATGAAGTTAGCTGGTGTGGAAGTCGGTGGTAGTTCATGTCATATGATCCACACACACTCACATTAAAAATTCTTGTTGGTCCTTGATTCTACAGGTATTGTTTAAAATCGTTGATAAGATCTTTAAACCTATAAGTTGAGTTGTTCGTCAAGGATTGCGTAAATGTTTGTAAAAATCTGGCGGATCTATTCTGAAGAAGTGAAGGTTGCCAGCTGATACGAAGCCTGTGGGATTATATTGGCGTGATCAGTTGAAGTTGCATGTTTTGCGCTTGTCACTCCGATTCGTTGTAGTCATATTTGATGCTCCAGCTTACCTTAACGTTCTGACAGTCATTTCGCAAGCTTGTATTGTCGTATAGCGAGCGACGCCTCGTGTCGACAACGACACTACGTATTAAATACGCTTTTGCTACACAAACGAGGCGGCATTGTAGACGCAAGCTGGTCACGTCAGTCAATGAGTCTAGCGCGTCATAGTTACGTAAATCGTTGCTCGAGTACTGGCAACTTTAGTGGAGTGAGTGGTCGTGACATTTCTGATAAAGCGGAATTGATCTCGCTTGTTTCGCTACCCACCTTGTTGTAGTTGCCTTGTTTGCGTTCAGACGCACGTTTAACTTGGTTTGCTGCAAAGAAGCTACTGCGCTTTGACCTTTTTTTGCCAACTCTTCGCGTAGTTGGAACGCGTCGCACGGAAATTACTTCACGTTAAGTTACAGCCGTCCTCGCCGCGCTTCAACCAATAAACAAGCTCCGATGCTTCAACCGATGGCAACAGTCCCAGCAACGACCTTCCTGGTAAGGGGAGGAAGGGTCCATTAGGACGACGCTGATGCAAACGCTCACGAAAAGAACAAACAAATTGCAATTCTTTTTCACACTTTTAAACTGCGAGCATCTTTCTCTTTGTCCAGGACTTCTTGAAGTTCACAGAGCGAGCGAACTTGAACTCCGCCGACCTGCGCGCTGCGGTGGAAGTGATGCACGTTGTGCCGAAGCTTGCGAACGACATGATGACCGTCGCACGGATGAGTGGTTTCACGGTATGCGGTCGCAACCAGACTGGGTCACTTTCCGGTCGGGTTTCCTGCCTTTGCAGCCGACCGTCCACGTGTACCCTGCTGTTCTCGATTTTCAAACCCCTTGAAGGGTGTTCAGCAACAGTGTCTGTCGGTCGACGTACTTTCTGGATTCTTCGTCGAGCCCCAGTGCGGCATGGCATTCGCCTGCAGCGAAGCATAGTTTTATTTTAACTTCAGGTTGTGCACAGTTGGTGGAACGTGTAAAAATTGACTGCCATTTTGAGGGTACAATTGCTACCTGCTATAGTGTGGCCCATGTTTAGTGAACCCTCCCGTCTGACCAGTCTCGTCAGTTGCACAATTTACGAAACAACCAAGTGCTTTCAAGATGCGATTTAGAAAGTTCGCGCAGATACACGAGTAAGCCACTTGTATGAGAGTATGTCACTGACATAAAGCATTTATTTAGTGATTTTCAGCGTGTGGGCCATGGCTCAGTGGTAGGCCATGACGCTTTTTTGCAAGGAGCCACAGAGCTTGGCACAAATCAGACTGAAAGCATTATGAGACTTGTATAATGATATCATTATGATCAATTAAGATAGACAAAAAGCAAAAAATCAGACCTGAATGTTACGTTTGTGACATAATTCAACAATGCCAGCTGAAACTATTTACGAGAATTGCCTTGCTATGGCATAGCATGCAAATGTTATAGCACAGCAGCTAGTGTTTAAGCTGAAGTTACAGAAGCGTGAAATCTATGAGACTATAAGCTTTGGGTCACCACCAATGTCTTCTCTTGGTTGAATGGGCCATGAGCGAAAAAAGGTTGAAAACCCCTGGCTTAGTTCTCGCATGCGTTTATCCTAACATTGGTTGAAATGTGCTGATCATCCTAAACGTAAAATCGCGGTCTTAGACGTTTGTCTTTTTCTCAAGAGGTCTTTGTGCCGCAGGGCCGCATCGCCGCCCAAGGCAAGCTCCTACTGCAGGATAACTTCCTGGTGCGCGAGAGCAACAACACCCACGAGAAGGACAGGAAGGTGTTTTTCTTCGAGCAGTGCGTCATATTCAGCGAGATGGTCGACAAGCGCGCAGAAGAGCTCGGTTTCGTTTTCAAGAGCAGGTGATTTCCGCTCCAACGCGATTACACCGTACCTTGCGATATTTTGGAAAATGACGGGAGTTTTTGGAATAGTATTGGAGATTTTTCAAACAACGTCAGATATGATTACTTTTTGCTCTGCTTGGTGGTTTGTTTTTTTTCATGAGCTTTACTCACAAACTGCTTTGCCACGCGAAACTGGCTCGATGTCTTTACTGCAATTCATTTGTATATTACCTTCTCGCTTTTCCCGCTGGCATTGCCTCAGCGGCGTGAAGCCCAGTCGTCCCCGTGGTTCGCCTTAAAGTTGTTTCGATGTGTCCGCAGCATCGAGTCGACTTATCCCACCGATCGAGCGGTCCTTGTGTAACCAGTGGGCGAACACTTGTTTCTTGAGTCTGATAACGAACGACATATTTTGCGCATCAGTCACACACAAAAAAACAATGTGCGCAAATAACGACGCAGTAACCCGCCATGTTGGTTCGGTACTCGGCAAATATTTGACGCGAGAATAAATCCACATATTTTTTCCGGTCCAGCATCAAAAACTCGGACCTCGAGTTACGCGACGTCAAAGGTTCGGACACTCGCTTCGTGTTGCGGAAGAAGAGCGGCGGCGAAACGCTCGAGCTCTGCGCGTCTTTGCCGAAGGTGAAAGACACTTGGATGGAGACTATTAAGCAGCAGCTCGATAATCAGCTTGACTTTCTCAACGGTAATGCGGTTGCACTATGCGTGCTATATAAAAAGAAGTTGTGCTGCTTTTCACTTTCGTGTAGCCTCTTGCGTTTTCACGTGTTTTTTCGGAGAAAGATAATTTAAACTGAACATAACGGTCTTTTAATTATAGTTCTTTCATGATGCTGTTGTTGTTCATTTCGTATTTTCAATAGCTTTTCCTGGCCTAGAAAAAGTTGACTTCGAGGAAATATAACGTTTGCCATTTCCTCGCAGCTTTGCAAGCGCCGATCTCGTATCAGCGACAACTGGGAAGCAACAGCAACAGTAACAACAACAACAACAACCGGCATAGCACCGGGGAAGGTGGCTTCTTGTGTAAGTCGTTCATCAGCAGCGCAGTAAGATTTTGAGAACAGCGCATTCCAGAATAAGCATCGCTGCTGGACTGACAAGCTTGCAACGGAAGATAATGGTTGATCGTCAAGATTAAGCAGTGTGACGGTGTCAAATTGCACCTAATTTTGTTGACTGGCCCGATTCACGCCAGGGCACCGATCATTACAGCCTTGTCTAAAATTATTACAGCCTTGTCTGAAAAAGAAGCCTTGTCGAGATTTGCTTAATATTTTTATGTGTGTCGGACGTTGGTCTCGTTGCGAGGCTTGTCGCAATCGTGGCTCGTTACTTGTTCTTTTCTTGTGCAGCAGCGATGATGCCCATCAACGTGCTTGCCGCCTTTTGTGTTGCAGCCTCCTTCAAGCCCAACAACAACCTGACTTTAAACTCTAAGCTGGGTGGCGAGTTGGTGACCTCAACAACGTCAGCGGGCAGTGACGTCGCTGCTCGCCCGAATCGTTCATCACCGGTGGGTGGTAACAAAGGTGATGATACGGTTTGCTCGCCACCGCGGTCAAAACAAGAAAGTTCTAGCAAACCACTCAAGGTAAGTGCTCGTGGTAATAATGTCAGCCAATATCCCGACTTCTATCTTTTATATATCTCTGTATTGAACTCGCTTGTCATGTTAACAGTTCCAGACCCCAGCTGAGTTGGCGCAGTAGAGTGGCTCCCAGACTTGAGCGTCTTCGAGTTCATCATTTCTTACTCGCGTTGTATGTCGATAAGATAAAATATCTTTATTGGAAGGCACATCAGTTTTAGAGCTCAGTTTTATCCAAGCGTTTATCGTGTAGGCGTTTCCGATGGGCGAGTTAACGTCGGCAGATGTTGATCCCAAGAACTCGACGCTGCACCGAGTCAGGTGAGCGACGCATTGTTCGTTGACTCGCTCTTCTTTCAAGAGGTGGACTTTATGACCAGAAGTATAGGATGAAATGTTTGGATGGAGGGGACGAAGAAAAACGTCTGCCATGACCACGTCACCTCCATTTTCATGACGAAAAAATTTTCCCGTGATAAATATCCAGTCGCCTGATGTCATTTGCAAGAGTTGTTTTATTTGAATTATCCTTGACGTGAGAACGACCAAAGCCTAACTTTAGTTATCGTTTGCTTCCATGAAAAGATCTGGAAAAATTAAAGTTTGGCAGCACGGTTTCCCCAAATTTTATATCATAACTGCAAATTTGTCGTGGTTTCATCTCAAAGTAAAGAGTCATTCGCCAGGCACTGATTTTTTGCGCTGCTGGGGTTGCGGGTGACCTAGAAACCCCGTCGCATACGCCTGTGTGGTGATAATTTTTCCGCTTTGTGTTCCTGACGATATATTTGCTCAACGATTAGTTACGATGCAATGAGCGAAGCAGTGACGAAAGCTCCAATGGTTTGACCGCGCAAGCTCGCTCAGAACCCTAAAGTTGATAAATTTTTTTTTAAACCGACGATCGTTTTTATGCAGGTTATATTGATGACTCAATACGATCTCAACAGTTTTGTCTTTTTGGGCGTTCGTGACTAGTTGTAGTTTGTTTCATTTAGCCAACAGCGTGAAGCATTTTAGTTCAGTTCAGTTTCATTTGTGCGCGGGTGTTGTGCTCCTTACGGAATGTTACGACTGGTCTGTGGCCGCCCATTTCCGCTTGCTTGCGCCGTTTCGCAGAGAATGCTGCACTGGTGGTGAGTCAGTGGCAGTGCTGCGAGTGAACCGCTCTCTTGAAGCCAGCCATTAGCGGCAAGCATGAGGCTGGACAGTCAGCAAGAACCCTTTTTCAGGTCTTAGGTATGACCTGATCGGTGATCGAACCGAGTCTAACAGTTTTAGCTACGCATACTTAACCCACTGTACCGCTGATTGTAGTAAAGTTCTAAATTTGTCGTAGATTTGACACATTTTTCTACTTTCACCTGAAATAAATATGAACGAGTTGTGACCTGCTTTTCAAGTTATGTGTTTCTATAAACCGCTGTAAACACTCCGCCACCACTTCACAGTTCGAACGGCGAAACCGCTGGCGCAGAAACTGGGACCCCCGAAGTGGAAGGTGAGTGTCTACCACGTTAAAATGTTACTGTTTGGTCAACTTGGAGTAAACCTGTGCTTACATCCATGGCTGTTACACTGAGCATTTTTTGTGTTGTGGTATTTTGAAAGCGCGTCACCATGCTCACGTCACAACGGGAGAGTTTTCTGTTTGAAACGCAAAACAAGAAAGATCGCATCCTATATGAATTAGCCATGTTATCATAATTTCTGCTTCTTCATTTGGATTAGAGCACGAGTTTCTTACTTGCAGACATTTCGAGAAACGCCTGGCTGATGCACACCAGCAGCGTGCCTCGCACCCTCCAGCCTCGTCCCGCGAGCGCAGTCGACCGTAGCGGAGTAAGCACGTTCAATTCGAACGGCTACGCTTCGCTGAGCAACCCGGCCACGCCTGTCAGGTACGCAGCAGCGCTACTGCCACCCAACAAACTTGAATTTGTGTTTTTTTTTCTGCTCATGTTCCATGTTGTTGTTCAACCTTTTTGACGTAACTTATGCAGAACGCCGCTCAGCATCCACATGTCGGCTCCCGATCTGACGAACAGCAAGTCTTTCTGGCTCTCCCCTCTCTCGCCAGCGAATATCAGGGGCTCCACGTGCAAATTCACCTACCCCGACGAGGGGAAGCAGGAAAGGTAGTTGCTGCAGTTTTCACTTCCGTATTTTGGCCCGTCTGTCGCCGAAGCGAAGCCATGTGAAGCGACGATGGCATGTTTTGTGCAGAGCGGAAGAGAAACCTTCCGATTCACCCGCNACTGGAACTCAGCGAAGTGTGCCCGCGACGACGAACCCTTCGACGAAAAAAGTTGGTGCCGTAGCGGAAGAGAATTCGTTTGTTGTTCCTCTTCTTGTCGCTTGACTTCCGACCAGCTTTGCAACCTTCAAGTTGTCTTTGCGCCTCGTGGCTTCGCGTGGTTACGTTCCCTCCTTCGTGTTTTGTCGCGGCATTTTTATTTCGCTTTGTCACGCTGTTGTTCATGCGCATCGTTTTGTCACAGCGCGCGACCTCGCTGCCCGTCGTGCAAGATTACAACGCAGAGCAGGAAGACGAAATCAGCGTGAAATTCGGGGACGCCGTGGACATCATCGCCACCAACGCGCGCGGTACGTCGAATATTTCTTTCGATTCGAAAAAGGCGTTGAAAGCCGGAAGTCGTTGCATTGACAACTGCGAATTTGCACTCGCCAGGTATGTGTCTCGTTCACCGGCCCGCCAACTCCTCAACTCCGGCCGCTGAGGGGTGGCTGCCCGGGCACGTGGTGGGCATGACCGTGAGCGACCCGCGCAAAGGGCGCAACACCCCCCGATCGGTGAAACGCGCCAACGCAAAGAAGTCGGCGTCCAGCAACACCCTTTCCAGGTAAGGTTTGAAACGACCCGAACCCGACGCGGTATTTATCGATCGTTTCTCTCGCTGTTCGCTCAGTGCTGTGTGTGAGTTTTCTAAGAAGTAAATAAAAGCCGTAAAACGTGAAAAAGGAGTGGGGTTGACCGGAACTTCAATATGTGACGCTCAACAAATGGATGCGAAACCACGTCACGAACAAGGAATTGCGTGATTAGTTTCGTCGCCTGCGAGTGGTTCGCGTCAAACCCGCAATCTTTTCGACAGGCCCATTCCTAAAGTAGGCCCAGATAAAAATAGCGTCGCAAACAATTAAACCTCTGTGGTCGGTCTGAGTGCCTGGTAAATGTGCACCAATACCGAGAAAACAGGCCTTTGATGCACCACAGTATCAAGACCCGATTTCGTCTTAATCCGTCCCTTTGCGTTTCGATGCGATCACAACCCTGTAGTTGCCAAACGACAGTGCAACACTTTCCACGAAGCAGTTGATTTTTTGTCTAGACAACTCTTGTCTACGCTTGAGCTTGAAATGCTGTTGTTAACGAAACCTGTGTTAGTCCGATGGCAGCTTGTTTCCAAGTTTCGATTTCCTTGCGCAGGCCGCTCTCGCGGGTGTTGCGGAAAAGCAAGAGTTCGGACAAATTGTCGAGCAGCCGCTCTTCCGTCGGCAAACCGGACGGCGATTCCGTCGTTTGCTCGCATACTTTGCCCAACCGTTCTTTACACGGCGTTTCTGCAGCCCCTGAAACGGCATGCGTCGCAACAAGATGATGAATGTCCAAGGTAGGCTTTGCATGTCGCAAGTGGTTATTTTCAGACATTTTCCTGCGTTATTCAGTCTGCAGCATTCGTACCTACCACTATCTTCATATCGAAACATGGTTGTTATTCAGGACCTGCCAGATTGGCGTCGCTCACTCTGCCGTCCTTAAAGCGTCCCGACCCGGATTTGGGGAGTGGGGACGCATTAGTTGTTTGTTCCCGGAATATGCTGCAGATGTGGATTAAGCAAATAAAATGTAAAAGTTGAAAGTTGTTCTAAACCGAAATCCAACATTTTTGGGATGTGCACTGTGCAAAAAGTATCGTAAACCATAATCTAACGTGAAGTTTGCAGTGACTCGACCTTGCATTTTGCGTCTGCGTTGTATGAACGCGCGAACCAGGCTCGTGTGTCCAGTTTTTCAGTTGCAAATCACCTTTCAAATCAACATGAAATGTGTCGTTACGTTTTTTTCAGGCCATGCGCACCAGTCAACCGACGCTGCTCATGCTGGATTGCTAAAGCCGAACGCAATGACCTCCATTGTGGGCCCACGCACGCGTCTCCATCCGTCCAGATGTCGGGATGGCTTTTATTTAGTTTTCTTCTCGAAGATATGACGTAGTCGGCACTGCCCGTGTTTTCTGTTGCTTAGCGACCGCTTGGTCAGTATCTGCTTTCAGTTAACCTCTCGTAAGTCGACTCGACGCGTTGCATCAACGCTTCCCGGGTGTTCGAGGGATTCATCGCAGCGGCGAACAAAGCGATTCAATCTTGGTGCTGTCTGAATCCAGCGGCGACGGCAACGCGCGTGAACGCTCGGTTTTCTTCAGAGCACTCAGGTTACTGCGCCAAGCCCGAAAGCGTCGCCGTTGCTGCCGCGTTCTGACGAAAACGTCTCCTCACTGTGCTGCGTCACACGGCCTGACTGCCGCCGAAAGGTACTCGGCCTTCCGCAAACGTGTGTTCGCCCGCGCTCTCCTGCAATTGATCGCTTGAATGAAACCAGTGTAGCACTTTGTCGAACAAAAGTAATGTTACGAACACTTGCATGACCAGTGGTGTAGCGCCAGAAGCAAAAGTGGGGGTGCGCTGCTGTGTAAAAAAGAAGACACGCGTTGACACGCGGTGGATTGCTCAACGGCGTCTTCGGAAAATTAAAAAAAAGACAAACACAAACGCCACTATTTTGGTGGCACAAAAAAGTGAGGACAGCTTCCCCCCAGCTACACCGCTGCGTGTGACTCTTTCGAACAACATAAAAAAACTCGCTGCTAAAAACATATATAAAAAGGCAGTTTCCTGCGTTTGAAACACTTCTACATCCCTGTAGCCATTCTTTTCGGAGTCGTGCGTAGCGTTTTTTTTTTTTTTTTT
>JGI24021J15306_10012076_pt1 | contig 10725 bp, 10 predicted proteins | sample Ectturendosymbi1_FD_15306 | JGI IMG/M metagenome (IMG submission 15306) | reverse complement strand
GCAAATCGGGCGAAAAAAACAATGAATCATGACAAGCGTGTGGATTATGCGCGTAAGTTCCATGGTGAACAAAATTTTAGCTGTAGTTGGAAGTTGGAGATTTTCTGCTGATTGACATCGATCTTTTGACGAATAACCACGAAATCGGCAAACACTCCCCGATTGTTATTTGCACACTGGACAGGACACTGCAGTCCAAAGAAACCAATGCTTACACAAGGAAAATTGGATAGTTTACCTATTATGTTCTGACACCTTACTTGCTACTCTATTTTTATGCTTCTACCTGCTGTTTTCAGGTGATGAGAGGCGTTGTACGGCAGGTTTATGGATTTTTTAGTAAATTTCATCATTCATATGTCTATTGTTCATTCTTCCCCTAAGTTAAGTCGGAGATAAAGTGTTTTTTTGTTTTAACAACCATTTTTTTCGTTTTGAGTCAGTTCCAAAATGATATGCTGTAGTGCAAAAGAAAAAATACTACCTTGACATTGGTTGTAAAGGATAGCACAGAAATACAAAGGCAAGACCTTTAACTGCAGTAAGCAAAAGTTTGTCCTGCGTCCTCACAAACTACTATTTTCACATGACATGCAGTTCGATTGTGTTTGGTAACGGAATACATGTTTCATTTTAGGTTAGTTTTCACGCTTCAGCTAGTTTATGCGTGTAACAAAGCGTGTAATTGGTTGCTCTAAAACTACGTTCGTTCTTGATTACCTCCGAACAGCACGTTATTTGAATGAGAACAAAAATGGTAGCGGCGAGAGCATAGCTGTGAAAGACGCGGTGCTGGAGGCAGTTTTCTCCTAAAAAAATACATTGAAAAGCCGCGGTTTGTTGGGTAAAATTATGTACAACGAACGGATACTTAGAGGCCTGCGCGGGTTGAAATATTTGTCCGCTCCCAAAAATTTTAAATCGGTCCGGCACCCGTAGGAATTTGAGAAATCTTGCCCGATCCAGCCCCGCACCTGCAGACTTCTAACCCGCCCCGTGCGCCCTCCCAGCCCGCGCCTGTCCCGCACTGTTTTCGTCCCAAACCTGCACATGCCACTGTGTCTAAAAACCACTAAAACTCATGCAACGTGTTTCACCGCTAGTGGCAATTTATTCAGTGGTTCCTTTCAAAGCCAACAGAATCTCTTAACCCCTAAGTCCCGCCATCGCCAAAATTTTGGCGAAGGTTTGCAACGCTATAACTCGCCAGCCGATTGAGCTAGAAAGCTGTTCAAACCATCTGTGACTTCAGCAAGTCGATACGTTGCGCATCATCACTGGGTGCCTGAAACCGACCTGCAGGGAGCTTTTACCAGTACTCTCGGGCATTCCACTGGCCCACCGGCGTAGGGAACATTCCACTTTCAAGCTTGCGCTCCAGGCACAGCTGATGAACTCCGGCTTCAATCTCCTGGAGACATTGTGAGCGGCATGGGAAAGTGCCACACCACCGGCCCAGCTTCTGATCACCCGTGCTGTTTGCCTCCCGTCTGACTCAGAGCTACCCCGGAGTCTATGGGTAGCACTGAATTGACTAAGAGCAGGCGTCGCCCGCTTTGGTACATGCCTATACCGCTGGGGCATGCTAGATACATTTAAATGCATCTGTGGTGCTGAGGAGCCAATCATATAATCTTCGATTGTAACATCCTCCGCGCTCCGAACCTCCTGGAAGACCTGCGTTCCACTGACATCAACAACACTAAATGCCTCGAGGACCTTGTGGATTTTGTCTGAACCACCGCTCACACGCAAGAAGAAGTGATCTTGCAAGAAATTCGTTCTGCCTGATGGCAACTGGCGCTGCTAATGAACGAGTGTTTAGTATGGATGAGCATGTCGTGAATAGCAGAGGAGCAAGTTTAAAGAGGTCGTCAGTGAACGACATACTCTCTTTGAACAGTGCTCTCAAAGCTGAAAAAGAAGCGCTCAAAGTTGACTAAAAGTTTCACATATTTACTTTACAGTGTTTTTTAAGAGCCTCTGCTTTAGGCAATGCGTACTTTAAAGCAAAGACACTTTTTGCATTTCAGTTTGCCAATATTCGGATGATTGTTAAGCTTGCAGTGTTTAGTTCAGACCTATCGTTGCTTAGGTTTGGACTTTTTTACGATTCCATATCCTTTAACGGAAAAAAATGCCACTTTACTTGAATATGATGTAGGCTACTTAAGATTTGGTGGTGGCTCTTTCTTTGATTACTACCTTGTCGTGGCGAAGGATCTTGAACACCTCGATGACCCTGAGAGCTATGCTTGTGGTAACATATGCCCCCAACAGGGCCACTCACGCTTAACTGGTCGAAGGTTAGAGGTCTAACGAAAGTAGTTCAAACTGATCTTTTCGTTTGGCAGCATGATTGAAGAGATACTGCATGCTACATAGTTGGAACTTACCAGTAAGACTGCTCGTGTGCATGCACAAAACCGTTATACTGCGGGGCAGCCTGGTTACGTCCCAGCTGTCACATTTGTTGCTCCGCTGGATCTGACGCATCTCTGGCCCATGGAGGATCTGCCCAGAGAAAACATATTCTTTCATTTTTTGCCCTGGTGCTCGAAGCCACTGGCAATCATGAAAATTCGCACAAAGATTTATTCACAACTGGCAGGCCGGGAGCTGATCCAAGAAGGTTCCACCGGTCCGGTTTGGCTTGCGTCCGAGGATGCGTGTCCGGCCGTCATCTGGTAACTATCTCAGCTAAATCAGTCACAGTGGATTAAAAATGCATTGTCTTGCTATTAATTAAAAACATGGCTACTATCAACGAAACCTGGCTTAGGTTGTGGATCAATCCACAAAGATTATACTGTGATACCTTTTTCTGGTCTGGTCCTTCCGATGGCGAGGGACCCGGCTTTGCAATCAAGAATTGGTTTCTGCGGTGCATCCAACAGCCTACAGTGGTAGCTTCTTGCTTGACGACTATGGGATGACACTAGAGCTCGAGATACAGAGGTTTCACAACTGTCTTCGCGGCCACGCAGGTGTTCTCCGCAGAGTCAAAGCATGGATTCTATCAATTACTGAGTTAGACTAGGAGTTCTATTCCATCTGGTTACCGGTCCGAACTGGCTGGCGATTTCAGTGAACGCATTGGCTCTGATAGCATCGCCTAGCTGAGTGTAAAGGGCCGAGGAGATGCGAGATTTCCGCACTTTGCCTTAATGGTTTATTCTGATGATGAGATTACTCTGTTTGCAATGAAAAGTTATATATAATAAACAGCAATGCAGCTCTACAGGTGTGGTGGAGATGTATTGGCCAATCTACTATATAACGTGCTTCACTCCTGGTGGCGTAGCTGCTGCATACCTCAAAATCCCAAAGATGGCAACGCCATTACTCTCCACAAGAATAACAGAAGGACCGCAACAGCTATCGCCAGATTTCCTTCCTGACCACAGCGGGTGAGATTCTGTCCCCGGTACTCCTTCCCACTTCCCAGACTGCAGACCATCGCAATTGAGATTCTTCTTGGAAGCCTTCGCTCCGTTTTTTTACGACTGCTCTCCAGCCAAATATACAGGCAGTATTGCAGTTCAACGGCTCAAGGTCAAGAAATTTTGATGTCTCTCGTGGTGTCAAGCAAGGTTGTGTACTTGCTCCTACTCTTTTCAGCAATACTGCGCTTCGCATCTCCTGACGGTCCTGGCATCTTGCTGTATTTTCGATCCAGGGAAATTTCTACAATCTTAAGGGCCTTCGTGTCAAAGTTTCGTCAAGTGTTGGTGTGTCAGGTTCTAAATGCCAAAGACGCCGGTCTCGTTTTTCAGTCCACTGAAGTGATGCAGGATATTTATAACTCATCTGAACCGGCTTGGTTCAAGCGCGGCATGTCAGAGAGCCTGAGTAAGACAATATTGCTCTATCAGAATATCCCACCAGTAATCATGATCTGCTGCAATAACTTATCTGCGGTTGACATGTTTTGTTACCTTAGCTTTCTGGTTACCAGTACGAATGTTTTGGATGCCGAGATTCAAGAACGCACAGGGAAGGCTGAAACTGTTTTCAACTCATTCCACGAATGTGCAACAATCACAAACTTTGGCTTCATCTAAAATCTTGTCCTTACGAGTAATACGCTCTCAATGTCAGTATCCTGTAGGCTATTCTTTGGTATATTCTAGGGGTAGAAAAACTGTGGCCCGCGTGAACATTTGATATGTCTCGCATCAGAATTTTTATTACCTAAATTAGAGCACAACACCGCGTCAAAACGAAGCTCCATGATAAGCAGGTACTTAAAAAGTAAGTCAAGAAAAGTCACTCTTCCTCAGTTAGATAACGGTAGAATTTTAGAATAAAATCAATTGATTTTGCTGCCCGCCAGCGGTAATGCCCAATTCATGCGGCCCGTGATAGCAAATAGGTTTCCCCACCCATGGTACATTCCACGAATCGCCATCTTGAAGATTATCTGATATAATTCCACTTTCATTGTCTGCGTTCTATTTTAGGTATCTTGATCATGTACCCAACACGCAGAGTCGGAGTAAGGGCTCCCCGTATCATCCGACCGGGGAGGGCTAGTGAAAAGGGGTTCCAAAATCTCACTGAGGACCTCTGTTATTGACACACCAGAACTGAACTCACCAACAACTGATTTCACACATTTCCCCTTTCAACATTCATATTTATCTAGTACGTCAAAGAAATTTGATCTTCCCACGACCTATAGGTTCTTGTTATCTAAGCCTAGCATTGCTCATTGCGAAGTGAATTCGCGTTCTACTGTATCGCACATTATCACCTTTGTTTACATTCTTGGCATTTACTTTGGAAACAGTTTCGCTCTATATGCATTCGATTCCGATTATCCGAATACCTCGCTAAACCGACATTATTTGACGAAACAAAGTAGTCCGGATAAAAGAGGTCTGACTGTGAATTGAAGCATGCTTTCATAAACATTCGTTAAACTAAATCGACGTTTTTGTTTATATAAATATTGTGTGCTAAATGCAATATATTGTATATTGAGGCCCCAAAGTCCAGGTTTAGGGAGTGCTCCAAACCACGCAGCAAGCGCTCTGCCAACACACAAAACCTGAATGATGAAATTCACGGGTGCCACCAGCATTTACACCATGATAAACGCGCTGTCTCTGTTGGGCGTGTCATGTTCAAACGCAAAAAATGGCTGTTCAGCAAAGGAACGTCTCTAGAGTGCTTTGGCAGTTGGGAGTCCCCCTCATCGTTTGCCATGATCTCCGCTTTAAAAATGCGTTGAAACATGAAATAAACTTTAATTTCTCACTTGATGAATGATAGTCATTTGAACGCAAACGCGATAACTGGCGTTCTACTCTTTCACGGGCAAAACTAAAATCTTCTCGAAGTCATATTGATAACTGCGAACGGCGTGACTGCTGTCGCTGCTCTCGACACGTCTTGAGTCCAAGATAACGGCTGTGAAAATCTGGTGGACTTCAGCTAATAAACTTACTTTGTTGAAATGTGATTGCAAGAAGAATGTAGTTGTGCGCAGTTACGTAAACAGCGATTTTCACATGGGAACTAACACCTCAAAGCAAAAAGTGGCATCTGCGCGTTTTGCATGAGCCAATAGCACTCATTCATTATCTCAGAAAAAAACGGTTAAAATAAGGCAATGCAATAGGTTTACTTTAGACTTTGCTTCCGTACGTTTTGTCCCAAGTCAATTTTATTTGCGTAATATTCATACCAAAGGGAAGCAACGTTCAGTTTCTTTCGAGCTTCGTTCAATACAAAAATTGCTGAATATTTATTGAGGTATGTGTATTCTAACATATCAAAATATTCAGATGAAACATACCGATCCTAGGCTGTTAGAAAAGCATGCACTAAATACCTTCACTGATTTGCAGTGATTTTTGCTCTTGAGAGTAATTGTCAATCTCCTCCTGAAGACGGACTATTTGCTTTTCTGAATCTTGTAGAAACTTTTCCAGGTCTTTCAAGTCATCTTTTACCTTACGCATTTCACATTTCAGCTGAGGATCTGTACCCTGAGAGTTTACAACGTGTTCTAAGAAAATTACGCAGGTATTTACTCTTGACATTGCATATTTTTTGCTAACACTCATTAGTAATTTACTGATTATTAGTGTAACCAAAGACAACCAGTGGCGCTACACGAAAATAGCAAATAAATTTTGATGCACATGGTACCACAATTTCTCCTTTTTCTTAAAATTAGTTAAAAAAGACTTCATTGTCTAGACAGAAACGACGCAGAAACAAGCAAGCACAACCAAAATGCAAAGCATTTGTTTGCGGTGCAGCCAGCATAGCTATTCGTGATTGCTGTAAGCCATGAGGTATTTTGCGTTCTCGTAGAACTGCTGCCCCGTGACCATCCTCAGAGAAAAAACGGATATGAAAAAGAATAAAGAAGAACGTCAGTCTCTCACCGTTCACAAATTGTCACGAATTTTCACTTTATTTTCCCAACTTTCCCAAATCTTGCCAGCTTTTCTGGCACGTGTGTTTCTTTCGGCCTCAGAATTCACAAACGCTGCTCGTAATTGCTTAATTTTGATAAATTTGGTTTCCATTTGTAGCGGCTGGCTCCACAGACCCTTGTCCATGGGCGTTCGCAGAAATATTTCCAGGGGGGGAAACGTCGACATTTTGCTTATCTTTCTCAGGTTTCAATGTAAATGAACGTTCATAGTTCCAATTTCAAGGGGAGGCAAATGCCAGTTTTTCCCCTTGAGGACGCCCATGCCCTTGTCGTCTAAAATCTATGATCTAAGCGAAACAAGGCGTACATTTTGAAGACAGGTACACAATTACGTTGGATTGGATGGCAATTTAAGCTGCGCTACATGAAACGCTGGAATAGTAAGGCTGTTTAAACAAATTTCGGATTGGTTACACACTCGTCCCAATAAGCCTTTTGAAACCAGTAATTCTAGTATNCAAACGTTCATTTTATTTTTTTATTGTTGACTGTGCAGCAATGCCTTTGTATTCATTGCTTACTGGACAGATTTTNCTTTTACTTTGCTTACTAACTTGCTTGGAGGCTTTTTATACTCTGGACAAAATGGGTTCTATGTTGCTTCAACTCATCGAAAGTTATTGGTACTGTATTTATAAAATATAAAATTATTGTCAGACAATCAGTGCAACTGCCACTTGCCAAGAAGCATCGGTCAACTTGCTTTTCCAAACGTTTTCGTTCTTCGACCATCTGATCTTTACGACTGTTCTTTCCTTCAAGTTGGAAATTCAGATCGTTGATCTTTACCATGATATCGTCCAGCTTCAACATCTCTGGCGTGATCTTTGNGATCTGGTCATTTGCTTTACGAATTTCATCATTTGCATTTCGTAACTTTTCTTCCTTTTTCTTTTTGCAATATGCAACAAAACAGCTNTTTGCTAGCAGGTTTCTCNAAGACAGCATTTACAGAAAATACTATGCAAGAGCGTATTAACATTTACATCTTTTAAAAACCTAGCTCTTTGGTTTTGGCCAGAACTACTAAGAAAACGCCGAAGTGTTTATCCTTCCGTTAATATCTATTCAATGATTTTTCAAAAAACTTTTAACTAAGTTGCAAATTGGTAATTGATTATTGTTTTGCTGTGTCTTGTGTCTACAACCTTAGTTTTATCATATACAGATGCAAAAGCTAACATATCACCTTGTTTGAAAGACTGCAACGTTTCCGAAACCGGATTTGAGTGCCAGTCATTACGTAGTTACGTAAACGCGAAATCCCTTCCGGTGCTACGCAACCTGAGGCACAAGTTCACTTTGATGGAACTTTGTTTTTTCTTGAGGAGTTTTCTCTCGAGTCAAAATTAACAATCATGGTGTGTTAAATTTTTATTGAAGATGTTTCTTGCCTTATTAGTTGCTACGTGCAAGCGTGTTTCTGTAAGGCAGGGTGGTTCAATGAGAAAAGAGATGCATGTTAACGAGACTGCTATATATTGAACCTGGGCGAGGAGTGCAACAAGATGCGTCAAATTAATTTTCTGTTTTGCAATAGATTTTCATATAAAAAGCGCAACGGTTTTCAATACATTATAGTCATCATATTGTACTTACGCTAACATTTCTCTTCTCATCCCATGTTTGGCTCATTCCTCTCAATAGAGCTAGTTGACAACCGAATCAGTCTCGCAACCAAGGGGTGGGCAACCGTGCAATTGCCCCTCCCGAAATTTCCGAATCATTTTAGTTGTTAGGTGAAGCAACAAGCTCCAACCGTTTTGCCATCCCCGAAAATAGCGCAACAAGTTGTAATCATTTCCTCCCCATCATTTTCTCCCCCCGAAAATACCAGCTGATTGCCGCCCTGACCAACATTATAACCAATCTAACAAAAACCTGAAAATTTGCTACACCAGTGGCGATTCTAGAGGGGGCTGGGTGGGCCATGGCCCTCCCAGAATTTTTGTTGGCCCCTGTTTGGCTCCTCAGTTTTTTTCTTAATTTCCGGTTTAAGTTCGTTTGGTTGACATATGCAGTAAAAAACTTTCGGCCAGCAATATTTTAAACGATAATTTAGAAACCCTCTAGCCTGCATTCAATTTTCCCAAATGCATGATAAGCTGTGTTGTTGTTTTTGCCGGTCAGGTAACTTGAGTTGTTTATGACGACACACACCAGACGTTGCTCGGATCCTGCGTGAAATTTAGTCAGACCGCGGTCGTGGTGTTAAAAAATTCATTTCGAAACTAAGAAACAGTCACATAAGTAGGAAGATTGATCTTTAGTGCATTTCAGTGTGAGATGGAACTGGATATATTACTGTCAGCAGATTGTTGCTTGTCCCAGTAGCATAAGGTTTGTGAAAGCATCAACAGTGGGTTTCGGTTAATTATCCGAATTTTTCGTGGATGCAGTAGTGCGTTCTGCTGCCTTGTGTTTACCAGGGGCGAATCCAGCCAGTAAGGTTAGGGGGGCGATTTCAGTATTGTTTGGTACTCAAGTCTCATTAAGGTTCACTACTGTAAGAGAGATAAAGTATACTTCACAGCAGGGCCGCAACCAGAGGGGGGCAATCGGGCAATTGCCCCCCCAAAATTTTCACAAACATATGTATTTGTATTGTGCAGCAACAAGTTACATCATTTTGCCCCCCCCGAAAATATCAGTTGGTTGCGGCCATGCTTCACAGCAAAGCTGTGACAAAACAGTGGACGGCAAAATGGCCTTATATCGCGAATGCTGTTTTCCGAATTGTACAAAATCAAGGTGATTAAAGATATTTTTGTCGGTTTTAAAGGGGCACGATAGCCCCAATCGCCCCCTGGATTCGCGCCTGGTGTATACGACTTCGAAACATCTTGCGTAAATGGTTCCTGACAACTGTTTTAACTCTACCTGCACATGTCCTGCAGCCTCAGAATTTTGTACGGATTTTCTGTACTGATTCAAAAGCAATTCATTCTCGTATTTCAGCTCTTTGTCCCTGAATTCAAAAATTTCTGTGAAAAAGACACTTGAAAGAATTCGCAAATCATATTTATTTAGTGAAAATGGTTTATAACATGAAAGAAATTTGGCGAATAATTAGCTTCGGAGGAAGTCGAAGGTACTTTTATCGCTCGAACAATTTTTTTAATTTATAACTACCTCAAAAGCTGCGTTTGCTTGTTACTGGTAGCAGTAACTCTTCCCGTCACTAGCGCTTCATACAAGAGAAGTTTTTCAAAATTGAAATTAGTGAAAACAGTTTCCAGAAATTCCGCATGACCAGTGAAATATGGGTTACATTGATCTACTTTCAATTGAAAGGTACGAGCTGAAAAATAGATTTAGATGATTTCGTTAAATGAATTTGACAGTCGATATGACAATCGAAGGATTAAGTCACATTAATATGATGATGATATAAAATTCTAACGTAGACTGTGCAGGGATCTGCATGAGAGTTATAATGCTCAAGGTCTATATCTCTGAATCTTTTTAGGTTTAGAGTAAGTGCGTGTTTCGCCATTGACAAGAGAGCCATAAATCAACGCAGGGTTGAAAAGTCAGCTTTTGAGGATCAGCGGGAGGAAAATTCAGTGTGAATATTAAAATGAACGACTTTCTTGGGAAAATTCTGCAAAACAGGTTTTACACCTGCTGTTATATCTTGCTATCAGGTACACGCCCTAAACGCCGATGCACACCCATCAGCGGCGCTGCTATGCTACTTAGGTGCAACTGGTGCCGAAACCTCGCTGCTGTTAACTGCATACTGCATTTAATAGTCCTTACCCTATCCACGCTGCAGATGGGCATTACACTTGTAATAGTAGTTGCATGACATTGTTATGGTTACACCACAATCACAAAATGTCCATAATCTCCCGCAAAAACGGATTAGTGTAGTTGGTAGTTATCTATTCTTTAGCAGATGGCTTAACGTTTATGTGCTTGATAGTAAGAATGAAACAAGTTGGCTAGTAACAGCCTACTTGTCTCTGTGTCAAGATGGAATTCGTGGTTGGAACCATTTTGCTTTTATGTGAATTGTATATTCACTTTCGTGGAGCTGTTTGCGTTCATGTGGGGTCGGCGCAAGTGAATACGGAAAATAGTGTTTCGTTTCACATGTGTAGTGCTGTGGAAGTTGCATGGTTAGCACAGAATATTCGACATAGCAGCACACGTGTGTACAGTCCCGTCGCCACGGGGGGTTTTGGGGGCTAACCCCCCCAAACAAAGCTCCAATCCCCCCAAAATGAAACATGAAACACTATAGATCAGTTGAGTTTTTGTCAATT
>JGI24021J15306_10012075_pt1 | contig 10726 bp, 7 predicted proteins | sample Ectturendosymbi1_FD_15306 | JGI IMG/M metagenome (IMG submission 15306) | reverse complement strand
CGTTGAAAGAACGAGTCAACTAACCGTTCGCCCGACGTAAAACCTTCGCAGACGAAGCGCAACGACGCGAGAGGGCCTCGCGTCGAGCGGCGATTCTCGACCAACGCAAGCTGCACCTGCTCAGCTACCTTCAGCGGACCAAGGACGAGATAGGAGCGAAGCGCGCGCTTCTGCGCTAGACCAACGATTGACGCTCGACCCTCGGATTCTCTGTCGAAGAAGAAAAAACAACGAGCCCAGGGTGCAACCGCAATCCCGCATTTGCGTGCTCGACCAACTATTCGCACCTGCGTACGCGGGTCTTTTTCACGTAGTGCAGTCATCCCGCGTAGTTTCACATAGTGCAGTCATCCCGCGTGTGTCATTGTTTCGTCACAGCGAAAGCCATCGTAGGTTCGTCCTGCTTGTACACAATGCCCATGTCACAAACGATTTTGTTCGCTTTTATGACGTCGACAGTTGCTGTTTGCTTTGAGAACGTGGTGCAGTTTTTCGTAGATTGATGTAACCATTCGCAGTGAATTCTTTGCTAACCCTTTTTCTACTGTTTATATACACTGTTTCTCTCATCCACTGTGTTTTTTTTTTACTTGTGAGCCGAATGCACAGCAACTAACCGCACGTCTAACGTTACTCCAACCGATGCGTGTTGCCGATATCTTTACGTTCGTAATCTCCAATCGCTCACTTAAAGCGAACCAAACTTCGGCGCCATGCAACAACCCAGGCCCGCAGCCAAGAAGGAGAAACCGGGCAATTCTCCCCGAAATTTTCAATAAGATGTTTAGTTTTTAGATACAACAAGCTACCCCCACCCCCGAAACTATCAGCTGGTTGCGGCCCTGATGCAGTCCTTTTGTGTTATTTGTTTCGGAATGTGGAATTCAACTCTTTCAGTTGACCGAACGCCCTTCAATCGTGTTTGCCCCATCCGCTACTTCCTCCTCACAAATCTTGACGCAACTGTGTCGTTTGATGTCTTTTCTACAACGTTTTGCAATCCGCGTAGCTTGTCATGTTACGTTCCCACAATCACTGTAGACGAAGTGCACTTTGTTAGAATAAAGTCATCCATATTAGTGACGTTGCGTGTCTGTGGCGTGTGCGTCAAGTGTCGAAGGATCGCTGCGTTGTAATCGATTGAGCAAGATTTCGTTATTCCACGTACCTTGCGACAGACTGCGACCTGGACGTATCTCTCTACTCGGCCAGTGGTTCTAAACCTGTGGTAAATGTCATCTTCCAAGGCGGCAAATTTAATGAACTATAAATTGCAGCCCATGTAAAGTTTCAAAAAGTTTTATAAATCATTCCAAACTGCAAGAGTTTGTTAATATCGTTTTTTTTATAAATGGCTACCATTGAAATATTGGGGATAAATCTGGTAATCTTGTTCGATCAAAGGGTAAGATATATAAAAAAGGTTAAGAACCACCGCTCTAGGCCAACACATCGACAGCAGCCAGCGCTTACTTCCCGTAAACTTGCTCAAGTCTTCTAGTTTAGATAACTACTGCTCACTTAGTGATCGATGTCGATCACAGTGTGCGTTGCTTGCCTGACAACATCCCCACCGGGAGATGAGTTGCCGAGAAAACGGTGGTGGCCGGCCAAGCCGGTGCTTTGAAAACGTTTTCGTGACGTTGAAAATGAAAATTCAAGAAGGCCGGATGCCCCCGACGCCGGCCACAGTTTCGGCGCCGGGAGGACCTACTCCGCGTAAAATGAACGGCGACTTGTGGTGAGGTTCCTTCATGGTCGGATCTCGAACGACCTGTCGCTCGGTGGTGAGATTTCTATATTCAATCCAAGACCGTTTGCTCTTGCAACCGCATATGGTCGACAACCTGCGGAAGGTCACGCTAGCGTTTTTCAAATGACGATAAATCAACGTTCAAATGTCAATAAATCGGCATTTTTCAAATCTTTTGTTTCGCGGTCATTTGATATTCTCGTGCGTTTTGCACAGTTTCAACTGCAAGATGCTGGTAGCTTCCCAGCGTGTGTCCTCTGCAATTATGCGAGTGCGTTTTGCGTAAAGCCTAAAACTGCGGCTAAGTTCGAATGCATTACGCGTGTGCCGCGCACAGTCCCGGGATTATCTTTGCACACGCGGGATCCACAGCAAGCCACCGGTGTCTTACTTTTTTCTAATCTTCGGCCTGATCGTATGCGATTGTCAGGTCACATAATTAACTGCCAAGTGGAAGTTCCGTTTGACGTATCAAAATAGTGAACATACCTCCCGCGCTGATGATGAGATAGCGCATATTAGAATCGTCATGGGTATGTGCTAGTTCGCTATAGGTGTACGAGGCAAAGTACAAGAAATGTCAGAAGGCATTTCCGTTGAAAGTATATAACGAACTGAAAGCATAGGTTTGTGCGAAATTGTGCACTGTCTTTCTGAGGAGGATAGTTGATGACTTGAAATGAAATTCAAGCAAATCAAAGTTTTGGTACTTTCTAGAGCTAGGGTACACAAACTACGGCCGTGCACATATAATTTATAATAGAAGTTACGGTGGCCGTAAAATAGTAAACACTCTTTGCCTGCTGCAGTCGTCCTTAAATTTTTTAACCCTCAAGAACCCAAAGTCAAATTTTCGTCAATCTGGATACCACCACTTCTCAACAAAATCAAATAACAAAAAAAGTGTAAGAAATAAGATAGAACTGGTTGAGCAGTGAGGAAAAAGATACTAAGGCTGCATCACATTCATGTGTGTAAATTGTTATTAGATTTCTAGAACGAATGTAACGGAGTGTTAGTACCAAAAATTCAATGGAACAACACTAACAGTTAAACATTGTCACATTATTATTTCGTTCATGCGTATTGTGTGCAGTGCCACGTCAAAGATAATCTGGATAGAATCAAGTAATTAGAATGAGGTCTTTACTTCCCAACACTATTGAAAACCCCCAACATCGAATCTCAATACCCCCTGGGGGTATTGAGGCGAACTTTAAGAACCCCAGGTATACTGCATGCGTTTACTTAGCAGAAAAAACAGACGTGTGACNGTGGAAGCGGACTAGGCTAACTCTGTGGAAGCAGAACAGAAGCAATGCAAAAAAATGTTGAAATTCATATCAATAAACTTATCCTACTGCGGTCGGCAGTAGCAAAAACGTCTTGCACCTTGGTTCTAGAGGATCTCTGTGAAAAGCAGTGTGGGCGCTTTCAAAAATCTGGTCAATGCAAGGAAATGTACAAAAATACGATGTCCTTTTAAAAAATGTAGGCTATTTGTTCATATTACTGTTAATTGTTGTCCTGTTTTCGGAGAATAATTGAGTAATCGGTACAGATTATTGCCAATATTTTTACGCGAATATTTGGTTGTGAAATCAAACACAACTTGTAAAACGGTGGAAAAAAACACGCTCCCGTGGAGCTGAAACACACTTGCACAAGGCGGAAGTAATGGCACTGCAAAACGAGAAAATGATTTTGCTCTGCCAAACTTCCATCAAATTTGTTTTTCACGTTTGGAAACCCGGAAGCATAAAATTGCAGAGAAGACAAGCAAAAGTGCCACGGAGTTCAAACTCAAACATCCTGAAAGCTTATTTGCCTATATTTTGCCTATCTCGACCACAATCTTGTAAAATGAGTGAGCACACCTCATCAGGGGAAGATAGGCAAAACTGGTAAAAGTTTAACCATTACCAGTTTTGCCTATCTTCACCTGATGGGGTGTGCTCACTCATTTTACAAGATTGTGATCGAGCATATTTGAAACGTTGCCTCATTTCTAAAAATCAAGTAGGCTATTGTATCTACCGTTTTTCTGCAACGGAGATTATCCAGACAACAGAAAAGTCCAAGCACAATCGTGGAGCGTGCTTTTCACCAGAATACGTTCTGTTTTTGCTCTAGGTGCGGTTTAATTATGAGTGGTCATGACTGAGGGAGAGGCCCTGACGGATGTACTCTGCCGAGCCTTCGTCCTTAAGTTACCACACAATTAATCGTAGAGGATGGAGTCGTGGGCGCAAGGTTTCGTTGGTGTCTAACCCACATCTTACGCATTCTTCTACTCTACGTCGATGGGAGCAAAACAAAATTTCAACCGCAGATCTATTCCGTACAGGAAACGTGATTCTTGTTGTTTATGGTTTTTGTGGCGCGAAAGTGAGGAGCAGCTCCTGATGCTAATAATGTCGATAAAATCAAGTTAACCCGTAGTGCTGGAATGTGCTTTTGTTACGTGTTGTTTTCTTATTGCTGATCTACTGAGGAAATTTTTTTTTCGTTATATTTGTGTTTGCGAGAAATAAGCGTACATGCAAACTGGTTACCTTCTGGGCGCTGGAGACTCGCAGCTTTAACGTGTTTTGCTGGTGCTGACAGTGAAACATGCGTGAGGCATAGTCGTGAAGCATTCTGACTTTTATCAAACAAAGGAAATCATCTCTAAATCAAAAACCTATATCTCATGTCATAGTTTGCTGGCCAAATAATCTCAGACCGCTTTTCACTTCACACAGATATTCTCACACATCTTCTTGATCATTACATTTTTAAAAAGATAATAATCGAACAGCGGAACAAAATATTCAACCTTTCCCATTAGAATAAAGGAACAAAGTCGTAACTTACAAAATAACCCACTCGGGAAAAGGTGCTTCGCTCGTTTTTTTCCCATAGGTTATGCAGTAAATGCATGCTTTGACCAGGACTCCGTTTCACCCAAACGAAAATTAGCCTGACTGGGGTCATGTCATGACCTCGGTGTACCTGATGAATGTTGCATGAAACTTGACATTGAGCTGCAAGGGATGTCTGAGAATTACGTTTTCCGAGAATCGAGAGCATGAGGTCGTTGCGCAGGTCTTGCGTTGCTTGAATGATAGCATCAGGTTGATTTGAGGCAAGTTCACTCGCGTGCGAGGTAAGGAAGCGCCTGCTGTTCGTACAACACCTCCCCTTGCTATCTCTACGTCATATCGCTTACGCCTGTTCGACGAATCTTAATGGGTCACTGTCGCTTACTGAAGCGCCCACTGGGATCCGTAAAACCCGTTTCCACGCCCAAACCAAATTCACTGGGAGGGGCACACAACATGAGATACACTGATGTAAGGAAAACGATATGTTTCAGATAGTGCAGAGGTTTCGAGCTTGACTTTTTCAATGAAGTTCATGTCCATTTTTGGCTGTAAAAGCTGAGTTTCGCGCAGTCATTGGGTTGATACTCAAAGAAAGGTCATTTCATCACCCGTGCGCAATATTTTGTGATAAAATTGGCTTTGAAAGCTGTGCGTTTTTAGGGCGTGTCTACAGTAACGACAAACGTTACACAAGGTTGTGCGTTATTTTCGATAAAATCGGAAGGTGTAGCAAGCTTTCATCACTGTGATTTTAATTCAGCAACTACCAATCTTGTTTAGCGCTTGCGCTACGTAAGTTAAACGTTCAGTTGTTGGGTAAACTATATCTAAAGTGGTTGCATCACCGACTGTTCCATGATTCAATAACCGAAAACATAACTTCTAAAGAATTGTCCACACCCGAAGCATAACGAGCCTCACAGACCTGACGTTTTCGTAGCGTTCAATGGACGCCACAATTTCATTGCGTAATTGTGTTCAAAGACCTATTTTAGATATATATCAGGGGTGGTCAACTTGTCTTCGACTGGGATCGACTAGAAAATTTGTTGATAACTCGCGATCGACCAGTCGGTAATAAAGTCACAAGTACAAAATATCATAAAATGCAACGTTTTTCAGTTTTATGTACTTTCTAAAATATTGATTGAAAAATGAGCTTTTTAGGTATGTTGTCAATTCAATGTGAAATCAGGCGCGATCGACCAACTGAGACTCGGCGATCGACCGGTCGATCGCAATCGACGGGTTGGCCACCCCTGATACTTTGAAGACACTTCTCTCCTGGATTCACCGGTACATTGTGCAATAACTTTCAAAAATAACAATTTTAGACCTTCCGACTTTCCGAGAAGGATTGGGGTTCTTTGAAATTGCGGTTGACAACTTAAATGAGCTTCGTTTGCACATTTAGGCCCACAGGTGGCAGTGGCAAACACTTGCTAATGTTTGTAGGTAATGACTGCGTTTGTTTGTCATGTTTACCGCGATATTTTTTCAATGTTGTCGAACATATTTGTAATTCGTGTGTGTATCGCGGAAACGCGCCTGCTGTGGCATTACTTGGATGTTGAAGCGGTGGCCAGTTGTGTTGGTGAATGGATCCCACTATAGGAGGGTGTGCATGCTGTGTCTGATACAGGTATACGCCCCAAACTGAAGTGCACTGTACCCGTAGTTCGCGGAAGAATTTAGTGATACTCTTCGAAGGGTTAAAACTAACGAATCCACGATCCGTTTGAGAGACTTGAATGCACGCGTTGGAAAAATGAAGAGGTGTGAGTGATTGGAAGGGCGTAATTGGTCAACACGATGATACTGGCGCAAATGATAACGGAAGTCTCCTGCTGCAATTGTGCTGTACCAACGCGCTGTGCATCATGAACATTTTCTTCCAACACAGAGGCATGCACAAGTACACCTAGTGAAGAAGTTTGTGGTTCAACAGACACTCATTGATTTCTTCATAGTTTCAGCTGGCTTGTTCTGATCGGTGTTGGACGTTTTTGTCAAAACGGGAACAAAACCGTCGACTGTTTACCGCCTGGTGCTCTGCAACGTACGAAGAACAAACACGATTTACAAGAACGTGAAGGACCAGGAGGTCTTACTGAATAAAGTGGGAGGCCCAAGTGGGGAAGGATGTAAGGAAGCTCTTTGCAGACAGTGCATCGTCCTTGTTTCGAGAACTCCCGGAATGCACAGAAGATGCGGAGATGGAGTGGCAGCTGTAGCTTCATTTGCTCCTGGGGTATACGGACGGAAACGCTTCCGTATGGCGAATATTGGCAGAAAAACATGTAATGGAACCAGGGGGTGAAGGATGCCATTCGGGCAAAGAAACTAGCCTTCATGGTATGGTTCAAGAACAAAGCTGGTTCTTCACTGCATATTCGCAGTACGCTGAGACGCAAAAGTTCGCAGCAATCACGGTGATAAAATCCAAAATGCTGTTTTACGGTAATTTCTGACATAGACTAGATTCCAATAACTGTCAAGCCAACAAAATATTCTGACAAACCGCCCTGCGTCTTTGCGGCAAAGAATCTATTATTGCTAAATCAGTAGTTGCCAAACTGTTGTATGTGTACCACTGGTGGTACGCGAAGACCTTCAAGGTGGCACGCGAGTACACCAACTTCTATTTTTCTACACAAAAAGAATATCTTCACAGCCTTTAGGTTTTTACTTACCGGGTTCTGTTAATAACTTCCTGAATTTTTGCGCACATCCCTTATTGTTTCTTTAAAATGGTGATTATGATTTCTCGCAATCATTTTGTTCATTCCGGATTTGTGTCAAGTCTGGTTTGCCAAACTTTTGATCGAATGATATTTGGTAGAATGAGTTTACCTGCAACATGGTAAAACACAGCGACAGTAACCAGGAATGGTACGCGATCAGAAAAATCTTGGGAACCACTGTGCTGAATCCATCAAAGATCAAAATGGCATCTTACTAAGCAATGAGGAGTACATCCTTGGCAGATGGAGAGAGTATTTGAAATATCTTCCTAATCTTGTCACTGTCAGTCTCACACGATTGGACGCACAGGTGTTTTGTTACGGGGAGGAAAAATCCACCACTGCAGCCGAACGATCCAGGTTGTGATGAAATTCTATATCTGAAGTGCTCAAAGCCTGGAACAAAGAAGGAATTCTTCGGGCTGTATCCTGCATGTGAAGTAGTCTGGTGAAAGATTATGATCATCCCCATACACAAGAATGGAGACAGGAGAGTATGCATTAACTGCAGGGGCATCTCTCTCCTTAGCCTCCGTTGGAAAAAGTATGCAAAGTGCCTTGAGGATGCCGCGAAACAATTGAACCAAAGCTGGAGGATATCTAGTGCTGTTTTCGTCCTGGCCGTAGCACTACAGACCAAAATTTCACACTCCAACAAATTTTCGAGAAATCTTGCGAATATACCACAGATGTGTATGCATGTTTTGTCGACCTCGAGACAGCATTCCGCCGTTTCTTTCGGCAAAATCGTTGGGGAGTGTTGCGGGACTGTGTTGACGGCCGCGTGTTACTGGCCGTTATGTTATTGTTACCTGCTTACACGTCTGCGTCCGTGTCGGGTAGTTAATCAAAACCATTCACCATGTGTGTTGGACTCCGACAAGGTGTATGCTGTCACCACTCCTCTTCATAGTCTATTCAGGGGTCACCAACCTGGTGCCCGCAGGCACAAGGTCGCCCGCATGGATCACGTGGTAACCCTTGGGCTTTTTCTCAAACTAGCATTGACATTATCAGTGTTTTCACATGGATAAATATCATTAATTATATTAATTATAACATAATTAAAGACAAATTGAGCAACATTTCTATATCAAAAGCATGTTCCAAAAACTGGTGGTCCTTCGCATTAATCGATACCCAAAAAGTCGCTCTCAGTTTCAAAATGGTGGATGACTAGTGACCACTGGTCTATATGAATTGGATAAACAGTAACATCCGAGTCGACGAGCGTGTTACTGATGGAAGAAGCTGCAGGATCAGGCGTTTGTTATTTGAGGACGGCTTGGTGCTGCTTGCACTCTCTGAAAAGCGTCTTCAACATGCACTTGATCAGTTTATTGTTGCCTGCAACCAAGCCATAGGCGTAGCTAGGTGGCCCAGGGGGCCATTCTCCCCCAAACGCGTTAGCATATCTAGTCATTTTGCGCTTTGAGAAGCGACGTCTTTACCAAAAATATTGTTGCTCGTCTAAAGACAAACAGTTTTCCCCCTCAATTTTTGGCCCGCCCCAATATTTTGGACTGTCTACGCCACTGGACCAAGCGCAAACGAAATTAGCACAAAGGCCGAGGTATTATGTCTCTCCAGAAAACTAAGCCACTGGGCGCCCTGCAAGTAAGGGCGACAAAACATTACAGCAGGTAGAGAAGTTTAAGTACCTTGCGAGGGCATTTGGCATTCACGTGTGACGGAAGTCAGAACAATGAGCTTGATACGCGGATTGGCAAAGCAAACGTAGTTCTGCGTATAAGCTGCATGGCTTTGTAGTAACAGAGTGGGAGCTGAACACCGTAAAGCTTACAGTTTTTAAATTGGTCTTTGTTCCGATCCTTGCATATGGTCATAAGTTTTGGGTAATCAGAATTACAAGCGGCAGATATCGGAGCTCTGCAAACAGTTCACGGTGTGACACTTCGCGAAAAAGTGCGCAGTTGTGAGATTGCGAAATTCGTTTAACACTGAAGCAGAAACTTTCTTCGGGTTCTTTCTTTTCCGACGTCCAACTAAAGCTTCACTATGAAATAGACCTTAGCGAAGCTTGCAAAGAAAAGCTTCCTGTTCAGAGCGATCACTTGAAATCATGCAAACTTATAAATATATATACTATATAAGGCATTAACGAACATGAGGAAGATAATTCCCAATCACAGGACAGTTATCGATCTTTTTTTAACCACTGCGCATCCAGAGACAGGGAACGCTGAAGCTAGCTCGAATTTCAAAAACTGGAATTGAATTATTGTTTATTTCAATGTTAAACGTAGGTTGAACCAGCCACAAAAACACAAACCTGCCAACTTTCGGACTTCTTGCGATTGGTCAAGTTTTATTACTAAGGAACGCATCTGTAAGACCGGATAAATATTTATGAAAACGCCTGGTAAAATAGTTGATAAGTAAAATGTGGAACAGCAGCTTCAAACACTGTAGAAAATTTTACCTGGAGAAATATCTTTTTAAGGTTTTATTAGTTTTTATTGCAGCAAAGCAGCGAAGTCCACATTTTGCGGTCTTTTACCTGAATTACTGGTGTTAAAATGTCTTTAGTTATTTGGTAAAAATGCCTACATTTTGTAATACACCATAAGAAAATTAAAAACAGCTGGGTAGTAACTTTAATGTGTAATTTTTATAGGTTGCAACGAACAGCACTGCGTACTCGTAACAGAGAAAATGCATCGAAAGTAGAAAAGGCGATGATATACTGCATTAGTTCTAGGCTGCTCAGTGTGCCCACGTCTTTGCAACACTCAAAACAAACTTGGCAATCTGACAAAAAAGACACTCCCCGCAATCCTTGATGGAAATTACTGCAAAACAGCACAACAATATGTACTTCGCTGTGCTTCCAGCGTTGGTTGTTATAGCAACGGAGTCTATAACACCAGCTTGCAAATGAGCTTAACAATATTTAATCTCCTGGGTGGGGCTCTGAAAACGACTACTTTCCGCTGTTTTATTGATTTGGACTAAAATTAGCGTATGACCTATTGTTCACGCAGCCATGCTTTTGTTTACCTACAAACACAGACGTCACAGAAGGACAAAGCACCGGGGAAATCGTTAAGTAAAGTCAAACAAAACACGGTGGAAACCGTTACCAAAAAATATGCCTTCTCCAGCCCTATAAACTAACTTTTTTAAATTTGTTGGGATAGTTCACCATCATGCTCAGCCATTGCCTACAGATGGCTAACAAACCAGTAACTTGCTTACAGTTACAACAAAACTAAAACCTAGAACAAGTCTAGATACCACGACAAACTTCCCAAAAAACACCAAGGAAACGTATTTTTTGGTAATAAATGTAGGAAACCCTACGGTGCCAGAGGCCTTGAGGGCTGGGGTTTGGGAAGGTT
>JGI24021J15306_10012070_pt1 | contig 10728 bp, 7 predicted proteins | sample Ectturendosymbi1_FD_15306 | JGI IMG/M metagenome (IMG submission 15306) | reverse complement strand
GAAATTTCTGACCTATTATTTTTTGTCAGTTATTTTGCTTCTCAGAGTAAAGGAATAAAGTTTGGCGATTACTTTTTTGATGTGTGTTGTGTAAATTGAAACTTTCTGGTTAGATGTCAGATACCCACAACAAGCTACAGTACGGGGAATAAGTAAAACCAGTGAAAAATATTGGACTTAATCTTACACTTCAATTATTTTTCTTTTTCTAACTGTAACATAAACCCTAACCCGACACGCTTAACTAAACACCAAATCCTAAGCCATAATCATCAGTTTTCTCAGCGTATTTGCTATGTTGAATGTTGCTCTGTGCATGCCCATATGGCATGAAGTCAGAAATTTCGCAAGTCGGAAAAATAAAACGTTCTATTTAATCTGTTTTTATTGACCAGCATTGTACACAACGTGTGTGCTTGTATTGCGCACAATGTGTGCGTAGACTTCGTGTCTGCGGGCAAAAATACATTGTTATTATATGTGACCGTTTGCGAAAAAGTTGTACCACGGTTGAATAACCACGATAGCGTCATCGAATGAAATTTCATGAAAATTGCCCCCCCCTAAATGAAGACCTGGTTGCGCCCCTGGCTCTGTCTATAAATTACAGGACAAAACAGAACACGATTGATAAAAACTAGTGATTTCTAGTGTTTCACATTTCAATTTGTTGGTTGAAACTTTGTTTGAGGGTCTAAGCCCACAAGTCCCCACGTGGCGACGATTTTGGCCCCCCTGTGTGGCTAGGCGGTTAATTTGGTGATATTTATCTGATACGGATAATCGCATATTCCGTTTAAACACATACAAAAAATCTTGGCAAATTCGTTATGCGATTAACTGGATTCGTCTGTACTAACACTCGAAGGCACCGGAAAAGACTCCGAGAAATTTTTGAAAAACGCTGAAAACAAAATCCTACTAAAAATCAAAAGAATACTAAATACCGAAATACAGGCTAACAGGGGCCCCATCTTTTACATTTAGCCTGCCAGGGGGGGCGGCGCGCATTCCTGCCCCCCCGTCAGTTACGCCACTGAGTATCTTATCCGGGCAACATACAGACAATTGTTTTTCTTGATTGTTGAGTTGCTTGCGTCAGTGTTTTGCTTTTACTCAATCTGCAAAAGACAATGTTTATAGCAACCACTGATGTAAGTACTTCATACGAAATTGGTAATATCAACAAACGCAGTGAGAGCATAACCTCTACTATTGCTTTCTTTGTGGTTCTGCCACCAGTTTATTCCTATCGCGTTTCGTTTATAGTTTAATAGGCACCTCTATCTCAGGCAAATATCAAGACTTTGTCACAGTCCCATCTTCATTGGTTTCAGGTGCATTGGCACTGGCAAAAGGACTGGAGGTTAATGATACTCTAAGAACGCTTAAGATTGCAAACAATCCTCTTCGACCTGAAGGGACACTGGCGTTGGTTTCGGCCATACTGAAAAACGAAAAGTCGGCAATTGACAATCTCGATTTATCGGTAAGATTTTCACAATGTATAAAACTTTTTATTAAATGTAATCTTTCCAATGGATTTCACACATGTGGATGAATAAGTCGAGGGAAGATACACCAAAATGCATATCGGATTTATTCTTTATACACTTTTGCTTACACTGTGCTAGTTATTTTTGTGAATCCCGTAACGTAGGTATATGTGTTTGATCATTGAGTGTGTTGAAACACAAACCCAACCACAAATGCAGCAAAGAGAACCCATGGTTTCAGACACTTTTCACTCAAACCATCACTAAACGTTAAGTAATTGTAGTCACTGTGTCAGAAAGTGATAAACCGACAAAGAGCAAAGGAATGCCAGCGATACTCCACATCCAGTGATTATACTTTTTGATCGCTCCAAGCTACAGTAACTGCGTTTCTTATCAAATTGGTGCTTTTCAGCGTCATTGCTGTCTATCCCGACACACGCTGTTTTGCTGGTGAATGTCGGCGTGATTTTGATACGCGATAGTTGAACAGAATCTTTTACTTTACTGTTTCTTGTTGCCAGGTTCTGCAAATATATACTGAGTTCTCTGAGTTTCTTTAACTTTCTTCCAAACGCAAGATCTATTGGATTTGTGTAATATAATAATGAGCATATAACTAATTTTTTGTTACGAAACACATGTATATAAGCGTTGGCTAAAAGCTTGTCATTTCCTCATTTTCGTATAAGTATGCAAACATAAGCTCAATAAATTCTGGGAGGAAACGAGTTTCCTGAATAACTGCCGAACAAGCTTATAAAACAGTTTGTAATCATGTTAAGAATTCATATTATTTGAGCATCAAACAAGCATTCAAACTATCAAGTGAAGTTTATTTACCTTGCACGTTGGATCAAATTAATCATTCACATAAATATTATTTTTGAGCAATAAAATGTGTCCGAATGTCAATAGGACATGAAGTACAATGAAAACATTTTGCTCATTCGAACAATAAGACAAACAATGTTGACCTCGTTTAATATATTTTCCTGCAACTAGGAAATAAACTAAGAATTTTGAGCAGCTTCCAAATGAGAGGTGCAACTTTGGTCAATATGGATACAATTAAACTAAAGCGTTGATAGATTTAGGTAGCATATACAAGTGATGACGCAAAAGAGCCTTGTAATGTTGTACAAATCAAATTCCCCACGTTATGTCAGGTTTTTAAAATATAAGAAAATAAAGCATATCAACTTGTCGGAAATATATTTTGGAACGTTGCTAATAATAGGTTCTAAGTTGCGCTTGCCCGGGTGGAAAAACATTTTTTTAAATCTTACACCTGATAACAGTGCTGAAAAACCATTTGTGCTTCTTTTCATTATATTTCTTTTCTGCAAGTAGTTCTACAGCTGAATTTTTCAGAGTAACAAAAGCCGTAGCAAAACTGCTAGCTTTTGTTCAGAAACAGTGAAAAAAACATTTCACTCCACTGTTTCAGTCCATAAACGTGTGACTTGAAGAGATACTGATATTGATCCTAATTCTTATGGTTACCTTTTGTTCGCATCAACAATTTCGAGACATTCGTGTAAAAATTTGTAATTGGTGCTATAGAAAAGAAACATATTAGTTTAAGGAAAAATGAAAACTTCTTCGCCATGGTCCTTTTTCGTGCTTGCTGCGAAAAACGTTGGAAACATCAAATCGATCGTTTTATTGCGAAAATTAATTGAAAAAAACAAACGCATGTGTTGCTATTTATGCTCTGTATTAAGTTTGCACAACTTCATGCAATCGTTGGTATGACACAGCAGTACTTAAAGTTTAAGTGACATTGTTTTTCAAAAAACACATTGCTTTTGTCAAACAGTCAAAACATTATTACAGATATCAGCATAGGAACTTTAAATAACGCTTTTTTTCAGTTGTTAGAAAGGAACGCACCTTAATTTCGGGGTCTATTAAACTTTAGCATCCAAGGTAGCTAGGTCTGGATATTGGGGATTCAGCAAAGAAAAGTTGGAACAGTATTTTAAACTTAGCTTTTCTGGTAATTTATGTGTGATATGCTGATTCACAACCACTTCTGTTTGCATGATTTGGCCAGAAGTGCCATGCCCCTTCACCAGGGCCGGATTTAGCTGATACGAGGCCCTAAGCTTATCCACTTGCGGGGCCCCGTCTCTGTTACTAGGGAAAAATGGAAAAACGTTATCGATTTGCGCTAAGCCTAATGACGACATTGATGCTCTAAAAGTACGGTCAATAAATAATTTGTAAATTCTTACAAGAGTGCCCCACGATCACTGCGCTTGTTTCTACTTTCGACGCAAAAACGTTCAATGACACGGAATTGTGGAAATCATGCTTGGCTGGCGGGAACACGATTTTTAATTACCACAAGCGAAAAACCGAAAACCTCGCGGTTAAATTTTTGACAAAACACATGGCCTACGTTAAGTTTCACATCTCTTTCTTCTCTGTGCTCAACAGTAGCATCCAAAATATACAATTTTCTGAAAACCAAACACACGGCATATATGTGTGGCGGACTGGCTGCATAAATACGTTAATGCACAAGGGCGTGAAGAACACGTTGCGACTCGCTTACCCGCTTACCACGGCTGTACAAATCTCGCACACACGAGCAAAGCACGTCAAGTAAAACGCACCCAAATGGTTGCAACTAGGATCACGATTCGCGTGTTTGTTACTCTTTCAGACTGCAAAGAACCGAAGGCAACGACACCGCCTCGCGAAAGGATGTGAGGTTTAAACTTCCCTTATGCTGTCATTATTAAAATATGCATTAAGAAATAGAAAGCTACAATCATCGAATCAAGTATACGGCTGAACATAGCACAGTAAACAAAAGGTTTTGTGCTGGTCTTCTTCATAACAAAATCATCTAGGAATTTATTAATATCTCTTTGCTTAGTTTGCCACTTTTAATGCACCGATTGCCTGGTGTGGATAACCCCTCCTGGAACATTGTGACCCTTTAATTCATTTTTAATTTTTTTGAATCTTGAAAAAGACCTTTCTCCTGAGCAGTTAGTGACCATCAAGCTAAGAAATAAGGGTCCGCGTGGTTAGATATACCACGAACCACTGATCTAAGGCATCAGACCCAAACGCTGTTATTTTATTTTCTTGCTGTTTGCTTACTCTTTGTAATTTTGGCAAAGCGACTTTTGCTCGTTATTTCGGCTCATCAAAATCTTCTCTGATTTCCTTATAATGGGAGCAGTACAAACTTGCGCAAGTGCTCAATAGCAATCTGATTTCTGAATCACTTTGTTCAACAAAATTAAAAATGTAAAAAATCACATCTAAAAATACTGAACGAGCTTTACGTAATAGAAACGTCAACAAAGGTACTGTTTTGCTCAAGCTCATAAAAAGCAACTACGTTTTCATACAGTAGGATACTGCTAACCTTACACATATCTCTTATCTGCAGTGTAGGCCTAACCTAAGCTTTGACCAGGTGCATATCCATAGGCGTACGGGAAGGTATTTTACTGGAGTGGGCGGAAAAAAATTAGCCCTGAAAATAACATTTTGCCCTAAAAATAAAAAATTTTCCCTGAAACTAACTTTGTAGTTTAATCCGAATTGGGCTTGAAACCTTTTGTAAATCTGTTCTATATAGTTGAATTCGTTTATAACGACTTCGTATGTAACGTCAATTCGCCTATAACATTACATTTTATTCGGTCCCGATGGCGTCTTCTGCTGGACATGCATTTCAATTCGGCAATAACGTTCTTTATACAACCCCTAGAGTTGCCGTTATAGGCAAATTCTGTAGTTACCTTGCTTGTTAACTCAAGGGGGTGAAGTTCCTTGGGTGTTGTGTTCTACCTGACAAGAAACTTTACGGTAATTGCCTTATCCGGGCTGAATATACTGCATTGAAATTTTTTTTACCTTACCCTCAAAAACAGAATTTGCCCCGAAAATTTTCACTGTATTGAAATATTTTTGATCATTCAGGATTTTTGAGCAACTTGCGCTTGCCCTGAAAACAGAGTTTGCCGTGAAATTTTTCAAGACAGGGGGTTCGGCCGACCCCCGCCTCGTACGCCTATGTGCATATCAAACATGAACGGCCACAAGTTCTTTCGCGTGATCCACACGTAACAATCGACACGATTGACCAAACGCAGGACGCAGCCAACGTGCTTCGAGTGTTACGACATTACAGCCGGCATGCGGCTTGATCAACGGTCATATTGATATTCATGGAAACTCGTTGGAAGACCCTGGCGTTATCACTTCGAAGTCTGATTAGGTGAATAAAAGTAAATTTTATTAATAATTATAAAGTAAATTGTTGACGAATATTTATCGAACTGATCATACACCGGCAATTGTCTCTATGCGCACCACTAGCACAGTTTGCTGCATGCCCCCTTGGATTATGACGCTCTAGGCTTAAGCCTATTTGGTTAACCCGGTCCTTCACACAAACCTTAATTAATGCAGGCTATTCGAGTTCTAACATTTGCAAAATGGCAAACACTTTACGCTGTTACGTTACGTCGTCGCCATTATTGAAAATTACTTTACATCTAAACACCGTGTGTAAAAACGCCCAAAAGTGCCAGCGAGTTTGTTTTATCTTTGTTAAATTAACAACTTCGATCCAAGACATCGAACCTTCATCTGCAGGGAATTCGAGTCACCGAAGAGTTCCAGGAACTCGCTGAGAAACTGAAACAACGCGCTGCTGTGTCTGGAGGAAGCAAAACCTCATTCAATGTAGCGACCGGACGTGGTGTTCCTAAACTAATGGCTACGAAAGAATCTCTTGAAACACCTGCAAAAATGGACCCGATGCTTATTCTGCAGGTTTATATGAGTCTTCTAAGCTGCAATTATTAAACTTTGCAAGCAGCTCAGCTACAATTTCTCATTATGAACAGTACTGCCACAAAATCGAAAACATTATTTTATTCGATGTTTCGACTTGGCCATCTTCAGGAAAAAATAATACAATGCACCACTGACACAGATATAGTAGCAAGATATACTTGCTATAGNAGCAAGTTTCATATTACTGCCTTGAAAGAGAAGTGCAATGCTAGCATCAACAGTACGCCACTATGAAAAGTTTTTATTTCTTCAGTCTATTTAGTGTTCACAGCAGAAACCCTATATTGAACTCNGAATAANTTCTGTTGTTCGCTTTTCATTCAAAAAAGTAATTCCATGAAAGAACGAAAACAGTGGAACATATTTTGAGGCTGTTTGCTTNGCTCCTAGCTGTTCGGCCAAAGGAAGCTTCCAATGGTTTTTACACCAACGGGAATGTTNTGCGTTTGACTGTTGAGCTTGCACGCTTCTGTTAGTTCTGTGTAAACGTGCGGCGCTTACAATAAAAGTTGATTTTGTAGAGACAACAAGTAAGAGTAAATATAATGCATTTTAATTGACTATAGCCTTGTTTTCTGTTCAACTGTCATATGTTTTTGGATTTACTTTCATAAAATTGCGCTTTTGCTAGTAAAAGATTTTATAAAAATTCCAAGAGTTTTAGATAGCGTTTTGATTGTGTTTTAGTCGTTATATAATTAACCTCAATTTTTCATTAAAGCGTCCAATTAAATTCGACTTAAAAGGAACAATTTTCTTTTTGCATACATTTAAAAATGCTTATAATTTTCATGATAATTTACGTTAGTACGTTGTACATGTGATTCAACATTTCAGAAAAGGTAATACGTTGTGGGTTTTGCGCCTCATCTAATGCACTGTATTTGCAGAAATTTCTCGAAGATAATCGTTTGCGGTTAATCGACTTGTTTCGAAAATTTGACAAAAATCTTAGCTGGAAAATTTCGCCCGAAGAGTTTAAGAAAGGAATTTCAGATGCTCAGATTCCATTCACGAAATCTCATCTCAAATTGCTCATGGACAGTCTTGATTTGGATGCAGACGGTCTGGTGAATTACAGGTGATCTGTTATTATCACTTCAATTCTTTTTCCTTCTGGTTCAGAACAAAGCCGACTCATTCTTGCAATCGCGGTATGCCGAGACGAGAAGCTCTGCATCCCTCACGGTGAAAAGGCCAAAATGCTATCTTGGGGGGATTTCGGACATAAACTAGATTCCAATTAATTACTGGCAAGCCAAAAAAGTGTTCTGGCAGACAATCCGGCGTCTTCGCGGCAAAAGATCTCATACTGTTAGATCCATCAAAGACCAAAATGGCGTCTTACTCAACAATGACAAGGACATCATTGCCAGGTGGATAGAGTATTTCAAAGATCTTTTAAACCCATTCACTATCAGACCACCGGCCACACACGAGGTACATTTGGGGGAAGAAAATACCATCACTGTAGTTGAAGTCCTCCTGGCTGTCTAAACACTGAAGGCTGCGATGAAATCCGACCTGAAGTTGTGAGTGTCAAATGGCCTGGTTTTCTCGAAAGAAACCGAAAGGTTGGCAAACTGGGGTGATCATCCCCATGCACAAGTAAGGAGACAAGAGTGAATGCACCAACTAATGGGGCATCTCTCTCCGTAGCCTCTCTGAAAAAGTACAGTACATACAAAAAAAGTACAGTACATATTTCACAGAATCTTGCTTTGAAAAAAGATGCTGTGAAACAATTGAACCACAACCAGTGCGGTTTTCATTACAAGAATTGGTAAAGCAAAGCAAATATCTGCATGAGCTTTGTCGCTCTGTGGTGACAAAACTGGAATTTTCAAATACGGCAGAGCTTTCAGTTTTTGAATTGATTTTTGTTCCGATCCTCACTTACGCTCATGAATCTTGGGTTATGACTGAAAAAATATCTCAAATACAAGCGGTAGAGAAGGGATTTTTGCGAAGTGTTCACAGTGTGACACAGCTGTTAAATTCGTAAAGCCCTGCGAACAAAGTTCGCAGCTGTGAAATGCGTGAAGCCCTGAATGTGGAGCAACTTATCATCCGAATAGAGATCCCAGCTACGTTGTTTCGGCCATTTGTCCAGAATATCCCAAGGGAGATTGGCGAGACAAGTTCTGCTGGCTCCACCCACGGCAAAGGAGCCCAGGCGAGTTCGCCCAAGGAGCAGTTGAAGTAACTACATCTCTGCCTTGCTTGGCCTCGCCTTGGTGTGGAGCCAGCAGAATTATCTGATATTGCTGATGACGGTGAGGTATATCGAGCCCTACTAGGGATACTGCCCCCGCGACCCATCCCCAGACGAAAAAGAGGCCCGAAAATTATCTTAGTTGTATGCAGGGTCGGATTTACCTATAGGCTTAAGCCTAGGGCCTCAAGATCCAAAGGGGCCCCCAGGAAACTGTGGTACACATAGATTTAATTGCTGGTATATGATCAAATCGATAAATATTCGTCAAAATTATATGTCTTAATAATTCATGAAATTTAGTTTTATTCACCTAATCAGATTCCGTGTTGATAGCGCCAGGGTCTTTCAACGAGTGTATGTGGATCTCAGCACGACCGTTGGTCAAGCCGTATGCCGAGTCACCGACTATTGTGTCCAGGTCTCTCATCCAGTAATTTCTGATACACTTAGATTGCAGATGAAAAAACAACGTTTCTCTGCCAAAAAAACGGAAATTTTAATTTGTAAAAAGAGAACGGATGAAAATACCTGAGGTAAAACAGTGATTAAAATCAAAGTTCCTCTTCCAAATTTTCGTCCGTAGCGTGAACATGTAATATTTGGATCCCATTGCTCAAGACATTTTATGTAGCGCTGGTGACATATTCTTTAATGACATTTATCAGTAATTCAGGTTTAGGTATCCATTTTTATAGCTGCTTTTGACAATACTTATTTTGATAACAATTTTTCTAAAGTCTCGGTTTTAGCAAATTTGTATTTGTTTTAATATGATTAGCAAGTGAAAATGTTCTTTCTAGTGATGCAATAGACGGGCAAAACCATAAATCTGGTCATTAAATCATAAAATATTCCGAACTCCTGGTTATCTAAGCCGTCTGTGATGTTACGCAGGAATACCAGAAATCAGGGATAAATTTATTGGACAACGACATATTTAAATTATCGGTATATCCTCCAGTTGCTCTTCAGGTACAAGGTGGGGAAATGTAAGATCACATTTGCTACTGAACTTGGATCTTTTATGCGATCTTGATTTGCAACGGAATCTAAGATACCNAAGCTGGCTATGAATCTTTCCTGCAATGGAAATCGTTTTTTCATTTTGCATGCATAGGGTAGCCAAAATGTTTAANCATTCATTCTTAAAANATTGTTTCATCAATATTCAATTCCGTCAATTGGCATCTGAGACAATGACCTTTTACGTAGTTCACCCAACTGTAAATCTTTCAATTGTTTATGTAGCCGTTTGTTACTTATTCATGTTACTTTTGCTGTACATACAACTGCATTACTGACTTTACCGGATCGCAAGCAACCTTCAGCCTTTGATATCGATGCTGGTGTGAGGGTGCAACATTGACTGAACATGCTTTGTTTCACCGAGATAAGTACTTTTTATCCTGTTGATCGCATACGAACACTGCAGTGACCGGAAGAGCTATTAGATTTACTGTAGTTAATTCCCAAATTCATATTCTAAACAAACAGATTTAACGGGACTTTTCATAATTAAACCTAGACAGTCAGATGCACTAGAAAAAAAACAGATCTGAGTGGAAAAAACAGCAATGGGAGCCCTGACTGAGTCGATATACTCAAAGCACGTTGGCTGCTTTCTCTCTTTGCTGAATCGTACCGACTGCTATGTGTGAATCAGGCAAAAGAACTTGTAGCTGTTCGTGTTTGAAATGCACTTTATGGAAGCTTAAGGTTGTGCTGCAGATAGAGCTATGTGTAGGACTATAGCAGCATTATCCTACAATAAACACGTAGCTGCTTCTTCTGAGCAATACTGTAGTTTTGTTAGCGTTCCTATTACGTAAAGCTCGTTTGGTACTTTTAAATGTGATTTTTTCCATTTTAATTTTTTTCAAAGTCATTCAGAAATCAGATTGCTATTGAGTACTTGCGCAAGTTTGTACAACTCCCATGCTAAGCTAATGCGAAAAGATCTCAATGAGTTTGAATAGCAAGCAAAAGTCACTTTGCCAACTGGCAACCACAGAACTCTACCCAAAAAGACAAAGAAAGGGGGAAACAACAGAAAATGACAAAATCACGTTTGGGTCTGATGATACTTTCGTGGTTTTTAGTTTATCCAACCACGTGGACCCTTACTTCTTAGCTTGATGATCACTAACTGCTCAGGAGAAAGTTTTTTTCAAGATTCAGAAT
>JGI24021J15306_10012068_pt1 | contig 10729 bp, 8 predicted proteins | sample Ectturendosymbi1_FD_15306 | JGI IMG/M metagenome (IMG submission 15306) | reverse complement strand
AAGAAGTTAGAACAGGATGGATGTTTTAATTACGGTACCAAAATAAAGAAGTACATTGATTCGTGGCATTTAAAAATACACTCTTCAAGTAGAAGAATGGTAGAAGAAAAACGCTTGAATTAACTCTTTCGTTGAGCACTGAAGCGCATAAAGGTGTTTGGACTTTTCCTCGGCGTTTACATTTAAATATTTTGTCCGCTTTCCCCTGAAAAAGTCATGACGATTCTTCCTGGTATCGGTAACGTAGCAAGGTTTCCAAAGATCATGAAAAATAAATTTTTTTGGGATGTTTTGCCATGAGTGCAAGTTCTCTCTCTCTGTCTTGTAATAGGCACTGGGCCCCATTTTAAGTTAAAAACCGCAATCGCTAGCTCGGTAAAAAGCTCACAAGAAATCATCCGAAAAGGCGCAGCAATTGCGATAACAGCAGAGTGACACTTAACATACCTCCACAACTCACGAACAACAAAGTTGTATTGCTGAGCGATGGCACGTTTTGATTTGGTAATGGCATGAAAGTTTGGCAAGGGTCGCAAGGACGCCATCATGAAAAATTGAAATGCATGCACTAGTTGTCTCCGTGATCAAAGAACTCATCGCTGGTTCAACCTCCTATCAGCAACGATCAGACAATTTTAGCTCCATTGAGGTTATTATTAAACATCTGGGAGGTGTTTTGTGCGCTTTGACGTCATTTCCTAAATAAAGGATTAAAAAAGGGCCGCTTGTACTCTGATCTTCGGCATCTGTACCCATCCCTGATCGGATTTTAAGACAAAAATGTTTGCTTATTTTGTCACGCTCAAATCGTAATGCAATTTCTCTTTCATTCTTACGTCACAAAGATAGCATCAACGAACCGAAGACGTCACAACCGCTCTCGTTCTCCGCGTGCACTGCGGTTTTCACCTGAAGTTTGGTAATCATGCCCAGTACTTCAAAAATGATGTCCTATTCTATGGGTTTATTCTTCACTGTGGCCAGTAGTGTGATAAATGTGCCCAAATTATCGTTCGTTTTGCCGGTTCAGTAAATTTTTTTCTGGCTTCTACCGGTGGTTTTAATAGATTTCAACCTGACACACTCCTACTTAGATAGCAATAGAAAAGCAATAAAGCGTATGAAAGGACGAAAACCTTAAAATCAATAACGAATAATGCTTCAAACAAGATACATGTATGTGCGAAACGCTTCTATTTGTGTAATACTTGCTAGGAAATACTGCTGTAGTAGCTGGCACGTGCTTTTTTCAGTTTTATTCTCTTTTAGAGGATTGCTGGCGTGTGTGTACGTGCGCCTCCTCAGTTCTGGATGGTGTGTAAATGCTTTCCGTATTTCGTGTGTGTTACTAACAACTTATATGACATAGACCTAGACTCTTAGATAAAGATGAATACAAGCAAAATGAGACACGCATGACTGAACAATACCGACGACTTACAAATATCGTCTCGTATTGTATTAAAAGAACAACGTGGTTATATTTTGTACAAATCATGTCGCGGGACTGATTTCTGCGATTGATTAATCATGTTCCGGGAAAAGTTTTGCTTTAAGAATATTATTGAACGTTTAAATGAACCATTTGTTTGTGTAAAGTGCGTCCGTTGGCCAAGTTCATGTTTAAAAAGCTTGCTTATGCAGGTATATGTAGTTCGCTTTGAATTGCACGATGTGCGAAATGAAGAGCTTTTCGTGCTTCGAAACACATTTTTGTTCCGCCAAACGACTGGGTTCATTTGAGTCCGAACGACCCGTATGTGTTGGGGTGAAATTGCAGTTTAAAGCGAACCACCAGAGCCGTATCAGCCGCACTCCATACACCCCATTGGGGGGGCACGCTGTCACAGGGGGCCCAAAATTCCAGTCCGTCACCACTTAGCACCCGAGAGAAAGCTTCGATCCCCGAATTGGAATATGAAGCACTAGAAACCAGTGAAGTCAGGGGGCACTTTGAAAGAAAAGTGCATTGCAGTTGTTTTGGGCCCCTTTGAAAGCAAGGGATTTTCACATTACAACTATTGGGGACCCTTTTGAAAGCAAAGCAGCCCAATTATACATTGCAGTTTCTATTGGGCCCCATTTGAAAGCAAGGTAGGCTACTTTGCACATTACAGTTGCAAAGAGGGCCCGAGGCAAGTGCCTCGCTTCCCTTCCCTTAAACACACCATTGTACCATTGTATAAGCCTGATAAAGATCTTATATGAGAATATGAAACCGATTGAACACCCTCTGCTTCATCCGATAAGCGTAGTTTCTCACCTGTTGTGCGCATGTAAACACTGTAATGTAAAGTTATCTTCAAATTATTGAATACATTGACGTTGTTGATGAGTTTACCACTTTAAAAAACACAGATATCACGCAATTTTTCATAATAACCTAGACACACAGGTCGACTAAAAAAATAGACCTGGCTGGAAAAAACCCTCAGTGGGAGCCCTGGTCACATGCGGCAAAACGCCTACTCCGTAACTTGAAGTGAACACTTGAAGATTTATTGCCGTGTTGTTGTTACGCAATAAAGACCAAGAGTACAACAAACGGCTAGCAAGTTTCGCAACCTGCCTCTGCAGCAAAGGAGCGAACTGCGCACTTACGCTAAGCCTGTCGGGGGCTTCGCGGTCACCACTTTGCCGTGATGGGCCTCGCGTTCATTTAACCGCCCGTGCCTACATGCCTAGTTGTATAGGTCCAGAAGTTAGATTTCCACTTGATCAACGCATTTTGTGTAGTGATTGTTGTAAAGTAAAGAAACGTAAGCTACTATGTCTATCCCTCTTCTCTTTGTACTGCATAGCAACAAGATACCTTTGGTGCTTACGACCAAAGTTACACATTTGGGCAGACAGCCAGATAGAGTTAATTGTGTAGTTAGATGTCTATTTTGTGGGGTGTCCCAAAACAGAGTAGTGCAGTCAGTGGCGTAACTAGAGGTTTGATCCAGGGGGACAAAGCTTAGTTGAAGGGGGACCACTAGCCAAAACTCAGAAAAAAGTTAAGTAATGATAGTGAATCTCTGGATGTCGTGGATGTCTATACTAGCTAAAAAAAAACGAAAACACACCGAAAAACGTAAAAAAAAACAACCCAAAGAAAACCAAATATCAAAATGCCAACTAGAGGGCTGGCTTGCCCCCTGTCATTTGCGCCACTGAGTGCAGTTAGTGGGTTATGGATGCTAACCATTGAGTGCACGTAGGCCTTAGTCTACATTTGTTAACATTTATAGGCGAATTGAGGTACAAAATATTATTAATTTAAATATGTGCCATGCACATGCACATGTAGATTCACAGTCCAGACATCAGCAAGGTTTATGCATGCGTATTTCGGCCAGTAAAAAGCCCAAATCGCGCGCTTTATTATCATATTTCACTAAAGCTCATGGTATAATTTATCAGTTTGCGATAATGAAGGAAAACGTTCATCGCGGCGCACATGCTTTGACCGGCCTCATGTTTGCTCCTTCGGTAATAATGTTTTGATAACTGAACGATAAGATTGATTCTGATTTCTTGCAAATTTTTTTACATTTGCATTTCATCACTACATCTCCAAATGATCGTCGTCACTTAAATGACAATGATTCACGACCCAACTCCTTTTGTTAAACTGGTTCAAAAAAATTTGGTTGGAAACTGCTCGCCTATTATGGGTATTTGCGGGAAAATATTTAAAATTGATTTGCACAATCTGCAAATGCTGTTCATGTTGTGAATTAAAAATATATTTTCAGAATGTCTAGCCCCCCTGCACAAACATGAAGGTCCCCAGTGGAAGACTTTTTGGCGACGGTTCTGCCCAGGCCCGCAGATACGGAGGCATTCCGGGGCAGTTAACCCCAAATCTTTTTTGTGCTCTCCCAAATTTTGTTGCGCTCAGAATAATTTGTTTTAAACAGATGATAAAAATTAAAATCATTCCCCCATAAAAATGTATTTTGCCCCCCAAACCTCAAAACCTGGCTACGGGCCTGGTTCTGCCAAAATTGTGTCTGCATTTATAATATTTTGTTTTGAAGTCCATTCGGCCTCGAGATGTAACCTTTTTTTATCAATCACCATTAGGGGGGCCCTTGGAAGCATTTTGGGGGGTGGCAGAGTTGGGCTGATACGGCACTGCGAACCACTTCCGCGTTTGGAGCATTGAACAGTTTGTATTTTGGAGATTATCAGCGGTTCAATTTTCGTAATTGAGGTCTAGTTCGAGAAGTAAAGGCAACGGAGAGCAGTGAAACCAAATCGTGTGACTAAAGTTTCGAGTTTTACAATTTTGGACTATTTCGATGGCTGACTTGCCATCCTGCTGTTCACAGCGTTTTTAACGTGTTTCGGTCGACGTCCTATCAGTGGTTTTCAGGCCCGATGCCACGAGGGGCATTCGGGAGCAGTGCCCCCCAAATTTCTTTTGTTCCCCCCAAATTTTGTTGTTCCCAGAAAAATCTGTTTTAAATATACACAATAAAAACAAAAATCTTTCCTCCCTGAAATTGTATTTTCCTCCCAGACCTTAAAACAGCTATGTCCAACCCAAAGGCTTACTGAGCCAAAAATTATGCCACTATCTTAACCAGGGCCGCACATTGAATGACATATTTAATGAGGGGCCCACATTGAATGGCTTATTTGATCTTAGCAAACTAAATTCAGCTTAAGCTAATGTATTGAAAGCGTTCGAATCCTAACTGCAATGGTAACGTACGTGATAAAGTGGCACTGAAGACCACCTGCATCAAAAATATCAAATTCAAGATTATCAAAATAAGTACAGGTTGTCAGTACATAGGATATTTTTCCTACAGCGAAAACCTAAACTGGGCCANATGCGGCCCGCGGGTTGGACATTGCTGCCTTAAAAGCTGACTACAGGCCTGGTGGCTTTGCATTGCGNTTTCAGCCAATTCGCCCTGAATGCATCGTTGCGTAACTTGGTNGTTTCATTCGCTGTTCCTGTTTGTCATTTTTTTTATCATTTTTTCACAGGCGTGTTTAGAATCGAAAGGCCAGTGCGTGGTGGCCGTAGACGGTTTCTACGTCGAGTCCGGAATCTGCTTCGTTCTTGGCGTCGCATGGTTGTTGTGCAAATCGCGCGCGACTCGTCGATTGCAAGAGCTACCCGCAGAACGCTGGAAATGTCCAACCTAGCTTTCGCTGCTGCTAGTGTTTGTTTTGTAGCCAATGGAGATAGATTTTTTGGAAGGCAAAGAGTGAAAAAGCGTACGATTTGGCGTGCAATCATCACGTCGGTTTGTTTCTATTGCAGTTGTTTGCGTCACAGTGTCCGTAAGATTTGTTGCTGCTTAGCACGACTTTCGATTTTCTCATGACGCGTTATCGTTTGCTCTGACTTGCGAACCGCTCAAGTATTTTGTAAAGTTTTGAAGTCAGTCATATGGTGTCTGCACCTTTCAGAAGCCTGTGTGCTTCGTCGACGTTGACAACCCGGCGTCGTGAGCGTTAAGTGGGACTAGCAGCCATTTAGGGCGTAACAGTTGGCTCTGACACCGTTTGTGAACCCTTCTATTCGACATTGGAAGAGAAGCATCTCACTTGAATAGGAATGCTGTAAGATTAAGAAAAGCTTTCCACTTCTTTCCCTCCATGGTATATTGATGCGTATTCATATGATCGAATGTCCAACAGCAAAAACCCTCGACATTTGCAATGATAGGAAAATTGTGGACTTATTTATGCAATATTACGATAACAATAGAACGTGATTGTCAAATACGACCCTGGTTTCAAGCAGGGCGGATCCAGCCCATAAGGTTAGGTGGGGGCGATTTCAGTAATATCTGGTGGTCAAGTCTCAACAACTTCGCCACTGTAAGAGAGATGAAGCATACTTCACAACATTGCTGTGGCAAAATAATGTACGGTAAAATGGCCGTGTATCGCGAATGNTGTTTTCCGAATTGTACAAAATCGTGGTGAAAGGGCGATCGAACCCCCTGAATCCGCCCCTGGTTTCAGGTAACTAGTCTCCACCCAGGTGACTTAGTTCAATTCGTAATAAGAAATTGATTTCACGTAACACTACGCATCCTCAAGTTTGAATCATCGCAAAGCGAAGAAAGCAGAGCCTAGCCGACTGATTCCTCGAAAGCTTGCAGCAAACCTAAAGCTTATTAATGTCGGCGGCCCTGGTTTATTGCCTTTTCGACATTACTTCTTAATTTATGAATTAACCTGATGGTGTTTCTCTATATTGCTTGCTACTACCTGATTAGAAGAAAAGCAACTAGTTTTATTCCAGGTTATGGGGGTTTGGGTGATGTAGTTTGCAAGCTTTCAATAACCGCTCTTGTCAAGTGTGGTAAGGTACAGGCAGCGATAGAAATGTCCTCGATTTTAAACTTCTGATGGAAATTGCTGGAAATACGTCCTGGTGTTGACCTTCCGAGGGTATAGTTGTTGTTTGTACCCAGAGGCGTAACGAGGGGGGCACAATTCCCCGGTCGCCGAATCACTAAGGAGGCCGCTGAAAAGTCTCAACAATGTCGCATTCTTCATTCAATACAGTACATTTGCTTCCGAAATATCTCAGGTTCGAACATGGGGGCGCCAAACTTGCTTCTTGCCCCGGGCGCCATCTAACCTCGTTACGCCCCTGGTTGTACCGGCTCTGCATTGCCTCAGAAACATCTTAAGCCTATTTGAAACCGTCACTGCTGTACGGCGACTTTTGCACTGATTATCATATCACGCGAGTTCGTTGTGCTTCTGAAATATACCTCTCGAGGAATTTGCAATGCAACGCAGTTTTGCACTGTAGGGCAGTCTTGAATTCGTTTATTGCTTGCCGGGTTGGCCGAGCTGAGAGGTAAAAAGACCAAAGTAGGTTAGAATGCTTCTTGAATGTATATTAAAAACAAGCGCGTCACCAAGATATGACGGGTCGGCCGGGCAAAAAACATGACGGGGTACAAACAAAGAAAGTTTACCACAATTGCTAGCAGGGAGGCACCAATTGTAAATGGGTGGGCTACTGGGCTCCCACTGGCGACTACCATGGTTGAAAAGTTCTCATTTGCTAATACGAAAATGTACTTGCTCAGGTTTTAAAGGTACGGGCAACCAGCTTTTGATTTGAATTCCATATTTTATAAGTCTCTATTGTATTGTGCAGGGGTCATGCGTATTGTAATTGTATTGTGTAACGTCTTCACTCCCACACGCAAAGCGCTAGACTTTTAACATGCATCGCAGTAAAGAGAAAAAAACACATACACGAAAGAAGACGATGATATATACATTGCGGTAGTATAGAGTATACGCTTGATAGCGCTAATGCATTTACTGTACTTTGATGAGATGCAAGCTTTTAAGACACACGCATGAATGACGCCATCATAATTATTATATTGAAGAACTACAATGACTTATAAGTACATCGATGTATAGANTGCATGAGGGAGGGAGTTCGATGTATAGAATGCATGAGGGAGTTGGAGGCTGCGAACCTCCCAANGACGAAGCTATTGAAATTAATGCCCTATTGCTCACGACTACACATTGCGTTTTTTAACAATTTCCAAATAAGAGTATTCCCTCCATTGAAAAAACTGATAATTTTTTTATTACTTTGCGAGCATGAATGAAAATGACTGAAGCTTCAATCACGAAAAAAATTGCTTTAATCGGGCTGGGGGATATGAGAAGTTGATATATTTGTGTCAATGCAGTTGAGTAACCGGCTCGAAATTTTGGGAGGGGCCAAATATTTTGACATGAAGCGAACTTTATTTGGTTTGGGACACCGCCTCTCGAAACAAAACGACAAGGTATGCTGGAAATTTGGGGGGAATGACCACATTTATAGCGGGTCGGAATACCTCCAAGTAGTACCTGCTGATATCGCAAACGTTACTGTGCAAAAGGCGCGTTTGTCCAACGGTACGATTTGGGCAGCTGCTACCATGAAATGCGCAAAATTCAGCAAATCGTTGCGCGCGTCAACAAGGACCACGATCGGGCTTTAGACAGAGAGGCAAGTTCGTAAATCCGACCTCAGAAGCATACGACCAGGTCTCTCGTGAAAAGCTTTGGGAAGTGTTGCGGGACTACAGTGTTGACGCCCGCTAGTTACTGGCGGTTCTGCTCAGAAGTTTGTGTCCGTGTCGGGGGAGTTAAATCACTACCGTTCACTGTTGGTGTTGGACCGCTAACATCTTCTCTATCGAGTCTTCTTAAGCATGCTCTCGATCAGTTTTCTGCTGCGTGCAACCGAGCGGAAATGAAAACCAGCTCTGCGTATGGTCATGACTATTGGGTATGGAATGAAAAATATTATCTCAAGTGCAAGCGGCAGAGATGGAACTTTTGCGAAGAGTCCACGGTGTGACACTTCGCGACAGAGCGCAGCCGTGAAATTCGCACAGCCCTGAATGTTGAACCACTTCTCCAAATCGAGAGATTCCAGCTACTTTGGTCTGCCATGTGTCCGGAACGCCCCACGAAAGACTGGCGAGGTATGGCCTGCAACGGCCCAGAGGTCGTTCAATTACCAGGTGGAGTTAGGCCCGTGTACAGCCAGGTTTTAAGGCTTAGTGGGGCAATATTTTTGTTTTTATTATATGTTTTAATAAAAAATGTTCTGGGCGCAACTAAAATTGGGAGGCACAAAAAATTAGGGGGCATTGCCCCCGAATACATCCCCGTGGTTACGGGTCTGGGTGAAATGACTACATCTCCGGCCTTGCTTGGTCCCGTCTTGGTGTGAAGCCAGCCGAATTACCGTATTTACTCGATTGTAAGCTGCACTTCACCACAGGTTACCTAAACCTCTGAGATACTTTCGAGTATAGCATGCTTCGTGTTTGATTACCAACCCTGGTACTTTACACCACTACAACTGCCTTTTGTTTATGGTAATCCCGCCTGTGACGGATGTGCGCAGCATGATGCTGAAGAGAGGAAAAATAATGCAACAAGACGGTTTGGTCAACAAAAATTATCCAAGGAAAAACTGGGCGTCTTCTGGACATTTTTATAAGCTAAAGAAAAAACTGTAAGTCGCCCTTGATTGTAAGCCACACGAGACGATGAAAAAAACTTTAAGCCGCTGCTTACAATCGAGTAAACACGGTATCTGAAATTTGTCTATGGAAAGAAATCCTTTCTCAGCAAAGAATCAGACACTTTAAGATGTTACAGAGTAGGCTATATATTTCGCCTACGATGTAGGCATCATCAGCCCTTATTAAAATAGAATCTCAAGATAATACGACGCAATTCGTAACTGAAATTTCTGTTAACTGTAAGGTATTCCAAGTCCTCCTAGGGTTGCTGCACCCGCGATCCTCTCGAAAGGAAAAGCGGGCATGAATGTGAATGCATAAAATATGACATGTTGGCTATTGTATGAAGGTGCAAATATACACTGCGAGAAATGCGCTGAGAATATTTCAGAATAAAGAAATGAAAATGTTTGAAGGACTTGTTTCTTTTCTGTGATATTTTTCTGGATTTCTCCTAGTCCAAAATCCTGGACATTGTGGGCAGAGTTTCACTTCGTTTTTATGTTTTAGGCTTAATAAAAATTTTCATGAAGTCCTAACATCTGGGAAAAATTTCACGGAGTGTATGCAAGGGATAACCGAAGCTCTCGAGTTACAGCCCAAAATTCTGAGTAAATTTGTGCAACATTCTGTTCCAGTTTGTTTTTTCCGAGTTTTCTTTACCAGCTTGAATTATTTACTGGGCATATGTCCTCCTATAACCAGGCCTGTAACCAGCTTGGGACACCAGGGGGGTAAAGAGTTTTCCTAGAGGGGCCCGCAATTTTAGATTATGTCCAATAATTTTAAACTACAGTATGGCCAACACATTTTACTAGGGGGGCGAAGAGTTTTCAAGGGGGGTTCGCCTCCCGTAGTTACGGCCTGCCTATAACTATGAGCCCATGACTTATAGCAACCAATCCAAGGCATGAACCGAAATTCAAGAAGGTTTCTGTGATTGAACACACTTTGGCTATACATAGAGGGAGTTCGACAAAAGACTCGAAAAAGTAATCTGCCTCAGGCATGTTTAAACTCGTGCGATTGGGTTTTGGTCATGAAGTATTCAAGATAATACGACGCAATTCGTCTCAATAAAAATTGGAAAATAGTATTTATTTAAGCGAAAATCCGGGTTTTTATAAAGCAAAGCGCGTCCATTTTATTTTTTCTCGCGCGTTTGGGCTCTCTTGCATTGCAAAAACACGTTGCGAATTAAGTATCGAACGTTCGAGAACATTGAAATGGCCAAAACACGTTCAGAGATGTTGTGCAGCACCCAGGGGCGAGCAGAGGCGAAGACGAACACGGCGACGGCGCCGTGCATCCGAAGCAGGGGGCATCCAAAATTACAATAATTACATTTGAAATGCTGTAACAAGACGCTTCTTCGTATTGTAAGGCTACTGACACATGCTGCATGGATCTGATGGGAACTTGCCTGAGGAGGCATGTAAATGTAAGTTTACCTGAGAAAGAGATGAAACACTGCCATCATTATCTTAAGACCTTGCACCCTATCTCTTTTCCTTGCTCTGTAGGCCGGCCAATTCCTGAGAGCTTCTTGATAATGTAGCAGACACTTTATGGTCTGTACATGTATGACTCATAACTCCCATTTGTTGAGAATCAACAATGCAAAACAGCTCACTCTCATATTAAGAGAACTGTTGTTTGCTGCAAATCAAGAACACAAGTAACATCTCTCGTATCAGGCTTACTGT